>Ga0307486_1002843_pt1 | contig 11739 bp, 10 predicted proteins | sample CBIW02metaG_FD_203663 | JGI IMG/M metagenome (GOLD analysis project Ga0307486, IMG submission 203663) | Sea-ice brine microbial communities from Beaufort Sea near Barrow, Alaska, United States - CBIW 0.2 | ecosystem: Environmental > Aquatic > Marine > Coastal | place: USA: Alaska | collected... | reverse complement strand
GGCCCTGAATCAGATCATCGTGATGAATCTGGGCAACGTTGGGGTGCGCCCGCATTCGGTAGCGGAGCGCATTGTCTCCATACGTTTCGAGGATCGGGCTGTTCGTGGGGTCGAGCGAGAGCCCACGAGCCTGGGCCGCAAGTTCTGGTGGCAACTGCAGCTGCGGCATTACCGTGTCGAGTGCCGGATTAAAGAAGAACGGAATCGAAATCCTGTCATCCCCAATCAGCGGCGAAATCACGCGGTGCAGCGTCGCCTTGAGATAGCCCTCTGTCGCGAGCTCAAGCATCTCCCCGATGTTCACCACAAACGCTCCGGGCTTGGGCGGAACATCCACCCACTCACCATTGAAGTCGACCTGCAGTCCACCCTTGCCGGGCTCCACCATCAGCAGCGTCAGAACGCCACCATCTCGGTGGGCACCGACACCCTGCTTGGGTTCGGGGTTGGACTCACCGGGGTAACGCACAATCTTTAGCTGAGGGAACGGCTTGTCGGCGAACGCGTTATCGAACACATCCTCCGGGGCACCGAGCGCGTGAGCCCACGCGCGCAGTAGGCGCAGCGAGACGGCACTGAGTTTGTCGTTCCACTCGTTGACGAGACCGCGAAGCTGGGGAACGGCATCGGGCCACAGATTGGGGCCCTCGAGGCGCCAATAGTCAGCAAGTCCCGCAGCGTTGTCGACAACGTCGCGCTCGGGCCCAACATCGATCTGTTCACGCCAGTCGGTCTTGCCTTCGGTCAGTTCGCCGCCCACCCGCGTGTAACCACGAAACTGCGGGCTCTTCACATTCTCCACAGCGAACTTCTGGTCTTCTGGCAGGGCAAAGAATTCACGGGATGCCGCGAGCAGGTCATCCATCAGCGCATCTTCGACGCCGTGCCCGACCAAGTAAAAGAACCCAACATCATGGGTCGCACACAGCAGATCGTCACGGAACTTGGCAGCCGATTCTGGGCTGCCATCGAGTAGCGAGAGATCAATTACTGGGAGTGCGGAATCGTTCATTTAACGATGTTCACACGCCGCCCCTGCGATTTTTGCTTTGTTACGCTCACAGCGTTAGCCGGGCGCGAAACACCAGCACCGTTCGAGAAATTATGAGCCCACTGCGGCGCGTTCGGGAATAACTTGCGGGTGAGTTTGCCCCATGTGTTCAATGACGCGCACCACTTGGCTGGTGTACCCGAACTCGTTGTCATACCAAACGTAGAGCACCAGGTTCTTGCCAGAGCTGATCGTGGCGAGACCGTCAACGATGCCCGCACGGTGCGAGCCGGTGAAGTCACTCGAGACGACTTCTGGCGAGTCGATGAAGTCGATCTGCTGCTGCAGCGTTGAGTCAAGGGAGAGGTCGCGCAGGTAGCGGTTCACTTCTTTTCTCGTGGTTTCGGTTGACAGGTTGAGGTTCAGGATCGCCATCGACACGTTAGGGGTCGGAACCCGGATGGCGCTGCCCGTCAATAACCCAGCAAGCTCCGGCACAGCCTTCGCCACTGCTTTCGCGGCGCCCGTCTCGGTGATGACCATGTTCATGGGAGCCGAGCGGCCACGACGATCACCGGAGTGGAAGTTATCGGTGAGGTTTTGGTCATTGGTGTATGAGTGCACGGTCTCGACGTGTCCGTGCTCGATGCCGTACATGTCGCTGATTGCCTTCAGCACTGGCGAGATCGCATTGGTCGTGCACGAGGCAGCAGACAGGATTGTGTCGGAGTCGGCAATCGAGTCGTGGTTGAGGCCATAGACGATGTTCTTGATCTCACCTTTGCCCGGAGCCGTGAGCAGTACACGCTTCACCCCCTGAGACTTGAGGTGCTGGCTGAGACCCTCCTGGTCTCGCCAGCGGCCGGTGTTGTCTACGACGATGGCATCGGAAATGCCGTAATCGGTGTAGTCGATCGTGGCCGGGTCGTTCGAGTAGATCACTTGAATGAGGGTGCCGTTGGCCAAGATTGTGTTTGCGTCGGTGTCGACCGAGATGGTTCCCTCGAACGGGCCGTGCACGCTGTCGCGGCGCAGCAGGCTGGCGCGCTTCACGAGGTCGTTGTCTGAACCACGACGCACGACGATGGCGCGCAAACGCAGTCCTTCGCCATTGCCGGCGTGGGCGATCAGGATGCGGGCAAGCAGTCGACCGATGCGGCCAAAACCGTAGAGCACAACATCCGCTCCTGCAGGCTTGGATTCGTTGCCGTTCTTCAACACTGGGGCAAGCTCGTCCGCCAAGAAGTCGCCAAGGGTGCCGCCAGTTTCACGAAAGCGGTTGACGAGCTTGGCGAGATCAATCGATGCCGAAATCAGCGGCATTGTCGACAGCGCGACCATGAGCGGCATGGTCTCTTCGATCGGCAATTCGCTCTCATTGATCTGGCGCGCGAAACGGTGCGCCTTGAGCACTTCGACAGGCGACTGGTTGACGAGACGTCGACCGTGAATAGAGGTCACAACGCCGTGGTTGCGATACAGCCCACCAATGAGCGGGATCATCGCCTCGGCCAGTTCTTGGCGGGCATTCCACCGGTCAAATTCGGTGCTGTGTTCGCGTTGCATCAGGTTCCTTCCGAGTGCAGTGTCACGGGGCCGCGAGCGCGCTTGTGACGTGGCTGGCCCCGCATCCATTCTTCCAGACGGGCCGCACGCTGGATCACGGAGTTAGATCCAGTTCGGGCAACACTTTAGAGATTGCCAAAGGATGCGGTTCTTAACACTCACCGGGGAGCGAGCCGCCTTGGCACTAGCCGACCAACAAGCTAAATAGTAGGATAATAACTGAATAGTAGGATAATAAGACTTACTTATTGAAGGGCGCCTTCGTGAAGATCGCACGCATTGAAACATTCCTCGTTCCACCACGCTGGCTGTTCGTGCGCATCGAAACTGACGACGGAATTGTCGGCTGGGGCGAACCCGTCGTCGAAGGCCAAGCCGAGGTCGTGCGCGCCGCCGTCGAGCAGCACGCCGAATACCTCATCGGACTCGACGCCACGCGCATCGAAGACCACTGGCAAGTACTCACCCGCGGCGGCTTCTACCGCGGCGGCCCCGTCGCCTCCAGCGCGGTCGCTGGTATCGACCAAGCCCTCTGGGACATTGCCGGAAAAGCCCGTGGAGTTCCCGTTCACGACCTTCTCGGTGGCGCCGTGCGCGACCGCATCCGCATGTATGGCTGGGTCGGTGGCGACGATCCCTCCGAACTGCGCGACAACATCGCCAAACAGGTTCAGTCCGGCCTCACCGCCGTAAAGATGAACGGCAGCGGGCGAATGAAGCCCATCGGCACCGTCAGCGCCATCAACGAGGTCGTCGAACGCGCGGCACTCGCACGCGAAGTTCTTGGCCCAGACCGCGACATGGCAATTGACTTCCACGGACGAATGACCGTCGCGAACACTCGCCGCCTGCTGCCTCTGCTTGAGCCATACGCACCGCTCTTTGTTGAAGAGCCCGTCGTGCCCGAAAAGTCGCACCTACTCGAAGGAATCGTCGCCTCAACCTCGATCCCGATCTCTGCCGGAGAGCGCCTGTTCTCCCGCAACGAGTTCCTCGGCCCACTCCAAGCCGGCATTGCGGTCGTGCAGCCCGACCTCTCGCACGCTGGCGGAATCTCCGAAGTGCGCCGCATCGCCGCCCTCGCCGACATATTCGACGCCCAGCTCGCACCGCACTGCCCGCTCGGCCCCATCACCCTCGCCGCGAGCTTGCAGGTCGGGTTCAACACCCCCAACTTCCTCATTCAGGAACAGAGCATCGGCATCCACTACAACGTCGGATCAGACGTGCTCGAGTACCTCATGGACACGAGCGTGTTCGACTTCTCGAGCGGCTATATCGAGCGTCTCACCGCACCAGGGCTCGGCATCGACATTGACGAAGCCGCCGTTCGCGCCGCAGACAAGGTAGGGCACCAGTGGCGCTCACCTGTGTGGCGTCACGATGACGGAGTGCTCGCCGAGTGGTAGCCGCCAGCGCCTAGTTCTGAGCGCCAGCGATCAGGTCAGTCAGCTCGCGCACAACAGCGGCGGGGTCTTCTGCGCGAGTCAACGTTCCGCCGACTCCTAGCGCAGCAGCACCGGCACGGATCCACTCGGCAGCGTTACTCAGGTCGACTCCGCCAGTGGGCACGATTTCAAGATCGGTCAGCGCGGTCAGCATGTCCTTCATCACCGCGGGAGTCCAGAGTGACGCCGGGAACAGCTTCACGAACGTGGAGCCCCACTCCACCGCCTGCATCGCTTCGGTGGGGGTTGCGACTCCTGGGAATGTCGCGAGGCCGAGGTCGAGGCTCGTCTTGATGACGTCTTCGCGCAACGTAGGCGCAACCACGAAGCGGGCACCAGCATCCGCGGATCGCTTCACGTCGTCGATGCTCAGCGCCGTACCCACACCGATGTTCACCCCGTCGGGGGCGGTCGCAGCAGCGTGCCTAATCACGTCGAGGGCACCGGGTGTGACAAGCGAAACTTCGATCGTGCGTAGCCCAGACGCCATGAGCTTTGTTACAACGGCCGCAGCCTCGTCTTGCGTCTTGGTGCGAACAATTCCGACAATTCTTTGCTCACGCACGGCCTGCATTGCGGCATCCATCGCTGTCGTCATCGCTTCTCCTCTCCCTGATCGATTTGTGCACGCCACGGGAAGCCCGCAACGTCGCCCGGAGTCGCCACTACGCGAGCAGCCACTTCGGATGCTAGTTCCAGGGCCGCCTGAACGCCCAAGTCTTCGACAATGCCGGCAATGAATCCGGCGGCAAAAGCATCACCAGCGCCGACAGTATCGACTACGGTTGTGGCACGCGTTCCCACGTCATAGGAGCCAGAAGAATCCCGTGCCACGGCACCCTTCGCCCCGAGCTTGGTGACGACGATTTTCGCGCCGTTCGCCAGCAAGTGGTCGACGGCAGCGTCTTCGCTTGTTCCCGCGAGTACGGCAAGTTCGGGACCGTCGCCGATTGCGATATCAATCTTTCCGGCAAGGCCCGAGAGGGCTTCGCGGTAGTCATCACGCGAGCCCAAGTTGCGGCGCACGTTCGGGTCAACGACCACGAGGGCACCATCCTGCTTGGCACGCTCCACTATGCGTTCGACAGCGGCGCGCGCGGATGCCGAGCGAACACACGAAATGCCGGTCACGAAGACGACGTCGGCACGTTCGGGCCACACCGCATCTACGTGCTCGACGGCAAGTTCGGTGGCCGCAGCGTCGGCACGCAAGTGCACGGCTTCAGCGCCGTACTGGCCGGCGAGGGTTCTCACGATGGTGCCGGTTGCTCTGTCGCTGCGGGCGACGTGGCTGGTGACACCCCAGCCACGCAATTGCGCTTCGATGGCGTCGCCGAGCTCATCGCGTCCGACGACGGTTGCCAAGTATGAGCGGTGACCGAGACGAACGAATCCGGCGGCAACGTTGACTTCGGAGCCAGCGACGACGCGGCGAAATCGCGTCGATTCCGCTAGCGGGAGGCCCTCATCCGCGACAAACACGGCGAGGACTTCGCCGGCAGTGACGAGGATTGCCCCAGCGGTCGGGACTGCCGGGCCGGTCGGGCTTTCCTGGTTAGTCGCAGCAGTCGCAGCAATCGCAGCAGTCATGGCGCTCATCGGCTCAGGGTCGTGGTCATGCCGCCGTCAACAAGCAGCGATGCTCCAGTGACATAGGAGGCGCCTTCGCTGGCGAGGAACTGGATGACCGTTGCGACTTCCTCTGGCTTGCCCAGCCGTTGAAGCGTGGCCTGACGCCCGGCAGCAGCGTAATCTTTAGCGCTCTGGTGCGCCCACTGGCGGGTTTGGATCGCACCGGGAAGTACGACATTCACCCGAACGTGCGGTGCGTAATCGAGGGAGAGTTGGCGGGTCAGTGAGATCAGTCCGCCCTTGGCTGCGCCGTAGGCGGGCTGTTCGACCCAAGACAAAACGCCGTGAACGCTCGACACGTTGATCATGCTGCCGCGAGCCTCGGTGAGGGTGTCGTGGAACGTATGCATCGCGCGGTACACAGATGACAGGGTCACCGAAAGCTGCTTGTTCCAGTTGTTTTCTGTCTGTTCGTGCGCGACTCCCGCGACTTGAAAGAAGGCGTTATTGACGATCACTGCGGGTGGGCGGTTCGCTGTGCGCAGCTCCCGCGAGAGTGCCTCCCACGCTTCTGGATCAGAAACGTCGAGGAAATTGCCGGTGGCAGCGCCGCCTGCTGCGCGGATTTCTTCGGCGACGGCTACTGCCGCATCCGTGTCGATGTCAGTGACAACAACATCGTCTCCGCTGGCAGCAAAGATGTGGGCGGCGGCGGCACCGATGCCGTGGGCTGCCCCGGTAATGAGCACGGTGCGCGTCATGTGTGTTTCCCAATCTGTTGCTGCCGCAGCGTTGTCATATAAACATACTAATAGCGCGGGTGGCTATTGTGAATGATGTTTCCCCACCCGCTAGATCGCACGCTTCCGTTTCTTCACGAGGGCTGCACCCTCAGCATCCTCACTTACGATTGCCTCGGAGTCGCTAGCCGACTGACGCATCAGCAGCGTCATCGCCGCGTGCGCACGATCGGCATCCTGAGCCACGATGGCCTCGACGACGGCGCGGTGCGAATCCAAGAAATGGGTCGTAGTTTCCTGTTCAAAAGCGAGTGCGTTGCGCGCGTGCAGTGCCGGCTCCAACACGACCTCAAAGCGTGCCAATAGCTCATTGCCGGATGCCGCAAGCACTGCCCGATGGAACGCCAAGTCAGCAGCGACATGCGATGCAACTTCGGTGCTCTCGAACGTCGCAGCGAGCGCCAGCATCGCGTTCTCTATGTCGGCACACTGTGCATCCGTGCGTCGCACAGCCGCCAGCCGGGCGGCAGCAGGCTCAAGAACTTGACGCACTTCGCTCAGCTCCAACACGAGCAGGGCATCGGGAACTCCCTCTGAGCGCCACGTCATTACGTCACCATCGAGTAGCTGCCAACGCTCACGCTCGGTCACGAACGTGCCCAGGCGAGGGCGGGCATCCACAAGACCTTTGGTCGTGAGTACCTTGATCGCTTCTCGGATAACCGTGCGGCTCACCTGAAATTCGGTGAGCAGGGCATCCGGATCAATAATGTCGCCCGAAACCAGTCCGCCGCGCATAATGCGACGTCCAAGCACATCAACAACGTGCCCGTGCAAGCCTCGGCGAGAGAAAGTAGTCATCACCGCGATGATACTGTGCGGGCCACCCTCCAAGGCACCCGGGTGCTTCTCGACTACACAACACCATGGTCGTGCACAGAAGACGACACCGATGTGCCGTTCAGGTCGAGGTACAGCTGGCCCTCGGTGACCGACAGTGTCATCGTGTTGCGTCGCTCAAGGGCGGCAGCGACACCGTCAATGAATCCGGGGTCAAAACTGCGCAGAGTGATCGCCTCGGCGTGAAAGATCTTCTTGCCAACCCACGCTGCGGCAACCTTCACGGGGTCGCGGTGCGTGTACACGGCCACCCTGTCTGCCAGCTTGCTCCCGTAGTGAAGCCGGGCAGCATCAGGCGCACCCACTTCGATCCACGCGGTTATGGTGCCGGTGAGGTCACGCACGAGTACAGCCGGCTCATCCGTCGAAGACACCCCATCGCTGAACGCGATTCCCTCCTCGTATTCGAGGCAGTAGGCAAGCAAGCGCGTCACCATATACAGGTCGGTTTCTGACGGATGACGCGCAACCCGCAGCGTGAAGTCGTCGTAGACGCCGCGATCCACGTCGGCCAGTTGCACCGTAAAGGTGTGGATTGTTGAGCCAGCTGCCATAACGCCCGAGCTTAGTCTCTGGATGCGGTGCGTTAGCGCCGTCGAGGAACGCGGCCGTTGGCTAAGGCGCGACGGTTCCGCGCGGAGGGTAGTCGTTTTCAGCCACGTAGGTGAGGACGCTGATGAGAGCCTTCACGGGCATCCGACCGAACGGCATGGTGGAGATGTTGCTCCAGAACAGGGTGTTGTCCGAGTCGAGCACGAACAGACCTGGCTCGCTGAATCGCTCAGGCTCGCTTTCCTTGAATCCGCTCGAAATGAAGAGACCCCATTGGCGTGCGGCGTCTTCGGTGAACCCATGCGCGATGGGAAGGCGGGCGAGCTCCCAGTCGTTGACGGAAATTGTGGCGCGCTTGAGGGTGTCCATGCTGATCGCGACAACACGACCCACTCCGGCCTCGCGGAGTTCATCCATATTCTCGTCAATCTCACGCAGCTGCTTGCGGCAGACAGGGCAGTGCAGTCCCCGGTAAAAGACCATGAGGGTGAAGCGACCGTCAGTGCCGGTACCGAGAGCGAGATCGTCGGTAGTGCCTCCCTGCACGAGTGGCAGCGTGAAGGCGGGGACTGGAGTGCGGGGCAGAATATTCATCTTCTACGCCAACACCGTGGCGGCCGAGAATCATTCCACGAAGTAGCTATTGGGCAGCGAGGGAGCGACGGCGTCTAGCCCAGTGAATGCCATATTCGCGGAAGGTCAGGTAGACGATGAAAATGTCGAACACCGTCAAGAGAAGCAAAGCCCAGGAGAAGGCCACGACAAGCTCGTAGCCCTGGTACACGATGAACAAGAGAAGAAATGTGATCAGCCACGGATACGCCCAGAGACGATCGCGAAGCACAGCCCACACGAGGACGACTTTCACCACTCCGTGCAGGAGAAGATAGAAAGCACCAAACAGCGCAACCGACACGTTGAGACCCGCCACCAGATTAAGCACACTGTTCGCGATGAAATCGCGCGGGTCTTCCGAGAGTTCATGCAGAGTCAGAAACCGCGCGATAGCACCGATCTGTGCCGGAGTGATGACCAGCAATAAAACGCCGCCGACGAGTTCAAGCACACCATCTAAGCCCTTGAGGATCAGGCTGACATAGAACGCTCGATCAAGCAGAGTTAGTCGTGGCTCGGCCGTGCTCATGAATCGTCCTCTCGGTTAACCATCGTTACGGTGACCGGTGTGACGAAGACTATTCGCTGAGTGTTGGTGTTGGCTCAATTGCCCGCCGAGTAGAGCAGCATCGACGTGCCGCATGCAGTGGCGTTGGCGGGTCAATACTCGACCTGACCAGCATTTTTAGAGCGGAGACGGAGAGATTTGAACTCTCGGTACCCTTACGGGTACTCCACCTTAGCAGGGTGGTGCACTAGGCCGGACTATGCGACGTCTCCAGACGTACTCAGCAATCATAACCGCTCAAGAGCGTTACGACGAACCGAGCCGAACGGTGGCCGGTTTAGTAGTTGTTGGTGACCGAGCAGCTGTAGGTTGCGGCGCTCTGACCGCGGATGTCGAGCACTTCAAGCTCGCCGTCAACGGGCGCTGCGGTCGCGGTTGAGCCCTCGGTCGCTTCCGGCGCGGGCTCGGCCACTGGAGCATTCGGGTCAAGCTCTGCACCCCGACCGTCGGTAGCTTCTTCGAGGCCGAAGGGCTGGTCTGATAAAACCAACGCCATCAACTGATCGCCGAGGTACTCGTTGGGCTGAACCTTGCCTTCGTAAACTCCCGAGCCACCGGTTGTTCCGGGGTACTGCACGAACTGAATCCGATCAAGCGGGATGTCTTTCAGCGCCAGTGCGATCGACACCATTGTAGGAATGTCGGAAAGACCCTTCGACAGCTGCATGTTGGTGATTGCAGCATCCGCAAGGTTGTAAAGTTTCTTGTAGTCGCTGAGCGTTTCTGAACTCTTGAGGGTGCGAACCAGCGATGAGAGGTACACCTGCTGTGAGCTGATGCGGGTGAGGTCGCTGCCGTCGCCAACACCGTGACGTGAACGCAAGAAGGCGAGAGCTTTCCAGCCCGAAAGGCTGTAGGTACCCGCCTCGGGAAGGTTGATGCCCGTGTATGGATCGATGAGTGGGCCGTTGATGCAGACATCCACACCACCGATCGCATTCGTCATTTGGATGACGCCGTCGAAAGTGATGATTCCGGCGAACTGAATGTCCAGGCCGGTGAATTCTGAGAGAGTCAGCGCAACACAGGGAAGGCCGCCGTACGAGAGGGCAGTGTTGAGCGCCTCCGTTGAGTAGTACTTGTTGTATTCGCCATCGGCGCTTGGGCACTCAGGTATGCCCATCACCATGTCTCGCGGAAAGCTGATGGCAACCGCAGATTGGCGGTCGGCCGCTACATGCAAAACCATGTTGACGTCGTTGAGTTCACCCGACGCGTCTTCAGTTGTTCCGCCGATGCCGCCCTGACCCTCACGGGTATCGCTACCGGCAATAAGAATGTTGAATCCACCCTCGTAGCTGCCGATCTGGGGCGGAAAACCATCGGTTTCACCAATGAGCGAAACGATGTCGCGCTGGCCATAAATACTGTCGAATGCGACGGCGCCGACCGCGGCACCACTGACCATCAACACAGCAAGCGATGCGGCAACGATTTTCGCAATCGATCCCCAAGGGCCCGGCTTCTTCAACCGGCCGTGACGTGCCAAGCCTTGCACCGTCGGTGCTTTTTTGGATTCAGCACGAACAACGGAGCGCGAGCGCAATTCTGCGCGCGGACGAAGTTCACTCATCGCACTCCCCCTTCATCCACCGAATACAAGACCTGACACGCAGTGCGGAGGGCGTGGGATTCGAACCCACGAGACATCTCTGCCCACCAGTTTTCAAGACTGGCTCCATCGGCCGCTCGGACAGCCCTCCCTGCATAGCGCAAGTTCAGAGTGTAACGGATACGTGCATGCTCTACCTGAATGGCAGGCCAGAACGCGCGAACGGGGGTAGTGGGCCTAGTCGAGCATCCGCAGCGCCGCCCACACCTCAAGGCGCCCCTCGAACGACTCCAAATCGAGCTTCAGGATGCTCGCCGCTTGGTCTATCCGCGACCGCACCGTGTGTCTATGCACCCCCAGTTGGGCAGCTGTCGCACCCCATGAGCAGTCGTGCGCGAGCCAGGAGCGCAGCGTATCCACGAGAGACGTCGAATGCTCGGCGTCGAAGGTGACGAGTGGCGTGAGCACTTGGTGCGCCACTTGCTCGGCACCCGCCGCATGCAGCACCCCGAGCATCCCTGTGTCAGCAATGTCGGCGAAGTCCGCGATGCCAGCACTCCCCCGCGACGCCCACAGAGCACTGGATGCCCGACCCAGTGCGGCGCTGAGCTCGGCATAGCCTGCGACGGCCGCACTGCCGGCGCTGAGCCCGTGGTCCGTGATGAGTTGCTCAATCTCCTGCTGCCCGGAGCCGTGTCCGGCAAGCACAACGGTCAGTTCACCGCGCACCCCAAAGAAGATCTGGCCGCCGCTGTCGAGGGAGAGCAGCTCGAGGGCATCAAGCACAAAATGGCTGCCAACGTCGCGGGGGAACACCACGACGCTGAGCGGCTCAGTGGGCAACTCTCCCCACATCTCGACGGCACCTGCGCGAGCAGCAAGGACGTTGCCGGTGAGTAGCAACTCAAGCAGTGCAGTGCGCATGTGTCCGCGCGCAGCTTCGAGTTCGCGATTCTGTTCAAGCGCGAGAGTCGCCAACGCGATCACGCTCGTCACGAGCTCATTCTCAGCGCGGTCGAGCGGCACACCACGCCCAAGCGCGAGTGCTCCCCGCAACTGCCCACTGTGTCCAAGCGTCTGAATCGTCACTTGTCCCGAGTCGAGAGTAAGGCTCGTGGATGACCGGCGCCCCTTGCGCAAAGCCTGAGCCACCTCACCTCGCACTGACGCACCGAAACGATCCTCCGATAGCCGCTGCAGGGGAACGGGAACGGGGTTTCCTGTCGTGTCGAACA
>Ga0307486_1002841_pt1 | contig 11746 bp, 10 predicted proteins | sample CBIW02metaG_FD_203663 | JGI IMG/M metagenome (GOLD analysis project Ga0307486, IMG submission 203663) | Sea-ice brine microbial communities from Beaufort Sea near Barrow, Alaska, United States - CBIW 0.2 | ecosystem: Environmental > Aquatic > Marine > Coastal | place: USA: Alaska | collected... | reverse complement strand
GGATGAAAAATACAGGTCCATAAACGCTCCGCTTATTATAAATCACATACAATCTTAAGCAAATCCTAAAATTGGTTATCTAAAGTTAATTAAATATTAACTCTACTGTTCTTGGCATTTTTTTAACATAATGAAGGTTACATTTGCCAGAAGAACCAGAAAAATGGATTATTAACTTTAATGAACGTGATATATGAACACAACTACCCCACCTGCAATTATTGATGAAGTTAAAAATTTGGTCTCATTTAGCATAACCAATCCCGAGGTTGGGAATGCCAAATTTGAAGATCTGCACAGAAGCATTATTAAAAGATATTTTGACGCCAGGGATATCAAAATCGATTACAAGGCTCAAACCATCGATTTAAAACTCCCAATGTCCAATAGCAAATACACTAATATCACTTTTGAATGCCTGGACCTGAGCGGTTTCATACAATCCTGTATAAGATCAGACGAAGGAAGTTTATATTTTTATCAAAATTTGTTAGCGCATTATGATATTATGAGTGCCGCATAAAGCATTCAATTTATATGTATAAAAAGCTCCATCCAAACCAGGATGGAGCTTTTTTTTGTCCTTTTTTAATCAAAAAAAATACATATACCCAGACAGGAGCTTTCTTGTTTTATTTGTATTTATAAGTTAATTTTTATCGAAATATTTGTCGTATTCATAAATTAAATGACAAGAATCACGCAAACGTTATAGTTCGTTTTGAGGAAAAAGATCCAAAAACCTGACGATAATCATATTCTAATACTTCTTTTAATTAACCCAAAATAAGGATCCTGAAACTGACAATCGTCATATTCAAGTCTATGCTTCTAACCCAACTTTGCTCAAAATTAATAACAAGAACTATGAAAAATAAACAAAATTTTTGGCTTACAATTGGAAGCCTATTTATATTGATTCTAACAACACAAATTTCCGTTGCACAAACATTCAAGGTAAATACTCCTGCTTCCAAGATGGAAGTATTAGGAACTTCAAACATTCATGATTGGGAAATACTTGCAAAGGATTTCCAGGGAACCATTAACCTTGAACTGGAAAACGGTCAACTTGTAAAGATCAGCCAACTTGATTTTTCTGTAATTGCAGAAAGCCTGGAAAGCGGAAAAGGAGGAATGGATAAAAATACATACAAAGCCCTTAATACCGACAAATACAAAACAATAAATTACAAACTTATCAAAGTAAACAATATTGATTGCACCTCAAAAAATCAATGTAAAATTACTACCAGTGGCTATTTAACCATTGCAGGGACAAAAAAACCGATAGCCATCACTTTCGATTCAAAATTAAGCAATGGTAGCATTGTTTTATCGGGGAACAAGTCCATAAAATTGTCAAATTTCAACATTGACCCTCCAACGGCAATGTTTGGGACAATTACTACGGGAGACGAAGTCAACATTAAATTTCAAGCTGTATTTAATAAATAATTCAATCAAAAACCAATAATCAAATTCAATTTAACTTTAAAAATTACCAAACATGAAAAAATTAATACAATTATCAAGCTTTATGCTATTAGTAGTTTTCGGACTACAAACTCAGGCGCAAAACCAAAGAGACCTGGACAATTACAGGCAACCGGATAAAAGGGGAATCAATGTATTTGAATCACCTAAAGACACTGCCTCAACCTTTGATGGCTTACATGTTAGATTAGGCGCACAATCTACACTGCAATTTCAAGGTTTAGACCATGAAAATTCAGGCTTTGTGCAGCTTGCAGAAATTGGTGACAACTTTAACCTTGCCACTGCCAACCTTGATTTGGATGTCGCTCTTTATTCTGGTGTGAGAATGCACCTTAGAACCTATTTATCTTCACGCCACCATACCGAAACTTATGTAAAAGGTGGTTATCTTCAAATAGACCGACTTGACTTTGTAAGCCAAGGATTTATGGAAGATATTATGCAATTTGTGACCGTTAAAGTAGGTCATATGGAAATAAACTACGGTGACACCCATTTCAGAAGAACTGATAATGCACAATCAATTCACAATCCATTTGTTGGAAATTATTTAATGGATAGCTTTACTACTGAAGTAGGTGGAGAAGTATACTTCAAGAAAAACGGATTTTTGGGTATGGTAGGAATTACCAACGGAAAATTGAACCAATCCGTAGAAAGACCTGGAAAAACAAGTCCTTCTTTTGTTGCAAAAGTTGGGTACGACAATAACCTTTCTGAAGACTTAAGATTTAGATTGACAGGTTCTGTCTATCACACAAATCAAACTGCAAGTGCATACCTATACAGTGGAGATAGGGCCGGAGCACGTTATTACTCGGTGATGGAACCAGTTGAAGGTGGTTCTTTCAGATCAGGAAGAATTAACCCGGACCTAAAAAATGAAATGACATCATTTATGATCAATCCTTTCGTAAAATATAAAGGTTTGGAATTCTTCGGAGTTATTGAACAAGCATCCGGAAAAAAAGCCTCTGAAACAGAAACCAGAACCTGGAATCAATATGCCGCAGAACTTATCTACAGATTTGGCAATGATGAAAACCTTTATGTAGGTGGCCGTTACAATTATGTCGATGGGGAAGAAGTTGGTGGAAACAATGTAGATGTGTCACGTTTTCAATTAGGTGCAGGTTGGTTTATGACCAAAAACATACTTGCCAAAGTTGAATATGTAAACCAGGAATATAATGGTTTTAATCCCGAAACAATTTTAGACCAAGGGAAATTTAATGGAGTTATGGTGGAAGCCGCAATAAGCTTCTAGTATCTATATATTGTTTGAATTAGCCAAAGTGGGGGGGGAATTGATTTTTCTCCCACTTTTTAAATATAAAAACATGAAAACTATCTTGCTTTATCTTTTTTCAATAGGCTGTAGCACATTTAGCTTTTCTCAAAACAGCTATCAAATCCTTCCCGATAGTCAGCTAACCATCACGGGCGAAACCAATATCAACGAGTTTCTTTGCGCTTTCAACACCTCTTTGATACCAAACACAAAAAATATAAAATTCAAAGGAAATCCAGAAGAAATCCATTTTGAGAATGCAATCTTGAAACTGGATAATCAGGGATTTGACTGCGGGAACAAAGCGATAAATAAGGATTTTCAAACCTTGATCAAATCCAGCGAATATCCCGAGATACAATTGGAGCTAAGGGAATTATTTTTTGAAACTCCGCGCCAGGCCATCGCCCTATTAAGAATTTCCATTGCCGGAAAACAAAAAGATTACAAGGTTCCAGTAGTTATCAAAGAAAATCCAGGTATTCAATATGCCGGAAAATTAAATTTAGATATTAATGATTTCGAATTGGCACCTCCCAAAAAAATATTTGGTTTAATCGTTGTAAAAGAAGATATTGAAATTAATTTCAATCTAATTGTTGAAAATACGATCTAATGGAAAATCAACTTACAAGGCTCAAACCATCGATTTGAAACTCCCAATATCAAATAGTAAATACACTAATATTACTTTTGAATGCCTGGATTTGAGCGGTTTCTTGCAATCCTGTATAAGATCAGACGAAGGAAGTTTATCTTTTTATCAAAATTTGCTAGCACATTATGAAATTATGTGTGCCGCATAAGGCATTCATTTTATATTATCAAAAGCTCCATCCAAAACCGGATGGAGCTTTTTTTGCCCTTTTTTAAACAAAAGATCACATCTGCCTAACTAATGTTTTCTTGTCATATTTGTAATTATAAGGTGATTTTTAGCGAAGTTTTTGCCGTATTCATAAATTAAACGGCTCAGATTACGCAAACGTTATAGTTTGTTTTTAGGAAAAAGAACCAAAAAACTGACGATTATCATATTCTAATACTTACTTCTAAAGGATCTTTACATCAAATTAATAAATGGAATTATGGTGGAAGCAACAATAAGCTTCTAATATATTATTTGAATAAGCCAAAAACTGGGAGGAATTAATTTTTCTCCCAGTTTTCAAATATAAGAACATGAAAACTGTCCGGCTTTACTATATATCTATAGGCTGTAGTATATTTGGTTTTTCTCAAAACAGCTTTCAAATCCATCCTAAAATTAAATTCGCCATAACTGGAGTAACCAATTTCAACGATTTCGAATTGACTCCTCCCAAAAAAATTTTGGTTTAATCATTGTAAAAGAAGATATTGAAATTAATTTCAATATAATTGTTGAAAATACGATCTAATGGAAAATCAACTTAATATAGTCACGGCCCTAGAAGCTGTTTCACACGTAAAATCCGGTAACCGCGTATATCTCCAGGGAGCCGCGATGACGCCCAATGTTTTAATTGATGCCTTATGTGAGCGTTACCGGGAATTAAAAAATGTGGAAATTTTCCAGATTCATACCGAAGGCAAAGCCCTATATTCTCAAGCACCTTATAATGAATCCTTCAGGATCAACACCTGCTTTGTAAGTGGAAATGTGAGGCAAGCCGTAAATTCAGGAAATGGAAATTATATCCCAATTTTTCTCAGTGAAATTCATCTTCTTATCCGAAAAAATATTTTGCCCATTGATGTCGCATTTATCCAGGTTTCCCCTCCAGACAAACATGGGTATTGCTCCTTGGGAGTTTCTGTCGATATTACATTGCCTGCGGTCCAAACCGCAAAAAAAGTTATCGCCCAAATTAATCCCCGGGTTCCCAGGACCCACGGTGATGGTATTATACACATAAGCAGGATATTTGCAGCCATAGAATTGGACGAACCTATTTATGCTACCCCAATGACAGAACCTTCTGAAATTGAACAACAAATAGGCCAGCACGTTGCCGGATTAATTGAAGACGGAGCCACTTTACAAATGGGGATTGGTGGGATCCCCAATGTTGTCCTCGCCAATTTAATGAATCATAAAAGATTGGGGATTCATACCGAAATGCTGTCTGATGGCATTCTTCCATTGATAGAAAAAGGAATTATTACCGGCGAAGAAAAAGAGATCAAAACCGGCAAATTGGTAACTTGTTTTGCCTTGGGATCTCAAAAATTATACGATTTTGTGGATGACAATCCAACTGTTCATTTCAAAGAAGCCGGTTACACCAACGATTCTGCCATTATCCGGCAAAACCCCAAAGTAACAGCAATAAACAGCGCACTTGAAATTGATCTGACAGGACAGGTTTGCGCCGACACCATAGGGAAATATCAATATTCAGGAGTTGGAGGCCAAATGGATTTTATTAGGGGAGCTTCTTTGTCTGAAGGGGGAAAAGCTATTTTTGCAATGCCTTCAATTACCAATAAAGGATTCTCCAAAATTGTTCCATATTTAAAAGAAGGCGCGGGCGTTACCACTACAAGGGCACACGTTCACTATATTGCCACTGAATATGGCATTGTAAACCTTTATGGCCAAAATTTAAAACAACGGGCAAAAGCCCTTATTTCCATCGCGCATCCAGACCACAGGGAGCAACTCGAAAAAGAAGCTTTTGGAATGTATTGATATTTAATTTTTGTAATTTTAAAAGAACGATCACGTCTTAATAGAATGTTGAAGCGACAAAAATTGTGAAATTGAATATAAGCTTCAATTATGCTTCAACATTATGGGAGGTGACATATTAATTCAGACCTTTTAAAATACCAAGATTATGAAAAGTAACTTCAGCGAGATAATAAAAGACAGCAAACCCGTTTTAGTGGATTTCCATGCCGATTGGTGTGGACCTTGTAAAATGTTGGCACCAATCTTAAAAGATGCCAAAGCAGAATTAGGTGATGGTGTAAAAATCGTGAAAATTGATGTGGACAAAAATGAAGCCCTTGCTGGAAAATACCAGGTAAGAGGCGTACCTACCTTGATTTTGTTCAAGAACGGAGAACAATTATGGCGGCAATCCGGGGTAATTCAAAAAGATGAAATTATTCGGATTATCAAATCTCATTCCTAATTGACAATAATCCTGGTGAGGTTATCTTCTATTAGCTATTGGAATAGTTAAAAGCGGATTCACCCTGGATATCCATTCATTCATGAAAAAGCGCCGTTTTCCTTCTTTCATCATTACCTTTATCCCTTTAAAAAAAACAAAGCCAAATATGAAACAAGACCTCAAAAACAGAAATGACGTGCAATTGCTTGTTTCAGAATTTTACAAGAAAGTGAGGGAGAATAAGGAAATAGGTTTCTTTTTTAACAACAGCATAAAAAACTGGGATGAGCATTTAGAAAAACTCACCGATTTTTGGGAAAGCAACCTGTTTTTTGTTTCCAAATATTCCGGAAATCCCCAAAAAGCACATATCGCGGTAGATGCCCAAAATAACCAACAGATAAACGCCGAACATTTTGGAATATGGTTGAATTTATGGTTTGAAACCATAAACGAGTATTTTGAAGGGGAACTTGCGCAAAGAGCAAAAAATAATGCGAGGAAGATGTCCTCGCATTTGTATTTAAAGATATTTCAGAACAGGGGATAATTTAAACCTACCCGTGCAAGACCAAAACCGGCAATGTATTGCTTACTGCAGTGCATATCCCGTATTTTGTATGTAACAACCTTTCACAAACACTGAGGTTTTTTCCAAGAATTACGATCATATCATATTTTCTTTGAATTTTGGTCAGAAGAATTTCATCATAAACGGCAGTTTCCTGTATTTCAATAAACTTCAAATTATCCTTATGCAATTGTGAGGACAATAACTGCCTTGGGATTTCAGGTTTGGCTATTAAATTACCACTATCTATTATTTCCATGACCGTGACATTCCTCCTAAGGCAGATGCCGGGAGTTTCAAAAAACCGAAAAATCCTATCGTCCAGGGCCGCCGAAAAATCTATGGGAAGTACAATTTTCCCTATTTCCCGGTACACGCTTCCTTCAGGCACCGCAAGAACAGTACATTTAATTTTCCTGATAATATCATAGGTGTGGTTACCCAACAACGCATTGTACTGCATATCCCTACCTGCAGCACCCATTACGATAAAACTGATTTTTTTTTCAGCTACATATTTTCTGGTGGTTATCACCAAATTATCCTCCGAAAAAAGCGGAGTAAAAGTATGAGATGGATTTGAGGAAATATTTTTAAGTTTAGCTATACAATTATTGAGTTTGTCAAGAGCAGTATTCCTTTTCTCTTCAATACACGTATCCGTACACCCACGGAAATTATTTGTTTGTATATTCAGCAAATAAAAATTTACAGGCACATTTTCTAAAAAATGTACTGCATATTTACCTGCATTCTCGGCCACTTTCGAAAAATCAGTAAGTATTAAGACATTCATCAGCAAAAAATCAATTATTTCTTGCGAAATTAAATGGTTTAGGCTTCATGAAAAATGATCAAAATCAGTTATGGGGTAATTAGATTTTTAAAAAAAATCAGGAAATATTTTTAAGTGCCTCAGCATTCAATAATTTAATGTTTCTGCCTTCAATTTCTATCAAACCTTCCTTTTTGAAATCTGACAGGGTTCTTATTAAACTCTCGGGTGCCATTCCGGCAACTCCGGCCAGATCGGCACGGGAAATTCGGATGCTTTTCAATGGGAATTTTCTGATCTTTTCAGCAAAGAGCAAAATAGTATTGGCGGTTTTTTTACGGACAGATCCATAAGCCATATCCATAAGCTGTTCCTTTATTCCAGACAAACTGTGGCTTAATATTTCCACCAATTCCAGGGTAACACGCCCATTATTTGCTAAAATTTTGTGAAGCTGCTCTTTGGAGACCATATAAAGTTGTGTGTCCTCTATGGCGGTAGCAAATTCCTGATATGCTGCAATAGATTTAAAGGATGTATTTCCAAAAAAATCATCTTCCCTGTATAATTCAGTGATCAATTCCTTTCCCTGACTGTCCACCCTATGGGACTTTACCACTCCCCGTTTTATTAAAAAGAATGAGTTTGATTGCCTGCCGGCTTCGTAAATTAAATCTCCAGCTTTAAAATTCAGCAATTCATGATTGCTTATTAGTGCGCGCAAGTCATCCAGGTTGCTAAGGGAAGAATCTGTGGATTTAAAATCTTCAAATTCATTCCGCGAACTTAAAATAGCGACCTTGGCCAGCCGGCTTTCAATTGCGCTTAAAAGATCTTCTTCTTCAAAGGGTTTAGTAAGATAATCATCGGCTCCAAGGTTCATACCTTTCCGTATATCTTTCTGCTCCGTTTTTGCCGAAAGAAAAATAAAGGGAATATTCGCGGTTTCAGGATTTGTGGATAATTCCTCCAAAACCCCATAACCATCCAGTTCCGGCATCATAATATCACAAATGATAATATCCGGAGAATATTTTCTGGCTTTTTCCACTCCTAATTTTCCATTGGATGCGGTTATGACCTCATAATTTGAAAGTTCCAATAGTTCCCCCGTATTTTCGCGAACTGTTATATCATCCTCTATTAACAGTATTTTTTTCATGGTGTTAAGATTGGTATTTTTACTACAAATTTAGTGCCTTTACGCTCGATACTGGTGAATTCTATACTTCCTCCCAGGTTTTCCAAATGCGTCCTGGCAATATTCAGTCCTATGCCTGTTCCCTGGTTTAAAACAGCATTTTCAGCCCTAAAATAACGTTCAAAAATATGCTTTTGATCTTTCTCGGGTATCCCGATCCCCTGATCTTCCACCACAAAAATTATGGAATTTTGAGTTGGTGTTACCTCAAATTTAATAAGAGTGTCTTCCGGAGAATATTTGATTGAATTACCTATCAAATTGGATAAGATAAGCTCCAATATTTTTTCGTCCTGGTAGAGCATCATATCCTCCATTTCCTGGGGATAGATTAATTCCTGCCCGCTTTTTAAAGTGACGTTAGCGTTGTAAACCACTTCATTGATCAACCTTTTAAGGCTGAAGGAATTGTACTTATACTGGCCACTACCAGCATCTAAACGTTCAATAGACAAGAAATCATTTAAAATATTATTGAGGTAATGCACCTTGTTGCGTATAGTCCCAAGATGTTTTTCCCTTTTATCCTGTTGGTTTTCCTGAACGTATTTTTCGGCTAGGGTGGCTGAGGTTAAAATCCCGCTCAACGGGGTTTTAAATTCATGGGATACAAGCGAAAGAAATTTGGTTTTGAGATCATTAAGTTCTTTTTCCTTTTGCAAGGCATCCTTAATTTTCTTTTCGGCCTGCTTCCTCTTTTTGATTTCTCTTTCTAAATTAAGATTGAGGCCCTTGAGTTCCTGAATACTTTCCTGTAATTCCCTGGTCCTTATTTTTATTTTATCTTCCAGTCGGGAGTTTAGCTCCACTATTTGGCGTTCATTTTCTTTCCTTATGGTAATATCTATAATCAATGACATCACATATTGCTCCCCTTCAATTACAAAAGGATTTAACCCTGCCTCTACAGGAAACTGGGTCCCATCTTTCCTCACTCCGTATAAATCGCGCCCATGCCCCATTTGACGTTTTTCGCTATGCGCCATAAAGGAATTAAAATGGGCTCCATGATTTGGACGATAATTGGAAGGAATTAAAATAGTGAGAGGTTGGTTTATCATTTCTCCCACATTATAGCCGAACATTTTTTCAACAGATGTATTGGCAGCGACAATGGTTTGGGAAGCGTCCACAACAATTATTCCTTCTGAAGCAGCTTCAAAAAGTATATTAAACTCATTTTTATCCTGAAATAATAATTTTTGCAACACGCTTTGAAAAAATTTTAAATAGTATTTAACCGAACTAATTTACGAAAGTACGAGGATTTTTGTGAATCAACGATTAAATCCCGTCTCAAAAGTCATTAAATTTATCCTCCCTAAAATTATTGAATATATTTTTTATCCGGATGCTATAGCTTCCTTATCCCGAGGTGTTTTTAAGGCTAAAAATAGGCTTAAGAAGCCGCCCTGAAAAATGAAAATAAAAAAACCCGAACAATAAAGTTCGGGTTTTTAATTGAAGTTGGCCTACTAGGGCTCGAACCTAGACTCTTCTATACCAAAAACAGACGTGTTGCCAGTTACACCATAGGCCAGCATTTCAATTCTGGTGCAAATTTAGAACAAACTTTATTTTACGCAAATATTTTTAGGTTTTTTTTATCACTTAATTTTTCAGGCTTTAAAATCCTTCTTTTTTTACAAAAAAGTTGTCGTTTTAAACATAGTTATAAATTCATTCCTATAAATATTCTTAAATTCGCCCATAGATTCAAAAAGCACTAAAAATATGACAGATTTTAACTTTAGCCGGACAAATAAAATATTGGGCTGGCTGGTGTTTTTAATTTCACTAACTACCTACTGGTTAACGGTAGAACCTACCGCAAGTTTCTGGGATGCGGGGGAATATATAGCAACCTCGGCCAATCTGGAAGTAGGCCATCCGCCCGGAGCACCACTTTACCAGATGATGGGCGCATTTTTTGCCACTTTCGCTTCTGACACCAGTCAGGTTGCGCTTATGGTGAACCTGATGTCTGTTTTTGCCAGTGCTTTTACCATTATGTTGATGTTTTGGTCTAGTGTGCTTTTAATTCTGAAAATTGCAGGGCCGCGAAAAACCCTTACCAATAGCAACAAAATTGCGGTATTGGGCAGTGCTTTGGTAGGTTCCCTGGCATTTAGCTTTACAGATAGTTTTTGGTTTAATGCCGTAGAAGCTGAAGTTTACGCAATGGCGACCCTCTTTATGGCTGTTTTGTTCTATTTAGGACTTTTGTGGGAACGTGATATGTTTAAACCTCGCGGAAACCGCTGGGTAATTCTTATTTCATTTGTGGTTGGATTATCATTTGGAGTCCATTTTATGGGACTTTTGACAATTCCGGCCATTGGATTTTTATATTTTTTTAAAAATTATTCCAAGGTCACCGTCAAAAATTTTATTATTGCCAACATCGCGGTGGTAGCTGTTTTGATGTTTATCTTTAAGCTATTATTACCCTATAGCCTTACATTTTTTGCCTCTTCAGAAGTGTTTTTTACAAATAGTATTGGGCTTCCTTTCAATTCAGGAACAATAATCGCCTTGTTGGTAATCATCGCCGCATTTTACTTCGGAATACAATACACAAAGAAAAAACAGTTTTATCAGCTTAACACCTTGTTCTTATCTATCCTTTTTATTCTCATAGGTTTCTCCAGCTGGACCATGCTACCTATCCGGGCCAATGCAAACACGGTAATTAACGAGAACAATCCGGACAATGCCAGGGCCTTATTGGCCTACTACAATCGTGACCAATATGGTGAAACACATTTGTTCTATGGGCCCCAATTTACAGAAATGTACAGTGGCCTGGATACTGACAATCCTTACCTGGACGATCAGCCCATCTATGATAGGGATGAAGCTTCGGGAAAATACATCATTGTAAACGATTACAAGAACGCAAGACAAAACCTGGACGATAAGCACAAAGCGCTCCTGCCAAGAATGTGGAGCTCGCAGCATGCTTCCAACTATATGGAATTTACCGGGCCACTTGACTTTAAGGTGAAGCCTGAATATCAGGATCAAGAACAATTACTTACCGCTATTGCCGAATTCAGAAAAAACTATGCTTTGGGCAGATCGGATTACGAGGCTTATCACAGTTTTCTTACCCAATTTGGTCAATATCTCGATGTTGAAAAGCCTTCGTTCGTCTCCAATATGGGATACTTGTTCGAGTATCAAATGGGATATATGTATTGGCGTTATTTTATGTGGAATTTCGTGGGAAGGCAAAATGACGTGCAAGGTCAATATACCGACCTCAATGGAAATTGGTTGAGCGGAATCAAATTTATAGATG
>Ga0307486_1002839_pt1 | contig 11753 bp, 10 predicted proteins | sample CBIW02metaG_FD_203663 | JGI IMG/M metagenome (GOLD analysis project Ga0307486, IMG submission 203663) | Sea-ice brine microbial communities from Beaufort Sea near Barrow, Alaska, United States - CBIW 0.2 | ecosystem: Environmental > Aquatic > Marine > Coastal | place: USA: Alaska | collected... | reverse complement strand
ACGCCTTGCAACAGTTGCGTTGTTGAAAGATCCTCCCCATCACTCACAAGGAACGTCTCGTTAGCAGCGCCGGGATGATCAATGCAGGTGATGATCAAATCAACCAGATTATCCAAGGCAACCAGGGAGCGTTTGTTGTGGACGGCGCCCAATGGCAGGGGCAAGCCTTTGCCCACCAGTTTTATCATGCTGGCGAAGTTGCCCTTTACACCCGGGCCGTACACCAGTGGCGGGCGAATAATAACGACTTCCATACCCGTTTCAGCTGCCAGCGCTCGCAAACCCTGCTCTGCTTCGTGCTTGGAAATACCGTAGAAATCTTCGGGTGATGCAGCATCGTGCGAGTTGAAGGGCTGGCCTTTTGACGTTCGCTCACCGTTCACTTTAATGGAACTGATAAAAATAAATCGCTTCACGCCAGCGGCGGCGGCTTGGCGAGCAAGGTCGAGAGAGCCCTTCACATTTATCTCTCGGAAGGCCGCAAGCGGGTCGTTCTCACTGTCGCTCATGACATGCACCCGCGCCGCAGCATGAATCACTACGTCTACATCAGAGAAAACCGCATTTCCTGAAGGCAGGTCTGAAAACGCGGGGGTTTCGAAAACGGGATAACCCTTACTGAGAGCCGTCCTCGATACCCCTTTAACACTAAACACATCAGGATCTATAGAGTCGGCCACTCGCCCACCTACAAACCCGCTGACGCCCGTGATCAATACGCCGTGTAAGCTCATTCGCTTTTCACTTTCGTCGACATTAAACTATCAAGTTGCTGAACGAAGTTCTCAAACCCCAGCGCGCTTTTCAGTTTGTCACGATTCATGTCAAAGCCCGCCTCATCCAACTGTTTGTTTTCGATGGCCTGGTAAACCGAAGCAATTTCCTCAACATTAGGCTCGACACAAACGCCAAGCTTTTTATCAATCACCCATTCAGCAACACTTGTTTTTTGGCCACAAATCGCCAGAATTTTTGCGCCAGCAAATACGTAGGAAGAAGTCTTGCTTGGAAATGCGAAGCGCGTAACTTCGTCTTCAATCGGCAGCAACGCCCAATCGTATTCGGCATTAAGTTGGGCAGCCTGGAGCGGCGTAACCAGCCCAAGATAGGTCACTTTTGAGTATCTTTCCGACAGTGCTTTCAGCTCACCGGCAAACACGCCAGCCCCGGCAAACACGAACTCCAATGTTCCGCCGTCGTCCAGATATGCCTCAATTGATTTGATAACAACGGGCATACGTTGCAGCCTCCCTGCATTACCGCAAAAAGAAAAGCCCGATTTTTTTTGAGGAGGGAAGTCTACCTGGTCAAACGACACGGCCGGATTCGCCAGTATCCGCAATGGCGATTGAGTTCCAGAGCGGCGCCTTATCTCATCGCCCATTTGTTCCGTAATGGTGACCAACTGATCTGCACGCCGCATCGTAATGCAATCCAGCTTACGTAACGTGTTGTACACCAGCCGATTCAGTTTGATGACTACATTCGCCGCTTCTGGGTGAATATCCTGCAGATGATACACAAATTCGGCACCAAACAAGCGTGCATAAAGCATAACAACAAAGGGCACAAGAATAGGCGGGTCTGTTGAAACATAGACTTTTTTGGGGCGCTGCCACAAAAGTACGCCAATGACCCAAAGCATGAAAAACACAGTGTCAACCATCCTCAGGAATATGCCGCTAGACGAGGTTGTAAGCGCTTTACACGGGAAAAAATCGACACCTTGGCCGCGCTGAGCGGCCTCAAGTTTGCTTCGAATGCCCACATGATCCTGCATGATCACGCCAACACGGTATTCATTGGCTGCTTTTTCTGCAAACTGAAGCAAAGCCTCACCAATCACCGGGTAAATCGGCCAGAAGCTCCGGTTAATGATAACGATATCGATCTTAAAACGAAACATTCAGTATTTTTTCCAGACAACTCGATTCACGTAGTCGGTATAGCTGTGAATGATGCGAACCACTTTATCGGATACATTAGGCATGCTGTAATCAGCGACCAGGCGCAGAGTACGTTGAGCATCGCCTCGCGCCTGGGTCTCCAGAATAGCCAGACCTTGCCGAACCCTCTCCGCCTCAAGGCCAACCATCATAACTGCGGCTTCCTCCATCCCTTCGGGACGTTCATGGGCTTCACGAAGATTCAGTGCGGGGAAATTGAGAATAGAGGACTCTTCATTAATAGTACCGCTATCCGACAGCACGGCTTTGGCAGAAATCTGGAGCCTCACGTAGTCGTGGAAGCCCAGAGGCTTTAGCAGCCTTACCTGCGGGTGAAACTTAGAGCCAGCAGCATTGATTCGATTTTGAGTGCGGGGATGTGTCGACACGATGACCGGCAGATCATAATTTTCTGCAACACTGTTCAGGGTCTCCACCAACTTGTTGAACGAGCGCTCTGATTCAATGTTTTCCTCGCGATGCGCACTAACCACGAAATACTGCTCTTCTTTTAAATCTAATCGTTGCAATACATCTGAGGAATCTATTTGGGGGCGGTAGTGATTCAACACCTCAAACATGGGGCTACCGGTTTTTATCACCTGATCCGGAGGGAGTCCTTCACGTAATAAGTAATCTCGCGCTATGGTGCTGTAGGTCAGGTTAATATCCGCCGTGTGGTCAACAATGCGGCGATTGGTTTCCTCGGGCACCCGCTGATCAAAGCAACGGTTGCCCGCCTCCATGTGAAAAATGGGTACCTTCCGACGTTTAGCAGGAATTACCGCCAGACAACTGTTGGTATCGCCCAGCACTAACAAAGCCTCCGGTTTGACGACTTCCAAAACCTCGTCAACCGATGAAATAAGATTACCAATAGTATTTGCAGCGCTTTTGCTACCATCGGCGCTGTTCAGAAAGTAGTCCGGCTTGCGGATATTCAGGTCGTCGAAAAAAACCTGGTTCAGCTCATAATCATAATTCTGGCCGGTATGAACCAATATGTGTTCACAGAACTCATCCAGCCGAGCCAGTACGCGGGAGAGGCGGATGATCTCTGGGCGAGTGCCCACTACCGTCATAACCTTCAGCTTTTTCATAAGGAATTTCACTCAACTATACATTGATCAAAAGGCTGCCGAGGCATTGAAGAATCAGAGTGGACAAGCAAAAGTATCGGGGCGTTCACGGTCAAAAATTTCGTTAGCCCAAAGCATGCATACCAACTCGCTGTCGCCTTCGTTGGTGATGTCGTGGGTCCAGCCAGGAACGGTTTCCACAATCTCCGGTTTGTCGCCGGAGGTGCGCAGTTCGTAGAACTCGCCGGTTAGCATGTGACGGAAACGGAAACAGGCCTCACCTTTAATTACCAGGAATTTTTCAGTCTTGGAATGGTGGTAATGGCCGCCACGGGTAATGCCAGGGTGGGCTGTGAAAAAGGAGAACTGGCCCGCATCAGGGGTTTTCAGCATTTCCACAAACACACCGCGCTCATCCCCATGCTGGGGCACGGTGTAGGTGAAGCTTTCCGGTGGGAGGTAGCTTACGTAAGTAGAATACAAGGCTCGGATCAGGCCGGTGCCAACCGGCTCGGTGATCAGGTTACCCCGGGTCGCCTTGAAGCGCTGTAACTGCGCAAACAGCTCACCCACGGTAATTTGATAAACTGGTTCTACGCTGGCAAAGGGTGTCGGCTGTTCCACGCCACCAAGCAAGCCGACAAAGCTGGCGACCACATCGTCAATGTAAACCAGCTGAATCACCGCATCCGGGTTATTAATCTGTACCGGCAACTCCCGGGCGATGTTGTGGCAGAAGGTAGCCACCGCCGAGTTGTAATTAGGTCGCGCCCATTTACCGAATACATTGGGCAATCGGTAGATGTAAACCGGGCAGCCGGTGGATTGATTCAGTTCCAGCAGTGCGTCTTCCGCGGCACGTTTGCTGGTGCCGTAGTCATTATCCCGATCTGCTTGAATAGAGGAGGTATAAACCACAGGAATCTTACAGCCGCTTTCTTTTATCGCGTTACACAGCGCCTGGGTAAGCCCGGCATTGCCGCGCACGAATTCCGAAGGGTCTTCTGGGCGATTAATACCCGCCAAGTGAAACACCCAGTCCACACCTTCCAGCAGGCCGAGCAAATCCGATTCTGTGTGCTCACGGGTGAATGGCACAATCTCGACATCACTTTCCGCACCACCCATCTCACGCAAATGCATTTGCAGATTCTTGCCGATAAAACCGTTAGTGCCGGTTACCAATACACGCATGGTTCACTCCTCCGTGTTGAGGTATTCGCCCCGTTCCAAGGCACGAATGAAATCCAGCTTACGCAACAGGGTTTGCATACCGGCTACATCCAGGCGCTCGGTGTTGTGGGAGTTATAATCGACAGTGTGAGAAATTTTCTCCTCACCCTGCTCCACAAACTTGCCGTAGTTCAAATCCCGCAGGTCGGGTGGCACCTGGTAATAGCCGCCCAGATCCTGCGCGCAGGCCATTTCCTCACGGCTCAAAAGCGCTTCGAACAGCTTTTCGCCGTGACGGGTACCAATCACATTGATAGGGTGATTTGGCTTACCCATCAAATCGGTCAGCGCCCGCGCCAGGGTTTCGATTGTCGCCGCAGGGGCCTTTTGCACAAACAGGTCACCGTTGGAACCGTGTTCAAAGGCATAAAGCACCAGATCCACCGCATCCGCCAGGGTCATCATAAAGCGGGTCATGTTCGGATCGGTAATCGTTAAGGCCTGGCCGGCACGAATCTGATCCACGAACAGAGGAATAACCGAACCGCGAGACGCCATTACATTACCGTAGCGGGTGCCACAGATAACGGTCTTTTCTGGGTCTACATTGCGGGACTTGGCCACCATCACCTTTTCCATCATTGCCTTGGAAATACCCATGGCGTTAATGGGGTAGACAGCTTTGTCGGTACTTAGGCAAACCACGCGCTTCACTTCGTTCTGAATAGCAGCTTCCAGAACATTCTCAGTACCAAGAATATTAGTTTTCACCGCCTCCATGGGGTGAAACTCGCAGGATGGCACCTGTTTGAGCGCTGCGGCATGAAAGATGAAGTCCACACCTCGGGTCGCATTCAGAATGCTCTGGTAATCGCGCACATCGCCAATGTAGAACTTAAGCTTGGGATTGGCGTAGCGCTTGCGCATGTCATCCTGTTTTTTCTCGTCTCGGCTAAAAATGCGGATTTCCTTAAGGTCTGAATCCAAGAAACGTCGCAGCACAGCGTTACCGAATGAGCCGGTCCCACCAGTTATAAGCAAAATTTTGTCTTTGAACATTCGGAATAACTCCCTATTTTACTTTTTGATGACGAAGAACTATCTATGCCCGTATTAAGGGGCAATACGTACACCGATCTTCCTTTTAAATAAGTCCAGATACGTAAACGTCCAACCGTCAAAATTTTCTCACGATAACTGGTGTCCAGTTGCGCAGTATCCGTCCTTCAATGGGGCTATTCTTTTGTGCTTATAGCTTTGTTAGAGCCTTCTTCAGATGGGCATAGAGTATGCCCACTGAATTTTTCGAAGCTGATAGCGCCGTCCGGAGAGCTTCAATCCAATCGACTTCTTCGTTAGTGCCTTTTTGGTATGAGCAACACCAATTAGATTATACTTCTACGCTCTAATTAACTGACAACGAAACCATCACCGTAATTATAAAATAGATACAAAAAAGTACAACCAGTAAAGGTATAATAAATCGCAAACATTAATGATGGAAAGTTAACGCCTTTTTTGAATTGGAATGCATAATAGGAAAATAAAAAATACATAAATATATTAACTCTCTCATCACCAATAAAAAAACTAGCAAACACCATGGGAAGCGCTGCTAGAAAACACTCTACACGACGATTTTTTGCATAAAGGAGAGCCCAAAACAAAAAAAACATTGGTTTCAAAATAGAACTAATATCTAAGACTGCAGAGTAGAACTGAAGTTTCGATATAATATGATCTTTCAAAAAATAGCCAACAAAAGACAGAGCAAACAAGCCAAAGAGCAAATGAAGATAACTGGCCCTTAAAGATAATCGCGCAAGCAACTTAAAAAAAATTATTAAATTCGCTGCCTGTACAGCAACCACAAGAAATATAACCTGAACGTGAGTCAAAACAGCGAGTAAGAAAAAAACAAGCCGGACTTCCCGCTTATATTCAAGGGCAAGCAAAAAGAATAAAACCCCGAACTTTAGTCTTTCTGCCGAAAAAAATAAAACTAATATATAAAAATTGAAAAATATTAAAAAATAATATAGTGGAACTACTCGAAGCCTTACAATATTTCGGTAAATTAAAAATGCTAACAATGAATTGGCTAGTGAAACAAAAAAAACTCTATCAGTCCAACCAGAAAAAAAGTAAACAATTAAATAATAAAAAGGCTCTTTTGTGCCGAGAGAATTATTATAAAAAATAAAACCGTCAAAAAGCCCGTACCCAGAAATACCTCCATAAAATTTATTATAAAACTGTTGATCACCACCAAAATAATACGGAAAAAAACAGTAGCTCAAAATAAAACAAAAAATTGAAAAAATTACAGGGTATAAGCTTTCCTTTCTAACCCGATAAGATACTTCGATATGCGTCAAAAAGAACTTCCTTCATTCCTGCGCTCAAAAAAGCTTCTTTTAAGAAGTCCAAGCTTCATCTTCAAATAATGCAAACATATCGAGAACAACACTTTAGACGGTGAAATCTTATTAAAAACCAGACTCTCTGGCAAGGAGCTTCTGACTTCGATAAATATATTTGCTGTTTTATCTATTGAAAATTCTTTGGATTTATCATGACACCCTTTCGAAATTTTACTCCAATTTTCAACATCAGCTAATAACCATGAAATTTTGTCATAAATGAAATATTTTTTTTGATCAAAATTTTCGTTATATGCCAATCCACTGACATCTGATAAAAAGCCGTAGGTAACCGGTTCATGTGAGGATTCAATTCCAACTATAGAAGGAACGCCGAGAGCCGATGCTTCAAGTATTGCCGTACCGCTTCCAACAAAAGCGAAACTGTTGAGTAAGATTTTCTTAAAATCTACGTAATCCACGATGCCATGAAAGCGCACATAATGATCAAGATTCAGTGATAACACTAAAAGCTTGAGAACAGTCTCGTTGGGTCCAGCTCCGTATATTTCATATATCAGATTGGGCTTAATTTTTAACAATGCAGGTAAAATATTTATTACATGTGCATTGTAAGTTTTAAAATTTACGAGATTACCTATAGAAACGATTCGAGTTAATTCAGAAACTGGAATTGAATTAACTATAGTTTTAGGCATTTCAATCCCGATCGGAACAACTCTAGATGCGCTATAATCGATACCAAAAAAACTGGTGTACTTCATAACATTAAATTCATTAAAGAAAATGATAGAACCCGGAGAAAAGGAACAAAATATTTCTTTTGCGTACCTGGAAAAATACGTTTTATAGTCCGGGTACATGAATTCGTTCTGATGATAAACTCCAACTGTACAAGACTTTAAAACGCATCCTGCCTTAACAGCGCGTGCTAGAAATAAAAGCCCAAATACACCCATAACATGAGCAATCGACCCATATTTTTTAAAAAAAGATGCCAATTCTTTAAAGCGTATAGGGGAAAAGATACCAAGCTGGCTTGAGAAAAGAAAATATAAGGGTGCGTATGAAAAACTCGATAGGTAATGTATATCTGCATACTGACCAATTGAACTTTTCAGGTTAAGATCCTCAGTTTTATGGCTGAACAATAGTAAAACAGCAACTTTCTCACCGCGTGAATGTAACTCTTTGCAAATGCGGAGCAAAAAGGTGCTCCCACCATTCATAGGGAGCGTATTAGCTATAAATATCATTTATTTGGCCTATCTTTAATAAAAATGTAAACCAAGAAACAACTAAAAAGAAGAACAAAGTAGCAAAAATAAGCTAAGCTGTAGCTCTGAATTACTAAAAGTGCGGACAAATTTTCCTTCGAGGCCAGGAAAACAAAACCCAAAAAACAAAGACTTTGTAAAACTTGACCCACAATATAAATACTTACTGCGGCTTTAGAAATAATAACAAATCCTACAACATAAGAAAGAATCCTAAAGAAATCGCCCAACAACTGATAGCCCACATAGTCCGAAAGTGAGATAAAATCCGGCGACAACATTATAACTATAAATTCATCTCTAAAAAAATAGAATATTGTCGAACCAAAAATAAAAAGTATCGATACTATTGCAGTTGTATTTAGCACCATTTTAAGCAACTTCTTATTGCTAGAGACCAAAACAATTCTTGGTAAAAACCAAAAAGCTAAAAATATTGAAAAGAAACCAATATATGAGCCTGACAATCTTATAGCTGCCTGCCAAAGGCCTGCCTCATAGTATCCGTTTTGTTCAATCAACAAATTTCGAACTAAATACTCCACTACTGGAAAAGTTACCGCATTTATAATTGCAATAACACTGTATTTAGATAAATCTTTAATCTCGAAAAAAGAAGGTCGTAATAAATTTAGTTTACCAGAAAAACTCGACCTTTGATAAATATAGAGCGCCGGCAAAACTGCAACTGAAGAAGCTACTATAATAGAAATGCCGGCGCCTATAAGCCCAAGATTTAATACGAAATACCAAGCGACTCCCACTCCGAGAAATAATGAGGAAACCTGAATAAAAGCATACTTTGATGGTTGCTGAAGACCATTGATAGATGCAACAACTAGATTAACAACCCCATTTAAAAGCTGCATTACGCCTAAGCCAACCACCAAATATATATAATCTTTGCTATCGAAGAGAATCGACGAAATCCATGGGGCGAGAATCAAGAGGATACAGAAAACTCCAAAAGAAACAAACAACGTGTAGGACAACGCCACGGACAAAAATCTTACTAACTGATGCTCGTTATTTTTATATTGCGAAACAAACCTTACAACACCATTGGTAATCCCCCCTCCAGCGATAACAGTGAATACCGTAATCGCGCTCATAAAGTTACCGAGAAAACCGAGTCCTTCTGGCCCGTGGTAATAAGCTATTAATTTTATTATAAAAAAACCAAGTAATAGCCTAGAGAAATGGGCTAACCCAGTGAATAACAAACCATTGAATGCGCCTATCACGTAGTCAAACCGTAGCTAAAGCATCTGAGATCGACGCCACGACAAAATCAACTTGTTCTTTAGTTATACCAAACCATAGAGGAAGCCTCAAAAGCCGCTGACTTTCTATAGTTGTGCAACAATCCTCTCCAGATACCCTTCCATGATCTATACCGGCTGGGGATGAGTGGAGTGGAACATAATGAAATACAGCGAAAACTTGCCTCTCCTTCAAGAAGTTGACAACGCGACTCCTCACTGCCATGTTTTTAAATTTCACATAAAACATATGTGCGTTGTGCTCACATCCATCTGGTAAAATTGGTAATTCAATAACATTTTGTTCAACTAATCGCTTCAAACCATCATAATAATTGTTCCAAGCAGTCAAACGATTCTGATTAATCTCATCTACCTTATCTAATTGGCCCCAGAGGTAAGCGCATTGCAATTCGCATGGTAGATAACTACTACCCACGTCCACCCAAGTGTATTTATCCACTTGCCCTCGGAAAAACTGGCTTCGGTTAGTACCTTTTTCGCGGATTATTTCTGCACGTTGCTTGAATCGCTCATCATTGATAATGAGAAGGCCACCTTCACCACCACTCGTATAGTTTTTTGTTTCGTGAAAACTGTAAGTCCCAAAATGGCCAATCGTCCCTAGAGCTTTTCCCTTGTAGGTACTCATCATACCCTGTGCCGCATCTTCAACAACAAATAGCCCATGCTTTTCGGCTATGGCCATAATGCTATCCATTTCACAGGCGACACCTGCATAGTGAACGGGCACTATGGCTTTAGTTTTTGGAGTGATCGCGGCTTCAATTAAGGTTTCGTCAATATTCATCGTGTCTGGCCGGATATCAACAAAAACAATCTTGGCATCCCGCAGTACGAATGCATTTGCAGTGCTAACAAAAGTGTAGCTCGGCATGATGACTTCGTCTCCCGGATTGATGTCGATCAATAAAGCAGCCATTTCCAACGCTGCAGTACAGGAGGGTGTTAGCAATGCTTTCTTGCAGGGCAAGTTTTCTTCAAACCATTGCTGGCATTTATTACCAAAAAAACCATCACCCGAGATTTTATCACTTCGCATAGCTTGAAGGACGTATTGATCTTCGTTACTAGTGTAAGGTGGTTTATTGAATAAGATCATTTTAATTCAAATTTTCCAAAAATTGTTGCTCTAAAACCAATAGATCTTTTTTTCGTGCTTTAATACGCCGAGCCGGGTTACCTGCATAAACACCCCATGGTTCTGTACTTTTGTTCACCAAAGACATTGCCCCTACCGAACACCCGACAGCAAGATCCACTCCTGGAAATACGACTGAGTCCGCACCAACAATAACGTGACGACGCAATGTAACTCTGCTTTTTTTTTCATGCTTGTATGCTGCGGGCACGGTTGGGTTAGTTAAACTTCGTCCAGAGTAATCGTCAGATTGAGAAAATATCTTGACACCGTATGCCAACCCCGAAAACTCCTCGAAAAAAACCCCCTCTACGCCTCCGGCTACCAGACAAAAAGGAGCTATATGAACATACCTACCAATACTGATATTACCGGATAGTACACAGAAATCGTCAACCCGTGACTTGTTCCCAATTTCTATCTGGTCAGCATTGTAAATGCTAGCTTTATCACTGATTTTTACATTCTTACCCAGCGACTTAAACCCCATTTCGAGTAACTGTTGTTCTGATAAGTAAGCCATTTATTCCACCACGATGTGCAAGAGATACTGGCCATAGCCGTTCTTACTCAAGGCTAGCCCCTGTTCCTTCAACTGTACTTTATTAAGCCAGCCATTATTTAAGGCTATTTCTTCAAGGCAGGCGATTTTCAACCCTTGGCGATGCTCAATGGTCTGCACAAAGCTGCTAGCCTCCAACAAACTTTCATGTGTACCTGTATCCAGCCAGGCAAAACCTCGGCCCAGCAGTTCAACGTTGAGTTCGCCCATTTCCAAATAGGCTTTATTGATGTCGGTAATCTCTAGTTCGCCACGATGGGAAGGCTGTACTGCTTTGGCAATATCGATCACACGGTTATCGTAAAAATAAAGACCGGTCACGGCAAAGTGCGATTTAGGTTTGGAGGGCTTTTCCTCAATCGAGATGGCTTTGTGATTTTCGTTAAACGCCACCACGCCAAATCGCTCGGGGTCTTTTACCTGATAACCGAACACGGTGGCACCCTGCCCTGCATCAGTGCGTTTTACCGTTTCCCGTAATTTAGGGGTAAAGCCCTGGCCGTAGAAAATATTGTCGCCCAGTACCAGGCACACGTTGTCTTTGCCTATGAAGTCTTCACCAATGATAAACGCCTGCGCGAGGCCGTCTGGGCTTGGTTGTAGGGCGTAGTTAAGATTAATCCCAAACTGCTCACCGTTGCCGAGCGCTCTTTTGAAAGCCACCTCGTCTTCTGGTGTGGTTATGATGAGGATATCCCGGATACCCGCCAGCATAAGGACGGAAAGCGGGTAATAGATCATCGGCTTGTCGTATACCGGCAATAACTGCTTGGAGGTACCCAGGGTGATGGGATACAGGCGTGTGCCGGAGCCGCCGGCGAGGATGATGCCTTTCATTGAATAGAACCTTGATTAGCCACGGAGAAAAATAAACAGGAGGTCATCCGCATCAACTTTGAAGTTGAGGA
>Ga0307486_1002837_pt1 | contig 11755 bp, 6 predicted proteins | sample CBIW02metaG_FD_203663 | JGI IMG/M metagenome (GOLD analysis project Ga0307486, IMG submission 203663) | Sea-ice brine microbial communities from Beaufort Sea near Barrow, Alaska, United States - CBIW 0.2 | ecosystem: Environmental > Aquatic > Marine > Coastal | place: USA: Alaska | collected... | reverse complement strand
AAAACCATAGGTGGTTTTTTGTTTGCCATTTGAAGCGGTTTTGACATTGTAGGATGCTTCTTTGTCTTGGGTTCTTTCACCTTTGGCATTTTTATTGGGGCGATTGTTTTTGGCCTGGATGACACTGGCATCAATAATACTGGCTTCGCCAGTCTTGATGATAAGGCCTTTGGTGCTTAACTGAAGATTGATGTTATCCAGTAGAATTTGCAGTAAGCCACTTTTATTAAGCTTGTTTCTAAAACGCCAAATAGTACTGTGGTCTGGAACGGAATCGGTCAGGCTAAGTTCAGAAAACCGACGGAACAATAGGTCGCGCGCGAGTTGTTTTTCGCACGCCGGATCACTCAGGTTGTAGAAGCTTTGTAACAACAGGATTTTAAACATCATTAAAGGTGGCCAAGCTCTTTCACCTATTGGGCTGTTGTTAATGGTAATAAGTTGGCGCTCAATGGACTTCCAATCAATCAGTTGGTTAAGTTCATCTAATTCAGTAATGGCGTCATGTTCGTGAATAAACGCATCCGCAAGAGAAGTTTGAGTTAGATTTTTCCAAGCCATTTTTTCAGTTCCATTGATTGATTTTAATGGGATCTATTCTAAATGTCATGATTAGATCTGTCATGGGAATTATTTGAGTTTAGGTCCTTCTCGTGCAAAGGTCTCAACGAGTAATAAAGGGTTGTTTGTGGCACTAAAGGCTTCTGATGGAATCGGCTGTACCGTCAGATTAATGGTGAATAACTGAGCGTTTTTGGAGATTTTTAACAATGGACAGTAAACAGAGTCCTTAGTCTCAAGGGCTTTATGAAATGCCATCGTTAACTTTTGATGTAGGCCTTCATGTGCCATATTGAGTATATTAAGTGGGCCAGCTTCACCTGGCGGCAGTTCCAGATACATGCTGGTGCGGCCATGTAAATAAAGAATATCCCCTTGTTTATCGACTAAGGCGGCAGAGAGCCCTATTTTTTGCAGTAACAACTGTTCTACGAGGGCGCGTAAGGTCAGTTTTTCGGTCGGTTGGTTCTTTTTATCGACGGTACCGGCGCCATTAACTTGGGCTATTGAAGGGGCTTTATTGATTAAATTTTCATGGGGCACAATATTTGGGTTCTGTTTGCTTTGATAAATTTTGGCTTTTTGATCCAATACGCTAAATAGATCATCAAACTCCCCTATACTTTCTGAAGAGCCTAACAGTAGAAATCCGCCTGGATTAAGTGAGTAGTGAAAGAGCGGAATAATCTGTTTTTGTACCTCTGGGTTGAGGTAAATAAGTAGGTTTCGGCAGCTGATTAGGTCAAGTTTGGAGAATGAAGGATCTTTGATAATATTTTGCTCAGAAAAAATCAGCATATCGCGGATACTTTTGTGAATACGGTAATGGCCATTACCTTCTAGCGTAAAAAATCGCTTTAATCGTTCTACTGAAACATTTTGTGCAATCGTTGCCGGGTAAATGCCTCTTCGAGCTGCAACTATGGTTTGGCTATCAATATCTGTGGCAAATATTTGTACCGTATAGTTCAGTGACATCTTTGTCATGTACTCTTTGAGTAGAATGGCAATAGAATAAGCTTCTTCGCCAGAAGAGCAACCGACACTCCAGACTCGAATGGTTTTTTCTGAATCTTTGCGGCTAAAGAGTTGCGGTAGTACTTTTTTCTTAAGGCTGTAAAAACATCCGGATCTCGAAAAAAATTGGTGACACCAATGAGTAGGTCATGAAATAGTTCTTCTATTTCGGCGGGAAATTCCTGTAAGTATTTCTCATATTCTTCAATCTTATCAATTTGGTGAATGGCCATTCGTCTCTGAATGCGTCGTTGAATGGTACTTGGTTTATATTGTGAAAAATCGTGTCCGCTTTGAACACGAAGCATCACAAAAATTTTGTTTAATATTTTTTGTGATTTAGACGTCGCTTTCAATTCCTGTCGTGATAGATTGCCAAAAGTATGGGCGGTGTAACTGATAAGCTGTTTCGGCATCTCTGCAGGAGAGAGAATGTAGTCAGTGAGCCCTGTTGCGATGGCACTGGTTGGCATACCATCATATTCTGCAGTTTCAGAGGATTGAACAATGATCATCCCGCCGGCCTCTTTGATGCTTTTTATACCTTGGCTTCCATCGCCACCAGTGCTGGACAGAATAATACCAATGGCATTATTCTGTTGATCTTGAGCGAGAGAGTTAAAGAAAAAATCAATGGGTAGGCGGTGGCCATGGGGCGCGCCAGGCTCAAGTAATTGGAGGGTACCATTTATTAAAGCCATATCATGGGCGGGCGGAATGATATAGACAGAGTTAGGTTGCACCTCAACCCCATCTTCAACCTGTAAAACACGCATTTTAGTATGCCGTTGAATCAGCTCGGCGAGCATACTGGTATGGTCTGGCAGCAAGATGCTGCACCAAGACAAATGCCATGCCGGACTCACTGGTGGGAGGCATGGCTGTAAAGAATGTTTGAAATACGCTAAGCCCGCCCGCTGAGGCACCTATGCCGACAATCGGAAATGTATGTTTACTGTTTTTATCGGGCGATTTAACTTTTTTAGGCATTGTGTTCTATAGTTTCAGTAAGCATTTATTGTCTTTAAAAAGTATACCCTTATGACATAAACGGATAAAGGCATTTTATTGAATGAATGTTTATAACTTATTTAAGGTCAATAGATGCTTAAGTCAAAAATAGACAAAAGCAAATTAAACGTAAGATATCCAGACTGGATTGGTTCTGCTCTTTGTTTTTAGAGTGATTATCTTAGCGATTTGTATAGTCCCGTAAACAGTTTAAAAACTCAAAACCAAAGCGTGCCAGTTTGGTTTCACCTACGCCACTGATTCTAAGAAATTCGGAGTCATCTAAAGGGCGTTTTTGCGCCATTTCCACCAGGGCGGCATCGCCGAATACTTGATAGGCTGGAATGTCTTCGCTGTCGGCAATCTCTTTACGTAACACTCGTAGCTCTTCAAATAACTCGCGATCCTTATCCAATAAACTGTCTTTAGAAGATTTTTTGCCCGAAGAGACGCGGCTGGTTTTACCCGCTTTAACTTCTTTTTTAGGGAAAGCCAGCTCTAAGGCTATTTTGCCTTTGAGTAAATCACCTGAACTTTCGGTGAATTTAAGCACCGAATAGTTCTGAATGTCTTGGAACAGGTAACCTAAATGGATTAACTGTCGCAAAATACTGCTCCACTCATGCGCTGAATACTCTTTACCAATTCCATAGGTGCTGAGTGCCGCATGGTTGAGCGAGCGAATACGCTCGTTATCCATGCCGCGCAGTACATCAATGATATGTTTCGCCCCAAAGGATTGGTCTAAACGATAGACGCAAGACAATGCCATTTGCGCCGCGATTTTACCGTCGAACAGGGTAGGCGGATTTAGGCAAACATCGCAGTTACCGCAGGCTTTATGACTGGGTTCGCCAAAGTAGTTGAGTAGAACATTACGTCGACAGTTTTGCGCTTCGGCAAAATTGACCATGCTTGAGAGTTTGAAGTTCTCAATGCGGCGTTGCTCTTCATCCGGGACTTGTTCGACAAAAAACTTGGCGGTGGCGACATCCTGCATACTAAATAGCAGAAGGGCTTCTGAATCTAAACCATCACGCCCGGCGCGCCCGGTTTCTTGGTAATAGCCTTCAATGTTTTTGGGTAGGTCGTAATGCACTACAAAACGCACATTGGGTTTATCAATCCCCATTCCAAAAGCGACTGTGGCAACCACTATATCGACTTCGTCACGTAAAAACTGTTGATGCACAGTTTGACGAATCTGCGCTGACAAACCCGCATGATAAGCCTTGGCTTTAAGACCCGCTGTCTTGAGGTTTTCGGCGACCTCTTCGACCTTCTTGCGGCTTAAGGCATAGATTATCCCGCATTCATCTTTATGATCTTCCAGAAAGGTCATTAATTGTTTAGCAGGTTGCCGTTTTTCTAAGACGTGATAACGAATATTTGGGCGATCGAAGCTGCTGACATACACCTTAGGCTGATTTAGGTGCAGTTTGTCGAGGATATCCTGGCGTGTGGTATGGTCGGCGGTGGCCGTTAAAGCAATAAAGGGTACTTGCGGAAATAAGGCTCTTACAGAACCCATTTGTGCATATTCGGGACGGAAATTATGTCCCCATTGTGAGATACAGTGCGCTTCATCAATCGCGAAGAGTGAAATGGGTAGGCTTTGCAGTTGATTGATAAAGTTGGGTTGCATCAGTCTTTCAGGAGAGACATAAAGCAGATCTAATTCGCCCATATGCAGTTGACGCATCACCTGGTGTTCACTGTCTGGATCTAAACTGGAGTTATAGTATTCTGCGCGAATGCCATAGGCCTTAAGGGCTGAAACTTGATCTTGCATCAATGCAATCAGAGGCGAGACCACAATGGTAGTGCCGTTACGAATCAGTGCCGGAATTTGATAACAGGCCGATTTACCGCCGCCCGTTGGCATGAGTACGAAGCTATCGTGGCCTTGAACCGCATCTTCAATAATTTCGGCCTGTTGATTACGGAATGACTCATAGCCAAAAATATCTTTTAAAACTTCTAAGGCTAGGGTTTGTGTTGGTGTTTGAGTCATAGTGGTCTTTTTAAGTTATTTTAGGGTGTTTTAAGAGGTTTTTAGCTCTTTTAAGGGCTTTTAAAGTCAGATAAGCAAAGCTACCAGGCCTGGTATGTCCTGCGGCTTTATAAAACAATGTGAGCGCAGGGTAGCTTTGAATTTTCTCTCTAAAGGGTACTAAAATTGATGAAAATGTATCTTCTAAAGAGGGTTAGGGTCTTTAGCGTCACTAGTGCGCCTCATCCCAGTTCTTACCTTGTCCGACTTCGACAATCAGCGGTACTTTTAAATCTAAAGCCGATTCCATAATGGTTTTAATTTCAGTTTTGGCCGCCTGAAGATCTTGATCAGCGACTTCAAAGACTAATTCATCGTGCACCTGCATCAACATAATGAGGTCGTAAGGCGTGGTTTTCAACCAAGCTTCCATTTTGATCATGGCAATCTTAATAATGTCAGCCGCCGTGCCTTGCATTGGTGCATTGATCGCGGTCCGTTCTGCATACTGGCGCAGTTGGCCGTTGCGGGCATTGATATCTGGAAGGTAAAGACGTCGACCTTCTAGGGTTTCAACATAACCGGTCTCTTTGGCCTGTTCTTTGGTGTTATCCATATAGGTCAAAACGCCCGGATAGCGAGCGAAATACAAGTTAATATACTCTTGGGCTAGGCCACGTGAAACATTGAGTTGCTTGGCGAGTCCAAACGCGGACATACCGTAAATCAAACCGAAGTTAACTGCTTTAGCACTCCGGCGTTGTTCGGTGGTGACATCTTCTAGGTCAATACCAAATATTTCAGCGGCGGTGGCCTGGTGAATATCACGCCCTTGGGCAAAGGCATTAAGCAGGCCTTCATCGCCCGATAGATGTGCCATGATGCGTAACTCGATTTGCGAGTAATCGGCGGCCACCATAGTGTAGCCAGGACGAGTAATAAATGCTTGTCGAATACGACGACCTTGTGCAGAACGAATCGGAATGTTCTGCAGATTTGGCTCAGTTGAAGAGAGGCGGCCAGTTGACGCAACCGCTTGCATATAAGAGGTATGAATACGTCCGGTATCCGGGTCAATCTGTCTTGGCAAAGAATCGGTATAGGTCGATTTAAGTTTTGCGAGGCTACGATACTCTAAAATCAAAATTGGCATTTCATGGCCTTGCTCTGCCAGCTCTGCTAATACCGGTTCAGCAGTTGATGCCTGACCTTTTGGAGTCTTCTTGAGAATAGGCAGTTCCAGATTCTCAAACAGAATGACTTGTAACTGCTTTGAAGAGTTAAGGTTAAAAACTTCTCCGGCGATTAAATGCGCCTTTTGTTCCAGTTCCGTTAGTTTCGCAGTGATTTCGACACTCTGCTTAGCTAGCATCTCGGTATCCAGTAAGACACCATTACGTTCCATATGTGCTAAAACGGGCACTAACGGCATTTCAATGTCGGTAAATACCTTCTTTAAGCTAGGTTCTGCTTCTAATTGCTTCCAAAGTTTTTGGTGGAGCTGCAAGGTGATATCGGCGTCTTCGGCGGCATAAGGACTGGCAGTTTTAATCTCGATTTGATTAAAAGTTAGCTGTTTTTTGCCTTTACCAGCAATATCTTCAAAATGAATGGTGCGATGATTTAGATACTTAAGCGCCAAATCATCCATGTTATGACGGGTCGCAACACTGTTTAAACAGTAGGACTCCAGCATCGTGTCGAACTGTATACCTTTTAAGGTAATGTCGTGATTTTGCAGCACATGCCAGTCATATTTAAGATTTTGACCACATTTAGCCGCTTTTTCATTTTCTAAAATTGGTTTTAAGCGTGCTAAAACCATCTGCATATCAAGCTGATCGGGTGCGCCTTCGTAATCGTGTGCCAATGGAATATAGCAAGCCAGGTTATTGTCGTCATTCGGATTTTTAACGGCTAAACAGATGCCGACAATCTTAGCTTGCAGGGTATTTAAAGAGGTGGTTTCGGTATCAATAGCAAATAGATCGGCGTTTTCAATACGCTCAATCCACCGCTCAAACTGGGCAGGCATAAAGACGGTTTCGTAAAGGCCGGCACTGCTACTCGCAGGGCTTTCTGTTGAAGTGGCCGTAGTACCATCGGTCGATGCTGATTTTTTTACAAGAGGCGCAGGGGCTAGAGTGCCACTGGTTTTGGTGAAAGGCACTTGGCCATTTTGGATTTGCTTTAACCAGGTATTCAGTTCATATTCCGCAAACAGTTCTTGCAGCCGTTCCATATCAGCTGGGTGGCGCTGGAGATCTTTTAAATGCACCGGCAGATCGCAGTCCAGTTTAATCTTGGTCAATTTACGCGATAGGGCAAGTTGCTCTAAGTTATTGCGTAAATTTTCGCCAATCTTGCCACCAATCATCGGCGCATTGGCCACCAGATTATCAATATTTCCAAAAGCGGTTAACCATTTAACAGCGGTTTTTGGTCCACAGTTTGGAATGCCGGGGATGTTATCGGAACTGTCGCCGACCAAGGCTAAATAATCGATAATTTGATTGGGACGTACTCCAAACTTTTCCTTCACATATTCAGGGGTAGAGTATGTATTGGTCATGGTATTGATCAAGGTGACATGTTCATTCACCAGCTGGGCTAAATCTTTATCCCCCGTAGAGATCAAGGTATCGTGTTGGGCTTCGGTCGCTTGTAAAGCAAACGTACCCATAACATCATCGGCCTCGACGCCATCAATCACCAATAAAGGCAGGCCTAACGCCTTAACGATTTCATGAATCGGTTCAATCTGACTGCGTAATTCGTCTGGCATAGGGGGGCGATGCGCTTTATATTCTGAATACATCTCATTACGAAAGGTCGGCCCTTTGGCATCAAAAGTGACCACCATTTTTTCAGGGTGATACTTGTCGAGCAACTTACCGAGCATATTGATCACGCCATAAATCGCCCCTGTGGCCTGACCTTTACTACTGGTCAGCGGAGGCATGGCGTGGAATGCTCTAAACAGATAAGAGGAGCCATCCACCAAAATAAAGGGGCTTTCTGGATTGGTGATGATTTGTGGAGTCGATTCAGAATTCGATTCAGTCATTTTGTCGCCTGATATGGTAAAATTTGTCGCATTATTTTACCTTAGTTAGCGTGCATTTAATTATCCCTAACCAAAATTAAGAGACTTTACTCTATGTCTGTCTATACAGTCGTTGAAGAAAACCAGTTAATCACTTTTTTAGAAGAGCACGACGTAGGCCTTTTAGAGAGCTTTGAAGGAATCAGCGCGGGGATTGAGAATACCAATTATTTCGTCAATACTCGGCATAATGGCCAACTGAAGCAGTTTGTTTTAACGATTTTTGAACATCATAGTTTTGAAGAGTTACCGTTCTTCTTGAATATTATGGCGTTTATGGCAGAGCATAAAATCCCCACCGCGCATCCTATGCCGACCCGTACCGAGGGGTATTTGAAAGAGCTGTGTGGCAAACCTGCCTCTTTAGTAACCCGTTTAACAGGCGGTGGAGTCGATCACCCTTCGAATGTGCAGTGTGGCGTGATGGGTAAGCAGTTGGCGTCTTTTCACCTGGCCGGTTTAGAGTACGAGCAAACCCGTGCTAATGATCGAGGTATTGATTGGATGCAATCGACCTTTGATGAGATAAGTTCCCATTTAACCTCTGAAGAGCGGGACTTGATAACCGTTGAACTGGCTTACCAAAACCAAATAGAGTGGGCACATCTGCCACAGGGTGTGATTCACGCTGATCTTTTTTGTGATAATGCCTTGTTTGATGGCGATGAGTTGACGGGCATTATTGATCTCTACTATGCCTGTAATGCAGCATTCTTGTACGACCTTGCCGTGATGGTAAATGACTGGTGTCGTATCGATACAGAAAACCCAGCCGACATCCACTTTGATGAATCTAAAATTGCCACCATGATGTTTGCTTACCAACAAAAACGTCCATTGACCGAAGCCGAGCAACAAGCCTGGCCTGCGGCACTGCGTTTAGCAGCGTTACGTTTCTTCTTATCGCGTCTAGAAGATAAGTGTATGCCGCGAGAGGGTGAAATGACGCAGATTAAAGACCCTGATGTCTTTAAACAAGTGTTAAAAATTCACCGATTATAGATTCCTCCTCAAAAATTCTCTTATACAGTTATTTTAAGCGTTAAAATCGGACGTATAGTGCATTTTATAATTCATTAATGACTTTACGTTTTGGCGCGCAAAAAACGTAAGCGAATCTGTTTTTCAAACTCAACAATGGCAAACAGAGTGAAGCCTATCCCTAGAACCATTAAAGCTTCAGGCAGCGCAACGGCTTCGGTCTCAAATATTGTTTGCAAGGCAGGCAGGTAGGTCATGGCGAGTTGCGCTAAGCTTACGAGTATGATGGCCATCCAAACGGCTTTTGTGCCCTGTATTTTTTGCCAAGTTAATATTTTACTGTCCATATTGCGAATGAAAAGCAGGTGGAAAATCTCCATCACCACCAAGGTGTTGACGGCCAAGGTTCGTGCTAATTCAATTGAATATCCTTGTTGGATAGCATAGCTATAGATGCCGAACACGCCCCCAGCAAATAGAATAGAGACCAATATAATATGCCAAATTAGGCTTTTATTTAGCAATGGAGTATTTTTGGGTCTGGGGGGGCGAGACATGGCTTCTGCCGCGGAAGGTTCAAAAGCCAATGCAATGCCGAGCGTGACGGTAGTGACCATATTAATCCATAAAATTTGGATTGCAGAGACTGGCAGTGTGAGGCCTAATAGTAGTGCCAAAATAATCGTAAAGGCTTCTCCTGAACTGGTTGGAAGTGTCCAACTAATCACTTTTTTAATGTTATCGTAGGCGGTACGGCCTTCTCGAACGGCGGCGGCGATAGAGGCAAAATTATCATCGGCTAATACCAAATCAGACGCTTCCTTGGCCGCTTCACTGCCATTTCTGCCCATGGCAATACCTGCATCCGCTCGTTTAAGTGCCGGGGCATCATTAACGCCATCTCCTGTCATCGCCACGACTAAACCTTGCGACTGCAAGGCCATGACTAACCGTAATTTGTGCTCTGGACTGGTACGGGCAAAGATCTCAGTCTCTAGCGCGATGGCCTTTAGTGCCGCGTCGTCTATTTTGTCGAGATCATGTCCGGTTAAGGCTTTATCTGGATTTTTCAGGCCAATTTGGCGGCCAATCGCGGCGGCAGTCAAGGCATGATCTCCCGTAATCATTTTCACACGGATACCTGCTCTCTGGCACTCCGCCACGGCGAGTATCGCGTTCTCTCTTGGCGGATCATTTAAACCAACAATCCCTAATAACGCTAAGTTTTCTGAGAGGTCCGGTAGTTCTAAAACAAGGTAATTAGGCTTGACAGACTTCGCGGCAATCGCCAGAACACGCTGGCCTTGGCTGGCAGTTTCTTCAGCTTGTTGATGCCAGTACTCTAAATCAATAGGTCGGCTTTCACCATTGTCCAAGCGCTGGGTTTGACAGAGCTTAAAGAGCTTTTCTGGCGCGCCCTTAACAAAGATAAAAGCATGGTTTTCATGGTCATGATTGAGTGTGGCCATGAACTTATGCTTGGCATCAAATGGGATGAGATCGGTGCGCTTCCAATGTTGGTTTTCGGTGAGAATATCTAATCCCGTTTTAGCCGCAAAGGCCAGTAAAGCCCCCTCCATAGGATCACCTTCAATTGACCATTCTTCTTTGTCTTTTTTGAGTTCGGCATCATTACAGAGTGTGGCTGCTCGGCCTATATCGGTGAGTAAAGAGTGTTTTTGGACATCAATGATTTTGTCGTCTTGGTAGATATCGCCTCTTGGCGCGTAACCTACTCCGGTTATTTTAAAATGTCCTTGTGCCGTAATAACACTGGCGATATTCATCTCGTTACGCGTTAAAGTGCCTGTTTTATCAGTACAGATAACCGATATCGAACCGAGGGTTTCAATAGCTGGCAAGCGGCGAACGATGGCATTTCTTTGCGCCATCGCTTTCACACCCACGGCCAAAGTAATGGTTAGAACGGCGGGTAGGCCTTCAGGAATCGCCGCCACAAAGAGTCCAACCACCGCCATAAATAGGCTGGTGAAGTCCTGCTGTTGCACAAAATACCCATAGGCAAGCAGCAAGCCGGCGAAGATAAAAATCACGCCTGTCAACCATTTCGCAAAGATATTCATTTGCGCGACCAGTGGCGTAGTCAATAGTTCTACGGTGGAGAGTAACCCACTGATTCGACCGATTTCAGTTAGGCCACCGGTGGCGACTACGATACCTCTACCTTGCCCACTGGTAACGGTTGTGCCGCTGAATGCCATGCAGTGACGATCGCCTATGGCGGCATCTAAATCGGTTGGATTAAGGTGTTTCTCAACGGGAATAGACTCTCCTGTCAAAATGGCTTCTTGTATCTGTAAGTCATGGCTTTGCAGTAAGCGTAAATCCGCAGGGACTTTATCACCGGCTTCGAGCAAGACGATATCGCCAGGGACTAATTTTTCACCTGCTATGCTATGGCGCTGTCCATCGCGTAATACAGAGGCTTGCAGGGCGAGCATATGACGAATGGCGTCCATCGCTTTTTCCGCTTTACCTTCTTGAATCAGACCAATCAAGGCATTGAGAAAAACCACCGCCAGAATAACTAAGGTGTCTAAAATATGGTTCAGAAGTAGGGTGGTTGCGGCGGATGCCAAAAGAACATAAATAAGGATATTATGGAATTGCAGTAAAAAACGCATCAATAAACCACGTTGCGCTGGCTGTGGCAGGAGGTTACTGCCATATTCGGAGAGTCGAGTTAAGACCTCAGACTCCTTCAGTCCACTGGGTGTGCTATGCAATTCATCAATGGCCTGTTGTGCAGGCAAATTGTGCCAGTTTTGGTCTAAATTCATCTAAACGAACTCCTTTTGTAAACAGGGTTGAATGACGTTACCTGTTGAACCCTGAACAGGGTGGAACTGTCTCTATAATACTATGATTTTAGGGCGTAACTTACTAGGTTTTAATACTTATTTTGATTAAGGATTCGTTTGAAAGGTAATGGGCTTTTACCAGATACCGTGTTTGATTCTTTAAGTCAAACACACATCTTATATTCTGGATCAAAAGGTTTGCCGCTGTTTAAAACAGCAAACACAATGTGAATTAATTTACGCATGACGGCCGCTTTAATCTTT
>Ga0307486_1002835_pt1 | contig 11755 bp, 6 predicted proteins | sample CBIW02metaG_FD_203663 | JGI IMG/M metagenome (GOLD analysis project Ga0307486, IMG submission 203663) | Sea-ice brine microbial communities from Beaufort Sea near Barrow, Alaska, United States - CBIW 0.2 | ecosystem: Environmental > Aquatic > Marine > Coastal | place: USA: Alaska | collected... | reverse complement strand
GTGCGCTCAGATCCAAAGGAACATAAACCGAAGCCACCAGCAGAACGAGTCCGCCTGCTGCGATCGCTGCGGCAACCAGCCCGATCCACCAACGATGGACCGCCAAGATCAGGACGGCTGCGAGGATGTTCACGACGCCCTGGATGCGGAACAAAGCACCCTGACTGACGAGTGAACCGACGATGGCATCAAAGGGAGCCGCAAGCACAAAGTGCACGTAGGCGTTAACCACCAGCGCGAGTGCGATCCAAATCTGTGCCGCAATAATGAAGATTTTCATGTGCTTGCCCTTTCTCTCAACAACTTCCTGGAAACGCTGAAGCCGGCGGGGAGCGATTCGTTCGCTCCCCGCCGGCTCATTCGCGAATTAGTTTTACTGAATACCCTTGTTGGCTGCGATTCCGCCAGCGAGTGCCGTTGCCGTCATCGGCATGTGTCCAGCGGCTTCCTTCAACAGCGCGAAGTAGGCAGGGTCACCGGCAATGTTCGCATCAATCGCTGCGACCAACGACGTGGCGTGAGTCTCGAGCTCAGCCTGCACTGCCTCAGCCGGCAGCTCAGGAACAACAGAGTTGATCAGCTGGCCGAAGGACACCGCGTAGCCACCCAGATCTGACATTGCCTGGTCGATGCCAGCCTGGTCATCGGTTGCCTTTGCGACCGCGTAGTTCACGAAGAACGGGATGTGCGAGCGCCATGAATCAAGGAAAGGCTGCTCAGCGTCCGGGTAGGCCGAGCCCACGAGGGCTGCGATCTCAACCGAGTTGCTGTCGAGGGTTTCAACTGCTCCAGCGACGTCTGCCGTCGTGAGGGCGCCACCATCGGCTAGTGCCTGGTCAATGGCTGCACCGGCGAGGTAGACGTGGTCGGCGAGCAGCGCGGTTAGCGTTGCACGCAACGTCGACCCGTCGCTGTTTACCGTGTCAGTGACGGTTGCAGAGGTCGTGTCGTCGCTGGCGGGCGGCGATCCTGCTGTCGCTGAGCAACCCGTGAGTGTGAGTGCCGCGGCGAGTCCGAGACCGGTGAGTGCTGTGATTTTACGCATTGTTTCTTCTCCTTGATGGTGGTGTGTTGTGTCGTGCGGATTGTTACGGTTCGACCGTGACGCTTGCGTTCATGGTCAAGTGCGGTTGGCAGTAGTAGAAGTACTCGCCGGGTTCGTCGAAGGTGTAGGAGAACGTGTCGCCCTCCTGCCCCTTCGGAGCTAGATCGTGGTCGAAGAGGCCGTCGGGTGTCTGCGTACCGCGGAGGCCCGTTGACTCGTTGACGTCGCCCCAGGCTCCGGAGGTCACGGTGTGGCCGATCGTCTCGCCGTTTTGCCATGTGACCGTCGTGCCGACCTTGACGGTGAGGTCCTTCGGCATGAACTTCAAGCCGATGGTCGTAACGACGTTTTCGCCGGCTTCGGCAGACTGCTCGGTCCCGCTAGTCGCTGACGGCATCGCTGGGGATGGTTGCGAACCTGCGCATCCCGAAAGCGCGACGAGAAGTGCTGGCAAGATGAGCGCACCTGCGAGGGTGGCTTTCGGTACCCGAAGTGTTCTTGTGTGTGACATGTAGATGATTCGGTGCCCTGAGCAAAGTGGTTTGGTATCAATTTTTGGGCACAGAAAAACTGAGGGAGTTGGCGCTGCTGAAGATTGCCGGGGTGAAGCGCAGCGAACGCAAGCAGCGCGCCCTTGCCGCCCTCGAACAGCTCGAAATGGCTGACAAGGCCAGCAACAAGGCAGTGAATTTGTCTGGTGGCCAGAAGCAACGTTCCGTAATTGCTCGCGCTCCCGTCAACAACCCCCTCATCGTCGTCACTCACGACGAAGAGTTAGCCGTACGCTGCGACCGCCGCCTCTACATTCGCGATGGTCTTCTCATCAACGACACCACGGAGGTGGCCGCATGAAAACCCTCGACCTTTTTACCTCTGCGGTCTCGAACACCTTCCGTTCAAAAACGCGCACGATTCTGACCATTCTGGCGATCTTTGTCGGCGCTTTTACTCTGACAATTACCAACGGTTTGGGCACCGGCATCAACCAGTACATTGACGATACGGTCACCTCGATGAGTGCCGAAGATGTCATGACCGTTTCCATTACCCCGGATGCGGACAGCGGCTTTCGCACCGCCACTTCTGGCCCGACAGAATATGACCCCGATGCCGTCTCAGGCGGAGGCTTCGGACCGAATGAGGGCGGAAACGATGTTGCGATCACTCCCGACGATCTGGACACGATCGCCAACGTCGATGGCGTGCTGAGCGTTGAAGCAACCAAGTCGATTTCGCCTGACTGGATCCAGTATGGCGACGGCACCCAGTACGTCACGTCTGTCGGAGGGCTCGTCGCTGGCCAGAGCGTGCAGCTCGCTGCTGGCGAAGTACCGGATGCCAGTTCCGATGCGTTCGAGCTGAACCTCCCCGTTTCCTATCTTGAGCCGTTGGGCTTCGCGGATGCCGATGCTGCGGTTGGTGAAACCATCACGTTCGCGATCACAGACGCCAAACGTACCCAACACCTCGTCGAGGCGAGCATCCGTTTCGACCCGAACGCGACAGATGCCGAGGTCACTGTCCTGAAGGACAATCGTGCTGATGCCGGCTTCACCGGTACAACGGTCGCCGACCAACTTGGCACCGTAAAGACCATCATCGACGCGATTGTGCTTGTGTTGAATGCCTTCGCGATCATCGCTCTGCTCGCCGGAACCGCCATCAGCTCCGTGCTCTCCGGAGCGGTTCTCGCCGATCTACCCGGACTGACCCTGATCGCGTTCGACCCGCTCTCGATCACCGTCATCATCCTGGTCGTCATGGCAGTTGCGTTCCTGACTGGCACTCTGCCCGCCGCGCGCGCCGCCAAGGCCGACCCGGTGGAGTCGCTGCGGTACGAATAGGAATGGCTGAGGCGTAGCGAGAGAACAGCATTCGTTCTCTCGCTATGTCTATGTCACCCTAATTTCCTGAGGTATTTGCCCCCGCGAACCGCAGTTTCTCGTCGACGCAACCGGTCATCGTTGCGGTTCCACGCAACTGCTCGACGGTTTGCACTCCGGTCGGGGTATCCCCAATGCCCGCGGCATACAGCCCATACCCGAAGCCGGCAGCAGCAAGCGCAAAGCTCAGACCGCCGGGGAAGTTTGCCAACTTGTCTGGCAGTTTCGCTCCGACACCGAGCGGTAACGAGCGCAGGTCGGCGATCGGTTTCATGAGAATGTCTTTACCCTGAACTATGTCGTACCCTGTCTTGCCCACCGAAGCGATCGCGCCGGCGTTGTACGCACCGGTCGACTGGCCCGAGTTGTCGAACGCCCAACGCGCGGCGCAGGTCGCCATACTTGTCGGGTTCATCATGTCGAAAACGGATGCCGTCTTGTCATCGCCAGCAATGCTCGCAATGCCGGCACCGGCGGCCACTACCGCGAAGAACAACCCCATCGGCGGGAACATCAGGCCGATCGCGATCGGCGCGGCCACGGCGAAGACGCCAGCGCTGATCTTGAGCCCCTGGATCACGCCTCGTTCGAACTTTTCGGTCTTGTTCGGGTAGTCGGCCGCAACGCTTCTGTTGCCCGTCATGAGCACGAAGCCGAGCAGGTCGAGCGTTCGCGCATCCTTGGTCACTTGGTTGCTGATCACACCGTCGGTATAACCGTAGTTTTGGCGACCCCCCACCTGGTATGCGGCCCGCGTCTGCACGACGCTGCCCTCAATGTACATATTTTCCGCTGCCTCGGTGCCGGGGCAACGCGGGATCAGTCCGACAACCGTGATGCCCTCGCCGAGGGCCAGGTGGTGGCAGGTCACCGTGTATGCGGCAGTCACTGTCATGCTGCGATCGGTGTCGTTGGTGGTCCGCAGCATCGGGTTGGCCGGCAACAGGTCAGGGAGAACCACGTCGAGGTCCTCTGCTTCGATCGCCTCGATCAGCGTGTTCGGGAACACGTTGGCCCAGCCATCGAATCGGAACCCCGAAGTGGGTGAAAGAGCGTAGATCGCCACATCGCTGTTAGCGGGGAACGCATTTCCGGCGTCTTGGCACGGGCCACCGACCATCTCGGAATACGAAATGCTGTCGGTGTTGACCGTGACGTTCATGGACTGCATCCAGCCGAAGTCCCTGAGGCTGAGTGAGCCGACTGTGCCATCCGGTCCGACAACATACAGTGACGTCGGCAGCGATGCGTTCATGAAGACTCGGTCATCACCGACCACATGCAACTCTGGATAGGCACGAACAGTCTGGCAGGCCTGGAGCCGCACATCGATGTTGCCGCCAACGCCACAATCGTTGAGCCCCGGGGCGAGCGGACCGTAGGTTTTCCAACCCAGATCCGTGCTCGGACCGGCCGACTGATCGATCGTGCCGAAACACCCTCGAACGTCACCGCGAACGCTCGCGTACACGCTCAATGGCTCATCGTCGGGGATAGTGACCTGCAGCGTAGTGCGCTGGCCGTATTGCCAGATCTCCGAAGCCTTGACGCCCGAGCGGATCGCGTTCACTTTCTGCTGGTCGAAGTAGTAGCCGACGCCACAGCCGGTGTTGTCAAAGGTCATCAGGGAGGTTTGGCCGAAGACCGACAGTCGTGAGCAGGCCGAGTCGAGGAAGAAATTTGCGGTAACCGTGAGGTCACTCGTGATGGTCACTTCGCGTTCAGCATCGGTGACGAGGCCGATGCCGGACTCTTCCTCAGGGACGAGCTTCGTCAGCAGTTTTTGGTCGTCCCAGCCGCTAAACGAGGTGCCTTCCGCGCGAATCTCCGGTGTGAGGGTGATGACTGTCCCCGCGGTGTAACGGTCGCTGCCGTCTGGGCAATTGGCGATGGCGTCCGAGTTGACACCGCCGACGATCCGGCCGAACTCGTTGCTTGCGCCAGAAACGAGCGCGTCAAACGTGTAGCAGGCGAGAAATTTGGCGGTTACGGTCAAGTTCGTGGTGCCCATGCGCAACGTCGGCGCCGAGTCGGTGCCAAGCTCGGGCTGGTCGACGCCGTCGATTTCCCAGCCGGCCAGCACGTAGTTGGCGTCGCCGGACACGGCCGAAATCGTGACCGCCGAGTCCCGAACGTACCCGTTGCCGAGCGGCGACTGACAGTTCTCCTCCTCGGCGACCGATGAGACATCCCCGTCTGACGCCGGGTCAAAGATGACAGATACGGTGCGGCAGCGCGGACCGAAGGTCACGGGTATCGCTGTGGTTCCGGTGACCGTCTTGGCTACGTGACTCGTGAGTGCGGAGTCGACGACGATCGTCGCGCCAGGCGCCTGAGTGCCGAAGGAGTAGAACACATCTTTCTCGTTGTAGGCGCGGTTGAACTGCGGTGTCGGGTAGACCCTCACGGCCGTGCCGTGCAGGTAGCCCGCGTCACCGGCATCCGTGGTGCAGTTCGAGGTCGGGTAGACCCCAATTGTCCCGGATCCGGTTGCGTTCGCCGTCACCGCGTAGCAAGGCAGTTCGAAGTCGGCAATGTGCACCCAGGTGAAGGAATCGGTGGTCACCGTGAAGCTCGTCGTCGCGGCGACAGATCCTTTGATCAGTTCTGATCCTGATGTGCCGTACCAGCGCCAGCTCACGAATTCATGCGGTGCGATCGGCTCGGCCGATACCGTCACACGCGTTCCGGTGAGGTAACCGGTCGCACCACAGTTCGGTGCGGTGTCGACCGTCACTGAACCCATCCTGCTGTTGGATGAACGCACGTCGAGGTCCGCGCACCGACCGACGCTAACGGTGAGGAGTTGTTCCGCGAAGTTCCAGTTGGAGTCGCCCGAGTACTGCACAGTGATGCCAACGGGGCTTCCCGTGGCCGCGGTGTAATCAAACTGGCCGGTACAGCTCTCATCGCTGAGGGGGACCGCTTCGCACCACACGGCGCCGTTGCCCCACACTGTGACAGTACCTGTCGCGGTGGGGTGGAACTGGGTCCAGCTCACTGTCGTGTCCATCCCGGCAATCGGAGATGGCGGGGTGGTGGCACCGAGAACGGGTGTTGCTTTGTCGACCAGCACAATAGTTTCGCTGCTTGTCGACGGTGCCGATACGACATCGCCAGAGTAGGTGACCCTGTAGGAGTCCGGTCCGGCACCGGGCCAAGAGATGTCGCAGGTCACGGAACTCTCTCCAACCGCAACCCACTCAGAACAACTCGATCCGGAGTCGGCGGTGATGACCACCTTGCCCGCGTAGCTACCGATGGCCCCAGCAGCGTGCGAAAGATACACGGTTACGGGAGTTGAGCTATAGGCGACCGCATCCACGAAGGGCAGGCCGAACCTCACCGGCTCGCGGTCGACGGCGATCGGCGTGGTGCCGCTGCTGGATGCGAACTGTGTTCCACCGCCAAAGTAATCAGCCACGATGGCCTCAGCGGGCCAGCGCAGGTCAGTGGAGTCTGATCCGACGTCGACGAGGAGGGTTGCGACGCCATCGACCAGGTTCGCGTTGCCGATGAACGCTCGTGCGGTTCCGCCGCCCTCGAGCGGGTTGGAGCCGTAGAAGGTCACGTAGTTCGTCGGCGTTGCCGGAGATGCCACACCCGCGACCGTCGCGGTGAGCTCAACAATGTCTCCCGGTGCGACGGTTGCCGAGCTCACGGTCACCGTCGTCGTCGTGGCTGCGCTCTGCAACACATAGTCAATGGTCGGCGACAGGCCGGGAAGGGTGGTCGCGGTCTCCGGGTAGGTCACGTGGATGCCGTCGGCACCTGTGCCGAGCAAGATCGCGCCGTCCGGGCATCCCACCGCGTCACCGGCACAGACTGCCAGCGTGGCTTTGCCTGCGACGATAGGCACGTTAGATGTCAGAACCCGGTTGGATGTGGTGCGGAACGTCACGCCGTACGCGGGCGTGACACCGGCGCCGATTGTTACCGTGGCGACGAGGTCAACGACCGAGCTGTATTCGAGTGGACCTGGATCGGCGAGGTCGATGACTACCGCGTTGCGGTCGGCGATGATGTAGAACGGTTCGGAGGTGCTCGCCGCGAAGTTTTTATCACCAAGGTATTCCGCTGTGATGGTCGAATTGGTGTCTTCGAGCGTGTAGTCGAAGGATGCGACATCGCCGCTGATGATTCCTGTGCCGATTTTCACGCCGTTGCGGTAGAAGTCGACGTCCCCCGTCGCGCCGGCACCGAGGTGCGGCATCGTGGCGAAGAACGTTACGGGACTACCAACGCCGAGGGTGTCGGCGGCAGGATCCGAAGTGATGACCGGTGGCACGTCCGCTTGATCGATGACCGAAGTGGAGGTGTCACTCCAAGCTCGACTATCGCTGGGGGCGTAGTTCGTGTCACCAAGGTAGGTCACCCAAGAGTCGAGCAATGTTGCCGGACCTACTGGGCCAAGGTCGGTGGTAATCGAGTAGCCGCCCGAGCTATTTAAGGTGCCAACAGCGGAGCGGTAGCCGTGAATCCACAGCTGCACGGTGCCGGTCGGCACTGAACCATCTGGGCCAGTGCGGGGGTTGCCAACAACTGCGCCCTCATAAGTCTGGTCGTCGCCGTACACATCGAGGCGGTCGTAGGGGCCAGGGAGGTAAATGGCAGTCTGCAGCTGGCGTACGGTCACCTCTGCAGTGCCGCTGGAGGCGACAAAGCTGCTGTCGCCGGAATAGGCGGCGGTAAACGTGTGGTCGCCCGTATCTCCAGCGTCAACTACGAGTGTTGCCACCGACGATCCGTTCAGGCTCACACTGCCAAGTTCTGCTCCGTCGCGGGACACGGTGACGGAGCCACTCGGCGATCCCGCCCCTGGCCCGACCGCGGTGACCGTGATCGTGAGGGTCGGGTCGAATCCGAATTCTGTCGATGCAATGTTGGAGACGACGTCGACGGATGCTGTCGCCTTCGCGACGGTGTGTGCCAACCCGCTGGAGGCGCCAGCATCGACCGCGCTGTCGCCCGCGTAGTTAGCCACGATGGAGTAATCCCCGATAGGCAGTGCTGCGGTGTCGAGCACAGCTTGCCCGCTGCCATCCACAGTTGCCGAGCCCAGGTCGATCGGCGCGCCTATTGATGGGGTTGCCTCGAAGCTTATGGAGCCGGTCGCCGCGCCGCCCGCGGTGACTGTCGCCGTGAGCCTGAGGCTCTGACCGAACACCGTTGCTGCATCCGATGCGACTAGTGAAACGACCCCCGCGTAGGGAGACACTGTGTGGGACAGGTCGGTTTGACTCGCGTAGAAGCCGGTATCAGGCGTGTAGATCGCGGTGACCGTCTGGTTCACTCCAGGCGGGAGGGCGAAGGCCACATCGGCGGAGCCACCCGAGAGTGTCGCGTTGCCGAGCGAGGAACCGCCGCCATTCAGGTAGACGTTGACCGATCCGGTCGGCTTTGCGGCGCTCGTGGGCGCTGCGACCGTCACGTGGGCCGTCAAGGAATCACCTGCGGCGCTCGGCGTTGTCGGTGAAACCGTGAACGATGTGGTCGTGTTCGCGCCGGTCACCACGTGGGAGACGCCGGGCTGCCAGACGGAGAGGTGTGTGGAGTCGCCGAGGTATCGGGCACCGAGTTCGTAACTTCCAAGGACGAGGTGTGAAACGTCGAGCGTCGACACTCCGCTGTTGACGGCCGCAGTGCCAATGAGATTCCATGAGCCGCCGTTGAAACGTGCGGAGAATTCCACGTCGCCTGTCGGTGCTGCACCTGCCGTTGTCAGCGTCGCCGTCAGCGAGGTTGCCGATCCGTAGACGGCAGGAGACTGTGTTGTGGCGAGAGCGATTGCGGTCGCGTATCCGGCCGTGATGGTGAGAGAATCACTAGCCGGAGCGTAGTTGTCGTCGCCGGGATAGGTCGACTCGATCGTGTGGCTGCCCGCCGTGAAGGTGCGGTTGATTCGATACTCACTACCGAACCCGCTCGGGGCCAGCGTGAACGGTCCGGTCTGCACGACACCGTCGACCGTAATGGTGACCTCGCCAGTGGGTTGAACTCCCTCGGCAGTAGCGGGGTTCGTGACGGAGATAGTGATCTCGGTCGCAGCATCTGCTGGCAGCGGGCTCGAGGGCGATACAGAAATGAACACATCGCTTGGCGAACCGAGTGTGACTGCGCTCGCCGGTTGGGGGTTGCCGGAAACGACAAGCGGCACCACGAGAGCAAGAACAACGATCACTGCTGTGCGGGCGAGCCGTGACGCGCGCGGGCGCACAGACGGGGCTGCTGGCGCGGCATCCATTCCATTCTCGACACCGCCGCGGCGGTAGTGGACGGCGCTGGCCACGAAGAGTAGCGGACCTATGACGATGATCGCGATGACGCGGGCCACAAACTCGGGATAGGTTCCCCAACCCCCGAGCGCGATCAGGGCGACGAATCCTTCGGTGATGCCGAAGGTGACCAGCGCCGCGAGAAGAAGTGTTGCGCCGACGAGCAATGCGTGAGAACGAACGCGCGCGCTGCTGTCACGCAGTGAGGCCCGGATGCCAGAGTCCGCGAGCCACACCGAGGCCGGCGCGAGCGACCAGCGCACGAGCAGCAACGTTGCGACTCCGAACGGCACCGCCATGGCGATCAGCGTCGAGCGGTCGGGAAGCTGCTCAGCTAGACGTGCGAGCGTGGCGGCATTTGACCGTGACTCCGCTGCGATAAGCAAAAGGCCCAATACTCCCAGAACTAACAGCACCGGGGCGATGAGCACCGCACCGAGGAAGCAGACGGCGATAACGAGCACGACGACGAGTGTGCGCGGCGCACGCCGGAACGCGGTCAACACCGCTCCCCCGGTCGATATGCGCCGAGCGCTGATGGCCGCATACGAGAGCTGCACGGCAACTCCAGCCCAGACGAGCGTCACAAGCACCGCCAAGAGCGAGATCGGAACCATGAGGATGGTGCTGATGGTTGTCAGATTTTCGGCGCTGGTCGCCCACTGGGCAAGTTGGTCGAAGAAGAAGACGCTGATCGTCTGTGCGTACAGCGCGACGAGACCCGCAACGACAAGTACTCCGATCGCGACCGCCGCGCCGATCGGGATAATGCTCCGCAGGTGGGTGTGAACGGTCTGGCTGAGAACGTCAAGGACACGTTCCGAGGGCTGTCGGGCAGGAGCCACGGCTCCACCTTCAATCAGGTTCGGGGCCGGCGCTCGGGTAGCGAAAGCATGGCACGCCTACGCGGGCCTCGCCTCGACACTAGTGCGGGGAGCGGTAGACACGTCAAGCCGTGGCGCAGGTCCAGTGCCCACCACCAGTTGCCCACACACCGGAAATCCGGGGATCCGGCGAACCAACAGGTGGTAAATGGTGTCGCCTAGGTAGACCAATCAGACCGGATGCGGGCTCTCTCCGTAGTTGGTTAGGACTTCACATCGACTAGCGCAGAACCGTCGCCAAAGCCACTCCCTCGGATGGCCTGCCGCACTTCTGACTCTGTCAGTCGACTTCGCCGAACGGCTTCGCGGCGGAACTCACCGTCCTTAAGGAGCCACAACGGCGTGGAGGTGACAGCACTGCGAGCACGGGGCCACCGAGACGTCACCGCCGCCACGATGAACTGCAGCGCTGCGAGCAGCACGAACGCTGCGGCACCCTCCGCCCACGCAACATCGGCGTTCAGGACAACTGTCGCCAGAATTGAGCCGAGAGCGACGGTCACGACAAAGTCGAAAATGTTGAGTTGCGAAAGCGTGCGCTTGCCAGAGATACGCAACACCGCCACAAGCGTCACGTATCCGGCCGTGCCAACCAGCGCGATACGGAGGAGATCGGTCCACGAGTCGAACCACATGAGGAGTCACCCTTCAGTTGTCGGCGACGCGACGCTTCACAGCGTCACGAAAGGAGCTTCCATCCTGCTCTCGGATCTTGAGCTTGGCCTGTGCGACTGCACGTTTCCCGGTTAATGACATTCCCGGCGCACAGACGGGGCAAAAATGGATCAGTGGTGCCCCTGGAGGGATTCGAACCCCCAACCTGCTCTTTGGGATTCTGGCTTTTTGGGGCGGGGCTACAAGCCCGGAAATGGTGAGATTTTAGGACACAACTCCCGCGAATGCCCGCACAAATACGGCATTCTTGAGCCGTAGACGTCCCGCGGCATCCCGCGACTGCATGTCACTATCCCGGAGTAAACGTGGGGTAAACGAGGGAATACGTCGGATAAACGTCGGATTCACCATGGTTGTCTGACTAGCACCCCGTCATTTTTCGCTCGGAGTTCTGCGTGGTAAGCCCCAGCGAGTGTCCTGCAACGACCCACCGCCACATCACGACGGTTTGACGAGATTGAATCCCCGAATATCGCAGCCTAGGCGGAGGCAACGGCAACCCATTGAAGGGGTCAGTCACCACCTGGTTCGTTTAGCTCCTCACGAAAACCCTGAGCATTCAAGCTGTCGGCGGCCGCAAGAAAAGGGCGTTTTCTAGCCAACGTCGCAACACCTGAAGTTTAGGAGTAGCGATGACAGACAGCTCGAGAACCCGGAAGAAGGGTGCCGGCGCGCTGCCGATGGCCGAGACACGCAGTGAATATGCTCGGTTGATGAGGCAAGGAATCAGTAACGCCGAGGCGTGCCGAATGTTGAAGATTAACCGGCGTACTGGAATGCGGTGGCGCCACGGCCGGATCGTGAAGAAACCGCACGGACGCGAAACCATCTACGCCCCAATTTCCAGGATCGCCCCCACCGTCATTTCGCCGCGGCGCTGGGACGTAGCCCTTCGACGGTCAGCCGTGAAGTGCGCCGCAATCGTTCCCCGCGCGCAAAGCGCTACGCTCCCCGAGCTGCCCAAACGTTCGCCGACGCTGCTCGGAAACGCCC
>Ga0307486_1002834_pt1 | contig 11757 bp, 9 predicted proteins | sample CBIW02metaG_FD_203663 | JGI IMG/M metagenome (GOLD analysis project Ga0307486, IMG submission 203663) | Sea-ice brine microbial communities from Beaufort Sea near Barrow, Alaska, United States - CBIW 0.2 | ecosystem: Environmental > Aquatic > Marine > Coastal | place: USA: Alaska | collected... | reverse complement strand
GTGGTGATCACCCCCCAATCTGCCATCCCGGCCTTAAAAAAAGGGTAATTTCTTTCTATTATAGTATCCGGCGTCACAATGCCACGCACATTATCTAAATTGTCGCGCATTTTCTGAAGCCGTTTTTCCCTAATTATCGGCAACTCCAGCTCTGTATCGAGATTTACCGAAAGACTTCTGAAACTGAAATCGGTGTTGAGCGCGAAAATTTTTCCGAAATATTCCGACTTTAAATAGAGCGTGGTTGGGGTTTGAATAAAGTCCTCAGGAGTTAGCTGAAAGGTTTCATCCTTAAAAACGATTTGTGATTGTGCGGGATCAATTCTGAAAGTTGCATCGGGTTGAAGCAAAAACCCGGTAATTACATTTGAATTTTCTTCAGCTTCATTTTTGATCCTCAAATAATCGAACAAATCTTTAACCGACAGATATGCCTTCTGATCTTTTATGGCAATTGGGATTTCCATTATCCCAATTTTAGGGATGCGCATTTCCACGCTAAGTTCATCGTAATTGGGAAATTCCTGTGAAAAGCCTTTTCCAAAACCCAATATAAACATCAAAATTATTAAGCAGAAAAATCTGGATAATCCTGAAATAAAATCAATTGATAAAAAGTGGGTGGGGGTACTTTTAAGCATCAATAATTACTGTGGTTTTTATTGCTGAATAAAAGTTAGGGTAAAAGTACCATTATACTTGCCTGAAAGGGTTCCAGAATTATCTGCTGGTATGCGTAAAGTGCCACCTACAAAAACCTCATTCGTAGTTTGATTATTAGGCATTTGCGTTATAAATGTATTTTGGCCGGTGCTAAAACTATCTATCGTAAGATATATAATTCCTCCACTCCCATTATTTAGCTCCGTTTCTCCATAATCCTGAATTTGAATAATAGTCCCGGGATTTGCATAAACATCGAAAATAGCTGAAGAAACAGGTCCTCCAAAAGTAAGTTCAAAAATATCCCCATCGACAACTCTTTGACTATCCCAACTTACGCTCACATTACCTCCTGAGGTTCCGGCAGTAAAAGCACCAAAATTTAGATTTCTGGCAGTTCTCACTTCCACCTGGATCGGAATGGGCGGGTTTTCCTGGGATTTCGCCGAAATGCTGAATAATGTGAAGATCAATCCGAAAATTACGTAATTAATAGTCTTTTTTGTCCCGATATGGTTATAAGCTATTTTCATTATTTTTGAATTAACACTTTTTTGGAAAACATCCCGTCTTTAAGGTTTATGCTGAAAAAGTAAACTCCGGAACTTTTTATTCCCTCAATTTCTATCATCTCTTTTTCTGATACATTTTTTCTGTCCAGAATTTGCCCTGTAATGGTACTGGCTTGTAATACGCCTTTTTGACCCGATTCCAGATTCATACTCACCATTACTTTTCCGCCCACAGTTCGCACGCTGAAAGGTTCATCAAAGGCAATCGCGGGATCACTGATTTCGGTTTCTGAAAACAACAGATGAAAACGGGAATCGTGCTGCCCGGATTTTGTATAAAACCTGTATTGAGGTTGGCGGTTTAGATTCTGACCAATTCTTTTTTCTGAATCGATTAAATAAACATTGAAATTTGAAGGCAAATTCTCAAGGTCTTTTAAACCGATTGACATCCAGCCGTCTTTTTCGGTTTTAAGTCCCAACAGGATTTTTTTAACTTCACTGCTCCCGGGTTTTGGAAGTGCGTTGATGGACAATTTTTTGTTTTCAGGAGTAAGGCTGTAAAGGTTTGGAACTCTAATATCGGTATTCATCAGTTTAAGCGCGTCCTTGTCTTTTTCGAAACCTTCCTTAGCAAACGGATCGAAGTAGATAACCATCGCATCCTTTGTGCTGTTATCTTTAATTCCGGCGGAAAGCCTGATAAGTGAAACCGGAGCTGGTTCAGATTTTTTAATGAATTGCTGATTAAAATCATTTACTCTTACTGCATTTGTCAATGCCAAAATTCCATTAGTAACAGAAGTGCTATCTCCACCATCGCTTACATATACAAAAAAGCCTTGCATAGATGGAATGATGTTAGAAGAAATACCATCTGCTGTACTAGGAACAGTATTTACATAAGAGGTATATGTTCCTTGGTACTGGCTGCTTGCAGAAAAGAAATAGATTGCACCGCCAATATTGGTTTTTGTCCACTCTGGAGCATCCCAGTTTATTGGTGAAGGGTATGGGTTACCAACCAAATTAAAACCTTTTGTATATGTCCGGTTATTGTTTTCTAAGGTAATTTGGTAATCACCATTATTAACTGTTCCCGAAATTTCAACTGTTTTGGGAGTAGTTAAGGAATTCCCGAAATTAAGTGCATAACCTTTTAAAATATCCAATGTTCCAGTGGCAGCGGTATAAGCTTTCCATCCGGTAGCATCATTAGAACTGGCGTCTTGCCGGTTTTCATCGTAAGTATAGAAATTGGGAAAAGTAGAGGTTAAATCGACATAAGAACTAAAATCTCCAACGATGCTATTGCTGAATGGCGAACTGAAATATTTATACCCGAAAGCTACATCCAAATAACGCTGCATTTTTACAGATCCAACAACTTGACCGCTACCGGAACCATCTATAAGCGCGGTTTGTGTTACATCTGAAATTAGCGTTAGCATATTCCCTGTGTTGAAATTACTTAGATTTTGATCCACTCTCAAAAATCCTGTTATTTCCATGTTTCCCAAAGAACTTACTCCGGCTTTGTTATTTATGATAAGGTTTCTGATCCTGTTTGTTGAAAATGTATTGGCGGGAATAGTTTGCGCTGCAGTTCCCACAAAGGCCACGCTTCCGTTTAGGGCATTAAAAGTTCCGCTATTTAATGCCGAACCGGCTATTTGTAATGTGTTGTCAAGTATTGTTAAAGTCGCTCCGCTATCAATTTGAATATCTTTAGCCATTCCAATTGCGCCTGTATTCAAAATGGGATAATTTGTGAGACCACCCGGAATTATAACATTCAGGTTGAGATTCGGAATAGAATTACAGGCCCAGTTGGAGGCTGTGTTCCAGTCAGTATTGGTATTTCCTGTCCAGATATATGAAGCATTCACAATCACATTAGTGTTTGCATCAACACTAGTACAACCATTTATGGTACTTGAAACTGTATATGTTCCAGCCATTATTGCACTTGCGTTTGTAAGTGATGGATTTTGTAGTGTGGAAGTAAAACCATTTGGCCCACTCCAATTATAAGTTGCACCCGAAATTGTCGAAGCAAATAAATTCAATGTAGAACCAACGCAAACAGGGCCGTTGTTTATAACTATAGGCGCATTAGGTTTGGCTTTTACTGTTAAATTGCTTCCATTATTTGTCCCTGTAATCCCCGGATTGTTACTAACCACTCTTATTCTGTATGCATTACCAGCGGCAGTGCCAACTGGAATTGTACCTGAAATAGTTCCTACTCCGGTTGATGCTAAGGTTCCAATATTTATCGGTGTAACAAAATTTCCTGTAGCATTAGATAATTGCGCAGTAAAAATATTTCCAACATTATAAGTCCCGGTAATTGTATAGGGTATGCTCACAGACGTTCCCTCGCAAATAGAAGTGGAGGAAATCGTTCCGGTCAAAACTTTGTACTTCAATGCCATTACAAAAAATCCAAGGGAATTTCCTGTATCGTCTGAATTATCAATTGAGTTTCCACTTACTGTACCGTTCAAAGATGCATAAACCCCTGGCTGAGTTGCACCTCTTCCAATGACATCCAATCCATTAAGGGCAGTTTGCCGGGTTAAAGAGACCGAGCCTCCATTATAGGTGCCAGATATGACTGAGGCTTGCCAGAATTCTGTTGTGCTTAATGATACCAGCGGAACGGAAGCTGTTCCGCCACTATTTCCTGTAAATGCTTCTACTCTTATCCTGGGTGCGGTTCCGGTTATTCCGGTTAAACCAAATGGCAAATAAGTGGAGCCTTTACCAACTGGGAAACTGTAAGTTTGACCTATTGCTAATTGCCGGATTAATGACCCATTTATAAATCTTGTTGCTGAGGCTCCGGTGATAGCAGTGGTTGAGTTATTGGTAACTGTAAACGTGTTAATGGAACTGGAAGTTAGAATTCCATTGGTGAGTGTCACAATTCCTGATACCGTGGTTGGGGCACTCAGGGTAACACCTGCGGAATTGTTTATGCTAAAATTGTTCGCCCCAGTTAAACCATTACCGGTAATTTGTGCTGAAGTGCCATTATACGTATAATTTGCAGTATTACTATAAGTTCTGGTTCCGGTCAACTGAATACTTCCGGTAAGTGTTGTGTTAGAAATACCTTGAGTATTTGCAGTGATAATGGAACCACCTGAATTCAGGTTGAATGTTCCATTAGAACCATTCAAAACCGAAGTTCCAAAATTCACAGTAGCACCGGAAAGAATCGCAAAATTGATAGTGTTTGAAATAGTAGTTCCACCTGATTTTAAAAAGTTTTGAGTGCCAGTTCCGTTGAAATTGACATTGGCTGTACCTGTTCCTGATTCTGTAAAAGTTGAAGTACCGCTCATTGTGAAATCCCCGGAAACATTAAGTATTCCGATACCTCCGCTGAGAATATTACCCTGCACATCAAATGTGCCTCCTGATAATGTAAAGTTACCACTAACATTCAACGTTAAGTTTCCAAAAGTGGAACCTCCATTTCCGACCAATCTAAAAATTCCTCCTGTTTGGATAAAATTACCGCCTACATTTGTAGTGTAAGTATCAGGGCCAGAGAACATAAGATTGAGTGCTCCAGATCCTGTATTTATAACAGAAAGATTACCATTGATGCTTACCATACTTGTTGCAAAACTCAAGTCAGCGGTTTGTCCACCATTATTCCAGGTGAAATTTCCGAAGGATTGGTCTGCTCCATTTGGTAGAATGTTTGTTATTCCGGTAAATAAACTTATTGAAGTTACATTCCATGTTGCTGTGGGAATTGTACCGGCATTTTGCCTATGCTCATAAGTACTTCCACTATTAAAAGAAATTGCACCGGTACCTTTAACTAAAGAAGCCGTATTTTGAACAACTACAGTTCCATTTATTATTGCTCTTTCAGGTGTAAGAGAAGATGTTCCATTAAGGAGTAAGCTTACTCCGGAATTGACAGTTAGGGTTTTTACTGTTGTTGGGGTAGTGATGTTATACGTTTTAATTCCTGAGCCGGAAATGCTAAGGTTAGCGTAGTTTTTGCCGGGTATATCAACAACTGTTTGATTCCCGCCGTTGTAAACAAAGGTGCTGTTCTCGCCAATGTTATATACGGCATTACCTGTTTCAAATGAAACAGTATTTCCAAATTCAATAATACCATTGTTGGTTAGGCCTGCATACCGTTGTCCATTTCCAGCAATTACATTAAAGTTTCCACCTATACTCAGCGTAATATTTTTATTAACCAACAGCAGGCTTGTATTCCCATTGGGGAATCCCAAACCCGAAATTGTTAGACTTGCACTTGCGGCATTTGCAGTAACGGTAACTGTTACATTCGAATTAATTAACACATTGTTGGCTGAAGTGGGTACACCTTCTCCTCCCCAGGTTAAAGGATCGTTCCAGTTTCCAGATTGAGATGCTGTACGGTCTTGAGAATAGGAATTGTATGCAACCAAAAAGAAGAGTAAAAAAACTACTTTTTTAAGAAGAAGGTATTTTTTTTGCATCTACTATTGCACTTAGGGGGATTATTTTCTTTTATATTTAAAAATCAATTTAATTCAGGTTGAATTGAGATTCTCCCAATACTTTTCCCTCTTCGGTTTTATAGCTGATGTTTAATTTTCCTTTGTTCAGGTCAAGCATTTCGGTGTTTTGAAGTTTGAATGAAAAATCTCTTTTTGTATTCGGGGTGTAAACTGCCAGGCCTTTTACTTTTCCTATTTCGGTTTTTAATCCTTCGGGAGAAATGTGTTGCACGCTGAGTTCCCCATACACCGACATATTCCCGGTTCGGTTGATAACCAGGGATAATACAGGGTTTTCCGGATCGCGGTTGAGTTCCAGTCCGCTCAGTTCAATGGCGGTGGTGGAAGTTCCTTCCCTGATAATTACGGGAATGCTTATTCCAAAAACGGTCTTGATATTGATGGAAATTCCTTCAGCTTCATTTTGATCTTCTTCTCCCAGCGCAGTTTGTTTTTCAACCGCCCTGAAGTAAATATGCGAACGGTATTCTCCCTGTTCCAAATTCCCTGTCCTGGTGAGTTGTAACCGCACGGTTTGAGCTTCATTTGGCCCCAAAACCACTTGCCGCGGATAATACCGCAGGAAATCGGTCGCGAAACGCTGACCTTCCTCTGGTTCTGTGACTTCTTCAAAATTCCCGCTTTCGGTCATTTTGTACTGAACTATGGAAATGGCGTAGGTGGCAGAATCGGATCCCGTATTTGCTAAATTTATCTCCTGAGAACGTTGTGAGCCGTCAAAAACCAGTCTTTTTGGCATGATCATCAAATCTCCCTGGGCAAAACCGGCAGTGCTGAACAAAAAGAAAGTTAGAAGGAAAACGGAGGCAGGTTGAAGTAATTTTAATATCATAATTGGGGTTAGATATCTGTTTTGTTAAATTCTTATGTTACTGAGGCTCAAATATAAGCAAACATAAGCAATTGCGGGATGTATTCCCGGTTTTTCAGTTATAGGAAACCGTGACGTTGAATCCGGCGGAATTGGTGTAATATCCCGGCAACTGATTGGCTTCAAGATTTAAGGAAGCGCCTATCTTTAAAATATCTGAACCTTCATCTCCCGCGAAGGGCAATGGCTGCACCGTAAATTGATTTATCAGGAGAAACTGGTCCGGATTTTCTGAATTGTATAAAGTAAAGGATTCCGGCAGACTAATAGAATAATTGTTGTTGTTATGGGTGACAATTGCCTCGGCCGCGGTCACATCTCCCGGTACGGCATTGGAGATCTGTAGCCCGTTTACCGTCCTGACCCCATCGGGATCCAAGGTCAATGTTCCCGTGGTAAAGCTTCCTATAACGTTCCCGAAATCCAAATCCACGGATTTTGTGATTTTAATAGGCTCTACTACATTGACTCTTGCGGTAACGGTGGATGTAGCAGAAGCTTGAGAAAATCCAGAATAAGATATTAATAATATGAGTCCTGTAATAATTTTATTCATAATCAATGTGTAAAATTAAAGAGGCTAAATGTGTCTATAAAAAAAAATAGTGCCACCATTGTGGCGGCACTATTTTTTTTATCATACTTTCTAATTGTCTATTCGTAAGCCACAATAACTTCTACAGTTCCATTATATGTACCAGATGTCTGATTAGTCTTAACTGTTAAAGTCCCACCAACATTAACTGTTTCAGGTAACCCCGTACCTTCTAGTGAAGAATCATCATGTGTAAATGTTAAAGCCATTGTATCTGAAGAGGGACCATCTAAAACTATATCATCTATATTAATAGTATAACCATACAGGTCATCCGCAGTAATTTGAAAAGTAGCTGCAGAAATTGTTCCTCCTGGCAAAGTTACTTCTGAAATCGCTGCTCTGGTTCCAACTGGAAGTACCGTAACTTCTGTTTCTACTAATGCAGGAACAGCCAAATATCCAAAATCAAGTACAGTAGCTCCTGTGTTGGTAATTTTAATTGGAGTTACAATTTCTGCGTTAACTGCAGCGGTTGCATTATCCTGTGCAAAAGTAGTTCCGGCGATAAGAGCGAAAAGGATAAAAGTAATTTTTTTCATTTTAAGTAGGTATTTTGGGTTGTGTGTTTCTATTGACAGGACAAATATGCATGCAATAAATGTTGCCCACTAATTTTTTCGATGAACTCTCTAAATACTCGTTAAAGTGCACTTTTTGGCTTAAACTGCGTCAATAAAATCGTTAAAAAAGCTTGTAGGGCCTATTTTGGATAAGGGAATTTCGTACAATTAGGGAAGTAAAACAAAGTTTAATTGTAATTAACGCTGATATTGAAGCCGCCCGGGCTGGTGTAATTGCCGGGGGTTTGGTTTGGATTTATGTCAAGACTTGCTCCTACGCGAAGGGTTTGAGAACCACTGGCTAAAGAACCTTCGTCTTGCAAGCTGCTTGTAAAATCCCTGATGATAATATTATCTGTACCGTTTGTAAGAACGTGGTCAGAATTCGGGAGTGTAATAGAGTACGTGAAACCCGCCTGTCCGATAACTTCAAAAGTAGCTGCTGAGACCGTATTTCCATCCGTAAGTTCAACCCCGCCCTGACTCATCCGGGTATTGTCAGGGCTAAGAATAACCGCACCTCCTGATTTTGCATCAAGATTGGCAAAATTCATGTTGGCAGTATTTGTAATTCCTATGGGTTGGATGATGGTGACCGAAGCTGTAAAAGTAGCTGTTGCCTGCGCCATTCCTTCAGTAGAGAAGGAGAGGATAATTAAGCTTAATATAAGGAGCAGGCGTTTCATCTTTTTAAACCGAATTTGTTTTACCGGTTTCCTAAAGGTAGGAAATTTCTTTAGTTAATCGGTGAAAAACAAATATAATCGATGAAATACACGATTTTTAAAAAAGTAAGAAGTTAGAGGTTAGAAGTACGAAGTGAAAAGAACAACGTTTAGCGTTCAGGGTTTAACGTTTAAGTAAGACAATAATAACTCCGACTTAATCCGTGCAATTCGTTTTAATTCGTGCAATTCGTGTTTTTCAAAAGGATCCCAATGCAATCGCGATCATATCTTTAAAAGATTTTTCCCTGTCGCCAGAAGATAAATGTTCTTCGGTTACCAAAGAATCTGAAATAGTGAGAATTGCAAGGGCATTCACATTGTGTTTTGCGGCGATGGTGTATAATCCTGCGGTTTCCATTTCTACGCATAGCACTCCGAATTCTGCCCATATTTTATAGGCGTCGGGATCATCTTCATAAAATTCATCTGAAGACAATACATTGCCAGCCTTGATGGGAATAGAATTTTCCCTGGCATATAAAGCGGCTTTCATAAAAAGTTCAAAATTTGCGGTAGGGGCAAAGTCGGAATTTGAAAAACGGGATTTATTGATGCCGGAGGTGGAAGAGGCAGACATGGCGATAACAATATCCCGCAGGTTTATATTTTTTTGATAAGAACCGGCAGAACCCACCCTTATCAAATTTTTAACTCCGTAATCTGTAATAAGTTCGTGGCAGTAAATTAATGTGGAAGGAATTCCCATGCCTGTGCCTTGTACAGAAACCCGTTTTCCCTTATATGTGCCTGTAAACCCGAGCATTCCGCGTACTTTATTATAACATGCTGCATTCTCAAGAAAAGTTTCCGCGATCCATTTGGCGCGTAAGGGATCTCCCGGCAATAAAATAGATTCGGCAATTTCCCCTTTTTTGGCTTGTATATGTGTACTCATTTATACTTGTTTTGAAGTTACCAGGGCTATTCCGGAAGAGGTTCCCAATCTGCTTACTCCTAATTCGATATATTCCAGGGCAGCTTTTAGATCCCGGATCCCTCCTGAAGCTTTTATTTTGAGTTTATCGCCAACTTCAGCTTTCATAAGTTTTACATCTTCAATTGTGGCACCGCCTGTTCCGAAACCGGTAGAGGTTTTTACAAAATCGGCAGCGGCGTTTAATGCGGCGCGACAGGCCATTTTTTTCTCTTCCTCTGTGAGATAACAGGTTTCAATAATTACCTTGAGCACTTGCGCTCCAATGGCTTTTTTTATGGCTGCAATTTCATCTTCCACAAGATCGGCTTGTCCCGCTTTGAGCAATCCAATATTGATCACCATATCAATTTCATCGGCCCCATCGGCAACACATTGAACAGCCTCCGCAATTTTTGATTCCGTACTCATAGCTCCCAAAGGAAAACCTATCACAGCCGCGATTTTTATTTCGCTGTTTTTCAATTCAGCCTTTGCCAGCTTAACGTAACCTCCGTTTACACAAACGGCATAAAATTTAAATTGAATCGCTTCCGCACAAAGTTGTTTTAGATCCTGCGGGGTAGTTGTAGCTTTTAAAATGGTGTGATCTATATATTGGTTTAATTGCATTTGGTCAGATTTAATGATAGTTCAAAACTAATCAATCTAAAGAGGAAATTAATTAATTTTCATCAAATATTGATCGAATAAAAGGTATTTGAATCTATGGGCAGGTGAATTGAAATTATAAAAGTCCAATTCTTCAATTAAACCGGAGTTTCCTGAACGAAGGAATAATTCCCTGGTCAGTTTAGATAAAGGGAAGGGGGAAGTCAGGGATGTTTTAGCACAAAGTATTCGGTCGATGTAGCTCTACAACTTCAAATAAGATAACTTTCAAAGTAGTTATATAGGAGTTTCTCAGGCTCAAAGTTCGCAAAGTCTTGCAATTTTATTTTCTACATTTTCAACAAGGCAGGAACTTATTTACAGTGCGATTTAATTTCTTAGAGTTGAATTCCCCGCTGCTTGCAGCGTAAGAAATAAATTTGCGTATATTTTTTTCAGACACCTCGTATGTTTGTATTGAGGTAGTTCATTAATTAGCAAAATTTTATTTTTCAGTTTTTTCTTTACGCTCTTGCGTGAAACCTTTTTTTATGCTGATAAATCCCTCTTTCAACTTGTGTTTTTAAATTTTAAGCTCTGGAATAGGAATCCCGTCAGGGATGGAATATTGGTAGCACTTTCAAAGTAGTTATATAGGAGTTTCTCAGGCTCAAAGTTCGCAAAGTCTTGCAATTTTATTTTCTACATTTTCAACAAGGCAGGAACTTATTTACAGTGCGATTTAATTTCTTAGAGTTGAATTCCCCGCTGCTTGCAGCGTAAGAAATAAATTTGCGTATATTTTTTTCAGACACCTCGTATGTTTGTATTGAGGTAGTTCATTAATTAGCAAAATTTTATTTTTCAGTTTTTTCTTTACGCTCTTGCGTGAAACCTTTTTTTATGCTGATAAATCCCTCTTTCAACTTGTGTTTTTAAATTTTAAGCTCTGGAATAGGAATCCCGTCAGGGATGGAATATTGGTAGCACAATTGAAAATTGATAGAAAGAAGTCCCGTTAGGGACGAAATAACACGGGAAACATTTATATTTTCACGATTATGTTTTTTAATTTACGATAATATCACATCCCTAACGGGATTCTTGTTGTTGTCTTATTGATTTTTCTACCTACATCACATCCCTAACGGGATTTTAGAGTTGTGTTTTTGTGTCTCGTGGCAATAATTAAATATATGAGGTAGTTTAATCCGATTGAAATATAATGCTGAAAATCAATAAGTTACAACTAGTTATATAGGAGATTAGCTCAAAAATCTATTCTTTGTCTGGATTTGGATAATCTTCATACCAGTCGTCAAAAGTTTTGTCGGTGGTGTATTTATCTGTGAGTACTCTATATACGGTATAAATCAAAAGTAACTGACCAAATAAGGTCAGAAAAAATATCCAACTGAATGGGAAATTAAAATGCGCCATTATGGTAAGTAACACTAATAGAAGTGTTGTAGCCAGAACTAATCTTATCGCTGTATTTTTCATTTTTGTTTAAAATTTAAAAAATATTTGCGATATAATCTCTTAAGCTTTAGCTAAATATAAAAGGGGATGACATAAAATTTTGTGAAATTTTTAGAAAGTACCGATTTTGTACTCCGGCAGAGAAAGATTAACTAAACCACTATGGACTAAAGTCCATAGGTTTTTAAATCTGACTAAAGTCAGCAGTACCTGATTACTCGAGCATGAAAGCATCTGTGTCGTTATCAGATTTTCTGTGATGCTCTAAATATTC
>Ga0307486_1002832_pt1 | contig 11768 bp, 13 predicted proteins | sample CBIW02metaG_FD_203663 | JGI IMG/M metagenome (GOLD analysis project Ga0307486, IMG submission 203663) | Sea-ice brine microbial communities from Beaufort Sea near Barrow, Alaska, United States - CBIW 0.2 | ecosystem: Environmental > Aquatic > Marine > Coastal | place: USA: Alaska | collected... | reverse complement strand
AGCGGCGTGGACGCCAGCCAATGTGGTCACGACGTCAACCCTAACCTGGCGTAGGACCATCTCCTGATCATCGCTGACGCTATTCCATCAACCAGTTCGCCCGGGCGCCGTCACCGTACAGGCCCCTAACCCATTTGTAGAAGTGCCTTACCTCGGTAGATGCGGGATCAGCCATCTGAAACAGAAAAACCCCGGCACACACGCCGGGGCCTTGCTGGTACTTCGGAGCCGCCTAAGAGAATCGAACTCACGACCTTTTCATTACAAATCAGGGGCTTTCAGGGGTTTCCGATGGCTTGCACCGTCAGACGTTAACTAACCATCTATCAGGGATTTCCCTGAATCGAGGTGTTGGATAGTTTTCGTTGTCTTCCGCTGAATCCGCGGAGTAAACGCGGAGTCCGACGACACCAGAAGTAGTGAGGCTGTGGCCATATACGTTGCTCCAGATGAACCGAGCTTGAGATCCGGGCAAGGGCCTATTGAGGCGCGACGTCCGCCCAATCATCCGGAGGCACGATTATGGCATCCACGCCCAGATGCTCCTTGAGTAGGTGGAGCAGATTTGCTCCGCCGAGGAGCTCTATTGGCTTGTTGTTGGCGAACTCGAAGGAAGCCTTGCCATACCCGGACGTAGTAACAAGCAGACCTTTCATTGCACCCTCGTTGAGCATCGTGCCGTATAGGTCTCGAACTGCGCTCACACCGACTGTGCCGGTATAGCGCTTTGCCTGAATGACAATCTTGCCGCCAAAAATGGGCCGCGAGTCATACGCAATGCAATCAACTCCTCCGTCTCTCGAAGCTTGCGTTTGCTGGGTATCGAGCCCGATGCTCTCGAAAAGATTCTGGATTAGAGACTCAAATTCATTTGGAGTGAGTTCCATCAGGTTCGCGCGAGAATCTAAGCTGGATGCGATCTGGTCCGCTGGTACAAAGCGCGGGTCATCACGGTCGAATTCGATTATCGGACGCACGGGGGCAAGCTCTTTCGCGGGTCGAGGGACCGCAGCACCGAGACTCCTGACACATGCGAGAGGGTCGACATTCTTAAGGTCAAGATCCCGGAATCGTTGCCAGTCGGTGCGGACAGACAACGTGCAATAGCGCTCCGAATGTCCCGTCGCCCTGTCGACATCGTCAACCATGACATTAAGTACCACCGTCTCGCTGGCACCACTTATACAAGCATCCGCTACAGCGAGCGTCCCGAGCGCTATCTCAGAGACGCCACTCACATAAAGTTCGGTGCGGAGCCGCACAGTGCGTGGCTTCCGTGTCACGAGGGGGTCCACAACATCCCTCACCCCAATCTCCGAAGGGACCGCGATATCTAGGGGCGCGACTGTGATGGTGACCATCAACAAAGTCGATTCTTCAACGTACTGAGCTCGCGCGTCGGAAACAGGCAGTCCTGCCTTTCTGAGCTGACGCTCTAGGTCGCCTAGGTTAGCGACAGATAGTTCTGGAAGTCTGCGTATCGCGACAGGAAGATATCCCTTCATTTCCTGCCGCCAGAGCAGAATCTCTTCCCGCTGGTCGTCGACGGTTCGTTCAAACTCCGAAACCCATCGCTTGGTCATCTGTTCCTCCTCGTAAGGCAAATTGCCCTGGCCCACGCGCAAGGCCCATAGGGCTCGGTTCGCAATATCGATTCGCCTTTCAATTCCCGAAGCCCGCCACAGGTCGTCAAGAGTCTCGCCCGGTTTACTTGTTAGCAGTAAACCCAAGGACAGCGACGCAGTCTCGAAAAGTTCCTCTACATAGGCCCTTCCTTCACGTTGCACCGCAACTACACGCGGATGGTCCGGGCCCACAAGCTCGTGGGGGTCATCCGCAAATCGCATGTTGCCATCGGGGTACGCAAGCCATGGCCCCGATACGGGAACATTCCAGTTGCTTACTGACCATCCCGTCCCCCATATTCGTGTACCGCCTGGCGTAATGACACTCGGCCCCGTTTTGCGATAGAACTGGTTTCCGCTGGAGCTCAAATACCCGTGAACTTCGAAGTGATCATCGTCTCGGTATTGGGACTCTTCGCCGTCCGGGCATCCGTGCCACTCCAACGAACCATCAGCGCATACGACGGCCGGTAGATCCTGCCGAAACCGAAACCCATTGCGCCACCACTCCTGCGTGCCGTCCTTCCAGGTCACCGCAGGCCCGTCGTACCGATGTATCCGACCGTCATCAGCCCAAATTGCTACTCGCATCCAGCGAGGGGAGGTACTTGATTTGCCAGGGGGTGCGATATGGCGATATTTGTCAGTATGATTCGCCAGCCACTTCTCGAATACTGCTGGCCCGTCGACGCGGTGGAGCACTCCATTTACTCGCCAAACAACCTTCGTTGCGTGATCTAGGCATACGGATGATGGTCCGTCAAGGCGGTGTTCGACGTCTCCTTTGTAGAACTCCGTTGTTCCCGGCCAGCGGTCTATGCGGTCATAGCCGCCGAACGGGTCCACAAAGTCGAGAAGGTGAACTGCACGACCATCACCCCTATTGATATCGCCCCGCAACCACGTTGTGGACACATCAACCCCCTAAAGCAACTGGCTTCGACGCTCGCAGGCCGCGTCGAATTGCGAGCTTAATTGCCAGGCTTCCAAGCAGCCGAGCATCTTCAACGAGCACCGCGTACTCCTTCGTATCAAGTGTGGTGGTGATCGTGTACCGCCTGGGGTTGTCGCGACTTTGTTGACCAGTGTCCCCACGCAAGCGCGCGCGCAACGCTGGCACCCAGACCAGCCCATGTGCATCGCCGGACACCTCACGCCACGCTAGATTCAGCCGAGCCTGTTGCTGGCTTGACTCCGGATATGCTGCTCGTGCCGCGTGGGCCCAGATATCTGTGTCTGAGGGCATCTTAAGGTTTCCAAGGCGGAACTCCTTGCGGACTGCTTCGGCTCGCTCAGCTTTATGTCGAATCGTCGCGGTCAAGGCGTTCTTACCGTCACCGTCAGGCGACCAATTCCGGACAACTTGGTCAGCGACGCGAGAGTTGTCCAGCGCCTTCACCGCCGCGAGTGCAATGCGCCGCGCCAGTTCGCCGGGGTCACCATCCGATGTAAGCCAGATCGCGGTAGCGGAAGCAAAGATGGCCTGTCTCATTAGAGTACCCATCGCCATTGGGAAAGTACGTTGGCCCGAGGCCTTCCATAATTGTGCGCTGGCGTGCATCGCGTCACCCCAAGATAAAAGGCACACACCCACAAGACCATCCGGGGTATATGGCAGTAGGTCGTCGCGCACACCGCCAAGCGCGCTCTGGTTCGGAGTTAGTTGCCAGTTGCAGTATGCGAGGCGTTCCAGCGCGCTGAGGTCGCCTAACACCGCGTTCACTCGAGCGGAGTTAATGGACCGTTCCACGCCAGGGTTGGACAGGAGTCTACCCAACCAATCGGGAACAGCCATTTGGTCCACGTCATCCTCGTTCGGGATAGTCACGGCACTATCCTATTAATCGCGCCTTGAGGAGCCGCTGTGACACCTTGTCGGGCACAGGCCGGTCGCCGCACACGCGTTCGTAGCTCTCGAGGGCGGCTATGCCCCCAGTGTCGTATTCGAGTTTGCTCAGCACGAATGACGGTTGCTCCGTGGGCCACGGGTTCGGAATATCGCCCGGAACTCCGCCCCCTGTCTCTGCCGCCTCAGCACACTTCATCAGCAGATCGCGAGCTTCCTCCAGTCGCTTCTGGCGCTTCAGCTCCGCCACCGCCGACTTGTAGTTGCCCCAATATTGTCCGTCCACGGACCCAGCAGCTTGGGCGGTCTCTTTCTTGGCCTAAGCCGCGTCACGTGCCGCTCGAGTTGCTTCGCGCTCCGCCTGTTGTGCGTCCAACTCAACCTACTCGTTCGCATAATTGCATTCGGGTTCGGCCTCGCCGTCAAAAATCAGGGTTATTCGCGCACGCCACGTGCCGTCATTGTTGCGACCCCCCGCACGCGCGTCGCAGTAAGCGTATTGACCACGCCTGAGACCCTTCAGCGCTTTGGCACACGTAGGCGATATTTCCGACGGGACATACCCCACGTGATTGCCGTCGACAATTACTTTGACAGCAGATCGGTCATATTTGTCGGTGGGCTCCCGGTGGAGCACGACGGAGCACATCTTCACGCCGCCCGCGGTGTAGCCCCAACCCTGGAACATCGCCGCAACGCCCTCTCGGCGGTGAGCCTCGCCAGCCACTTCAATATTGTCCAGTCCAGAACCCTTAGATATCTTTACCGCATCCTGCGTCTCTGGCGCAGCAGGTGCTCGCAGCCCCTCTGACGGTGCGAAGCTCGCTTGACTCTTCCGACTAAACAACCCCATGCCGTTACCCTCGTTCGCACGAGCAACCGACTGTGCTCGCTGGTATTAGCGACACTAGCGCAACCCACCCACACAGTCCCTGGAGCAGCTAAACCATGCTAGCGCCGACAATAGCCAAGCCAATGTGCGGGAGTGGACCGAGGCTCTCTACAGCGCACTGGACATGCCCGCGCTTCAACGGCGCAGGGTACAGCGCACCACATTGTCCACGGTGCTACACCGCAAGCTCCCCCATTTCAGCCCTCTCCCTGATGCCTACGTCAATCAGTGCCACTACGGAGAGAACGGTGGAATCGAGTGCGACAGCAAACAGTCAAGTTCATTACAAATCAGGGGCTTTCAGGGGTTTTCGATGACTTGCGGTGTCAGACACTACAAGGCCATCTAACAGGCATTTCGTTGGGCCGAGATGCGGGACAACTTTCGTTGTCTTCCGTTGAATTCGCGGAGTAGTGCGCTGCAGGCTGCGTTCTGACCTGGCGTTTTGCCAATCTATACGAGCACGAACTTGCGCAGACAGGATCCCGGCAAATCGTCTCCACGAAGTTCATCAGAACTGACGCCTCACGCGCTGCGGACCGATGCACGACCCCGATGTAGGCCAGGGCATTCTGGCGCACATCGAAAGCGGGAAGCTGGTCGAGAAATAGTGCAATTGAGGCGCGTGGACGGTGCTTGCATGCATGATGGTTCCATGGATGCGCTCGAACTCATCGTCGACGAGGGACGTCCGGCCAATGCCGGGCGCTTCTTTCAGTTGGGCAGCGACCTCCTCGCACTCCTGGATGAACTGTCCGAAATCCCTATCGCGTGGTGCATCTCGGACCTGCGCACAGGCTCGGCTGTCGCGAGGGTGACCCCGCCTAGTCCAGGTACCGACAGCACGTGCCTGCGCCTAGTAGTCAACTCGTTGGCCGACGTGCAGGGCGGTCGCGGGCTCCCTCGGGAATGGAGTCCGGACGCAATAAAGGTCGCGCATCGGTTCGTGGAACACGGCCAGCCGAATGAGGACGAGGGCGGCTGGACTCCGCCGCGCCTAGTCCTTATCGGGGACAAGCACGACCTGGACGTTAAACTCACCGCTAGTTTAGGCAACCAGCTCGCTGCCCTCCAGCCGTTCGAGCGACTAATGCCCGGATCGGTACGCGGCGAACTTGTCGGACTCAATGTCTCACGCGGAAACCGAGCGTCACTCCGGTTGCCAAACAAAAAAATTGTACGAGTCAGCTTCGAAACCGCGCTACGCGATCAACTGAAGGAAGCCCTATATAAGCAGGTTGAGATCTCGGGATCGGTGCGGCAAGACGGCGATGGTCAAACGTTCCACATCAGGGCCGAAGAAGTTGATGTCCTCGTCAAACCCGGGTCGCACTGGGTCGATCTCTTCGGTGCCGACCGGGACTACCTGGGCGGGACAACCATCGATGAATGGCTGGAGGCGAACCGTGGTCAGGCCTGACAAGATCGAGTCAGTTCTGTTGGACGCATCCGCCCTTATTGGCGTGATCGTGGACGACCCAGAATTTCGCTGCCTGAGATCACTCTTAGAGGCGGTGGACCGTGGAGAGGTCCGCCTTGTGGAATCGACCGCCATTCTCGCTGAGGTATTGCATCGACACGAGGATGACGCAAAAGAGCACCAGTTTGCACGAGACCTCATACGCGAACTACTCCTGTCCCCGGCAACGCAACTTGTTGACGTTTCAATCGCGGTGGCGCGCAAAGCGGGCGAATTGAGGGAGAGACACGGCCTGAAGACTTGGGATGCCGTCCACCTCGCCACTGCAATTGTTGCGGAAGTGGATATCCTCATCGCTCGTGATCGCAAGTTGATCGAAGGTGAGTACGAGGGCGTCCACGTGACTACCCCATTCGACATTGACGACGACAAGCTTTTCGGCGGCTAGACCACGGCATCTCGCGCGCAGGCAACTTGCCTGCTCACGTCATGTGTGAGCTGTTAACTTGAGGCAACCACACCAGATACAGATCGCGATGGTTAGGTGCACCGCCATTTGACTGGGCATTTACCGCGACCACTCGTCCCAAAAGTCCCTGCCCGCGCGCAGCGGCCCTTTCGGCCACCAGAACACTCATGTCTTACCGACACGGCATGATGGTCAACATGACACTCGCAATGGAGGCCCAAATTGAATACGGCGAGGTGTTCACACGCCGATGGGTCGCGGAAGCACTCCTCGACCTAACTGGGTACACGGCTGACAAGGATCTGGCGTCGATGGTCCTGGTGGAACCGTCAGTCGGCACAGGCGCGTTTATTGGACCAATTGTCGAGCGCCTGCTGCAGTCGACTAGTGGAGCCCCGGATCTTCATCGCTTGCGGGCAGCCATCCGTGGATACGACCTCCAGATGTCTCACGTTGTAGCGAGCCGTCACGTCGCGGTGGAACTCCTGGCAACCGCGGGGGTTGCGATGGCAGATGCCGAGTCCATCGCATCTGAATGGCTTAACCAAGCTGACTTCTTGTTGGACGAAATGCCGCGGAACGTCGACTTCATCGTAGGCAACCCCCCCTACATCCGCACTGAAGACCTCGACGACGACGTTGAGGGACAGTACCGCTCCCGCTGGACGACGATGCGCGGTCGAGCGGATATTTATGTGGGCTTCTACGAACGTGGCCTCGGAATGCTCGTTCACGGTGGTTCACTCGGCTTCATTTGCGCTGACCGTTGGATGCGCAACGAATATGGCAAGAGTCTCCGCGGCCTGGTGACGGCAGGCTACTCAGTTAAGACCGTCTGGCAGATGCATGAAGTAGACGCGTTCGAGGCCGAGGTCTCTGCCTATCCAGCTATTACAGTGATAAGCCGATGCCCACAAGGCTCGGTTGCGGTGATGGAAGCAAGCGCGGGGTTTGACGCTGGCGAGGCTTCGGAAGCTGTCTCATTTGCATTGGGCGCTGGTGCCGCAGCACACGGAGTCAACTATTCGTCTCATCGCCTAGAGCACTGGTACCAGGGGGACGAGATGTGGCCGACCGGCGACCCGGACCGTCTCGCAATGCTCCAATATCTCAATGACCGGTTCAGTCCGTTGGAGAACGAAAGCCGACGCACACGTATCGGAATCGGCGTAGCTACGGGCGCTGACAAGGCCTTCATCATTGATGCCGATGCGCCAATTGAGGGAGATCGAAAGTTGCCCTTGGTGATGGCCGATGACATACGCAATGGCACGCTGATATGGAGAGGGAAGATGCTCGCTAATCCCTGGTCCACTAATGGCTCGTTGATCGATCTCGCCAACTACCCCATGTTCAGGGACTACCTTCTGAGCCACGAGAGCGTCTCCAAGCGCTTCGTGGCAAAGAAGACTCCCGAACGCTGGTATCGAACAATCGACAAGGTCGACCACACGCTCGTGGAGCGGCCGAAATTGCTGCTCCAGGACATGAAGGCTTCGATTCAGCCAGTGCTTGAACCCGGCGGCCTCTACCCACACCACAACCTCTATTTCATCGTGTCGGACGAGTGGGACTTAGAAGTTCTGGGGGGCATCCTCTTGTCACGTATCGCGCAGTCGTTTATCGAGGCGTATTGCGTGCGGATGCGCGGTGGGACTCTTCGCTTTCAGGCCCAGTACCTGCGCAAGATTCGAGTTCCGGCCCCAGATAGCTTCTCCTCAGAAATACGGGCTCGCCTAGTGGACGCCTTTCGGAGCCGTGACGTTGACGAGGCGACCGCTGCAGCTGCCTCCGCATATGGATTGGAACAGTGGGACCTGTGATCGAAGACGCATTTGAAACGGCCATCCGAGCTTTTTGGTCTGGACGAAATCTCCAGACACAACGCCAAGTTGAGGCAGGGAGTCTCGACGCAGGCACGCGCGGCGCGGTAACTGGTGGACGGCACCTCGATGCACTTGCCTCCGCCATCGCCGACCTCTTCCGTGACGGCCCACTTGTCGGGGTTGAGGTACGGCACAACGGCAAGCTGACCCTACCGGGTTATTACCGCCGTGCGAAGGACTGGGATCTCGTTGTCACGTACAAGGACGTCCTAGTTGCAGCCATCGAGTTGAAGTCTCAGGTTGGCTCCTTCGGCAACAACTTCAACAACAGAACCGAGGAGGCGATCGGCAACGCCGTCGACGTCTGGCGGGCATACCAGGGCGAAGCATTTGGACCCGTTCGACCTTGGCTCGGGTTCGTCATGGTTGTGGAAGAAACGGACAAATCCACGACCCCACTCACACGTGACCCATCATCCATCTACCCTGCCGACCCAGTGTTCGACAACACGAGTTACATAGACCGCTACCGCATACTCTTTCGCCGACTGCTCGGGGAGCGCCTCTACGACGCAGCCGCACTCGTTACCACGCGACACGGCGAGGGCATTAGCCACACCCCGTACCCCGAACTTGGCCTGCGCAACTTTGAGGCAGCAGTGCGGGCAAGGATCACCTATATCTCTGAATTAGACCTGAATACCTGACTGGTGTCTGGTCGCTACGTCGCTACGCCAGACCTTGGCCCGGACGTCTCTGGCATCCTCGCTGGACTTGTCCTACCGCTGAATGAAAGCGCGGAGTAAACGGGGTTAGCGGCGGATAAGTGTGTCTGCTGGAGGTGTGTTCTGCCTGGTCACTAGGCGTTTTCGGGCCCTTGTTATGCCATTGGAGGCATGACTGGTGCAGGTAGTGGACATTCGGGGTCGTGCGTGCTGTGCGGGACGAGGCTCAAACGCAACGGCACGACGAGCGCTGGGACCACGAGATGGCGTTGCACTGGTTGTGGTTCCTCGGGCCTGCGTGAGCGCCCGGACGTGACTCGTGCTGCGGACCTGGATCGGTTCCTGTCATGGCTGATGGGCAGCTCCACCCAACGCGACCTGGATGGCCGCACCGGTCGCCGGTTTCGTGACAATCACGCTTGGTGTTGGAACGTGGCCCCCACCAGCAAGATCACCGGGGAAATCTACGACGAGAATCAACTCGACGGCACCTACCTCAGCGACGGATGGTGCCTGCTGGTCGCGATCGACGGAACCACCGGTGAGGTCATTGCCTGGCAGTGGTGCGACACCGAAAAGACGGCCGCCTGGACCGCCCTGTTGGAACGTATTCCACCGCCAAGGGTCGCCGTGATCGACGGTGGTTCCGGATTGGCGTCGGCGTTGAAAGCGTGCTGGCCCGACACGAAAATTCAACGATGCGTGGTCCATGCCCAACGGGGTGTTCGCACCTATTTGACACGCCATCCACGCACAGATGCAGGCAAACAGCTCCGTGCACTATCGCTGGCATTGACACAGATTCACAACCTCGAGCAAGCCACCCGTTGGCAAGTGAACCTCAACGCCTAGCACCAGCGATATGGTCCGCTGATCAACGCCCGGACCTACCTCAAACAGGTCGATATCCGTCCCGCCTGGGCAAGGCCCCACGCCACCTGGTGGTTCACTCACGACCGGCTGCGCAAGGCCTACCGGCTGCTCGCCCGCCTAACCCGTCAAGGAGTGCTGTTCACCTACCTCGACCCCGACCTGCAAGCGCTGCATATCAGCTCGACGACGAACCGGATCGAGGGCGGCACCAACCACCCCATCAAAGACCTACTGCGACGCCATCGCGGCATGACCAGCGAACACCAACGCCGCGCAGTCGAGTGGTGGTGCTTCCGCAAATCACCGGATCCGCGGATCCCACGAGACCTCATCAAAACGGAGAACTACGCCCCTGCACCGGCCACACCGCGGCAAACCACCGAGCCCGACGGACCTGCAACCTACGACACCGCGATGACTGCCGAGGAAGGCCTCTGGGCCCGAACCGGCTGGGCAGGACGCTCACGCTAAACCAACACCCCAGACAGCCCGCGACACGCCGACAAAAGACACACTTTTCCGCCGCTAACCCACATTTTGTGGGTTAGCGGCATATAAGTGTGTCTGCTGAGGGTGTGTTCTGCCTGGTGGGTAGCCGGTTTCGGGCCCTTGTTATGCCATTGGAGGCATGACTGGAGCCGGTAGTGGACATTCGGGATCATGTGTGCTGTGTGGGGCGAGGCTGAAACGCAACGGTAAAACCAGTGCGGGGACCACGCGGTGGCGGTGCCCCAAGTGTGGTTCCTCAATCACCCGTAGACGCCCGGATGTGACCCGGGCGGCGGACTTGGATCGGTTCCTGGCATGGCTGATGGGCAGGGCCACTCAACGTGATCTGGTCGGCGGCACGGGCCGCGCGTTTCGCAAGCGGCACGCGTGGTGCTGGAATATCGCGCCGACCATCAAGGTCACTGGGGAAATCTATGACGAGATCCAACTCGACGGCACCTACCTCAGCGACGGATGGTGCCTGCTGGTCGCGATCGACGGCACCACCGGTGAGGTCATTGCATGGCAGTGGTGCGACACCGAAAAAACGGCCGCCTGGACCGCCCTGTTGGAACGAATCCCACCACCACAGGTCGCAGTCATCGACGGCGGATCAGGGCTGGCTTCTGCACTGAGGACGTGCTGGCCGGACACCCGGATTCAACGCTGCCTGGTCCACGTCCAAAGGAACGTTCGCAACTATCTCACCACCAGACCACGCACCGACGCAGGAAGGTCACTACGGGTCTTATCCCTGGCATTGACACGGATCCGCACCACCGAGGAAGCAGCCCGTTGGCAAGTGAACCTCAACGCCTGGCACCAGCGATATGGTCCGCTGATCAACACGAAGACTTACCTCAAACAGGTCGATATTCGCCCCGCCTGGGCTCGCCCCCACGACACCTGGTGGTTCACTCACGATCGCCTTCGCAAGGCCTACCGACTGCTGGCCCGTCTGACCCGTCAAGGGGTGCTGTTCACCTACCTCGAGCCCGACCTGGAAAGCCTGAGAATCAGCTCGACAACGAACCGGATCGAGGGCGGCACCAACCACCCCATCAAAGACCTGCTGCGACGTCACCGCGGCATGACCAGCGAACACCAACGCCGCGCCGTCGAGTGGTGGTGCTACCTGCACTCACCCGACCCGCGCACCCCACGAGACCTCATCAAACCAGCGCACTACGCCACTGTCACGGTCACACCGCCGCAAGCCACCGAGCCCGATGGTCCAGCAGCCTACGACACCGCGATGACTGCCGAGGAAGGCCTCTGGGCCCGCCAAGGCTGGGCAGGACAATCCCGCTAAATCAACAACCCAAGACACCCACGACACGCCGACAGCAGACACACTTTCATGCCGCTAACCCCATTTTGTCCGCTAACCCGGGATCCGTGCCTCGTAACAGAAAAGCCCCGCACGAATGCGGGGCCTTGCTGGTACTTCGGAGCCGCCTAAGAGAATCGAACTCTTGACCTTTTCATTACGAGTGAAACGCTCTGCCGACTGAGCTAAGGCGGCGAACCCGACCGTCGTCGGGGTCGAGCAGATAGTCTATCGGGTCAGCACACCAATCCAGAACTTGGCATCACGCCATCC
>Ga0307486_1002830_pt1 | contig 11772 bp, 10 predicted proteins | sample CBIW02metaG_FD_203663 | JGI IMG/M metagenome (GOLD analysis project Ga0307486, IMG submission 203663) | Sea-ice brine microbial communities from Beaufort Sea near Barrow, Alaska, United States - CBIW 0.2 | ecosystem: Environmental > Aquatic > Marine > Coastal | place: USA: Alaska | collected... | reverse complement strand
CCCGTGGCAGCGAGTGCAGGAATCCGGCCTCCTCACCGCCGAGCAGCTCCGTGTTGCCCACGCGCGGATCGCCGGGGTCAACCCGGCCGATCTGACTAGGCGAATCAACCAGATTCAGCTTCGACTGACCGAGCTATCCCGCAACAAAACCGAGACCATGACCACCAGCCGGCACCTGAACATGGCATCCTTGGAAGCGTCGATCCGTCGACTCCAAACAACGAAATAGTTGCAAGCCCTCGCGCTCACCTTTATGTGAGGCACCTCGGCCGCCCATGGGCAGTTCGGATTGGCCATTGACACACCAAGGACACCTAGTTTTATCGTCCAAACACCTTGCGCAAGAGGGGATTCCTTCTGAAGGCTTTGCCCAAGGAACTGTCAAATGCCATCGGCAGTAGTGAGCTGTCTCTTAACCGCATACCGACCGAGGACCGGCGCTTCGATATTTGGATGTCTCGAACAGCACGGTCCTCGGTTCGTGCCTCCACGTTTACGTTGTTGAGTAGTTCGGCGACTGCGCTCTTCGCATTGGCCTCCGCCATATGTGCAAGCTCGAACGCCCTGCCCGACGTGCGCGACGTGGTGGCGCGAACCAGCGCCTGCTCGACAGCCCCGTCGAGATCGTGAAGGCTCACACCGACAGGCATTGACTCTCCCCAGGTTTCGCCATAGCTAACGAGCTTCTGTAACTCCAGACCAACGCGAGGGACATCGTAGGCCGTCGAGACGATCAGCCCATGCAAAGACGTGCCGATCCATAGACCACATCGTGCAATTTCGTCTGCCTTTTCCCACGGAAGAAGCGAACGTGAAATGGAAATTTCCCGTGCTGGCGCGAGCTTTCGGAAGGATCTCACGACCCGTGCATATAGCTCTAGCGAATCATGTCCCCTTGCCAAGCCAGCAGGGAAAAGTCTCAAGCGAAAATTCTTTAACTCTCGACTTTTCGAGAGTGTATCGGCAAATATCTCCGGGCCATACTGCGTCAAAACCTTCGACTTCACTTGAATGAGGGCTACGTCAGGCTCCGGCTCACCGCCAGGTTCGTGGTTAAGAGAGATCGAATGGATGAGATCCGGGGCCAGTCGATGCTCAATGGACAGCGTGCGTAGGAAGTCACTTGAGCTTTGGTCGCGAACTGAGATGAATGTCGCCTCGCGGAGTGATTCAATGGCGTTCTCCCTGCGACTTCCCCACAATCCTCGAAGCCCGCTCAGTCCGACTGAGTTCACTATCAACGCGGACCCATGCGTATGCGGCACCGCGGACATCCTAGGCAGGTAAGCCAGCGCGGAGGGATCGAGGCCGGTTGCACCCCTTAGATAACGTGCCCGGGCCCTCTTGCTTCGGCTTTGATAGTCCGAGAAATCCGAACTGGAAGCTGACATGAGGAATGCGTCCGCCACGGAAGTGCTGCCAACTTCACCACCAACGGCCCACACAGCATCCGGTGGGCGTCGTGCAATGGCGCTCGCATACTGCTCAACTGACTCTGGGAGCGGACCCCCTGCGTTTGCGCTAAATGGCGCTGATGCGACAACGTTGCTCGAAATGGAGCCCGCATAGTGCCTGGTCTGTAACAGAAAAAGCAAATCTCCGAAATTATCCCGTTCATAGGCTCCGACGAGAATCATGTGTGGGTTGACGGAGTGCATGTGCAACTTTCGTAGATTTGGGCCAGAAGCACGTCTGCGTTCCGGGGTGACAGGCGATACGATACCTGAGATGCCGCCAGCGGCCGGGCTGCATGCTCTCGGTTCAGCCTTTGGGCAGCTCATGCTCGAGTAATAGACAACCGCAAGGTCGCAAGAACTATCCGCAAGTCACGTCGGACCGCCGGAACGATCATCGAAGCTAAGTACGCTCCAAAAACCGAGACGATTGCGACTACCAAACTAAGTACATCGTTATGCGACCCGGCCGCTTGAACACCTGCGAAGCAAGTTGCCGCAGCGACAGCCGCAACCGCAAGCATGCGTACGGCCTGCATCAAAAGTGGAGTGGATCTAACGCCACCGGTCTTGGTGGCCCATACAATTGCGATCGGCCAAGCGACGCAGACCGCCAAGGTGTATCCCAGAGCGACCCCGACTGGCCCTAGCGAGACAAAGCTGGCAACACCGACAACTTTCAGGACTAGAGAGAGGGCACTGAATTTAGTCAGGTCGCCTCCGCGGCCCTTCGCAACGAAAATCCAGTTGGCAACGCTTGACAGTTGTTGCAGCGTCCCGGCGACCGCCAGCAGGGCAACAATGGGCGCAGCGTCTTCCCATCCCGGCCCAAGGGCTGCATGAACAACGGTGGCTGGAGCGCCAACTAAGAGCGCACCAATTGGCACCACAAGATATCCGATCACAGCCTGGCCACGGAGTGAATAGCTCTCGAACCGTGCCGGTTCGTCAAGGAGGCGAGACAGGGCCGGTACCGCGACCGTGGTTGAAGGGCTCTTTAACTGGTTCAAGGGCGACATCACCAACTGGAACGACCGGGAGTACAGCCCGACCGAGTACGAGGTCGAAGTGAGACCTAGGGCGAGCGTGTCTACACTACTTCCGCCGTAGGCGAGTAACTGCGAAAGCGCAACGTGTCCTCCGAACCGAACCATGGGCCATGCCTCCGTCCCCCGCCGGGGGAATCTAGGCATCCACCTCCCAACGCCGATCGTAAGGATCGAGGTCACGATCGCAGTGGTAAGCAACTGGAGTACGAGGGCCCAATAGCTTGCCCCAATCAGTGCGGCCGAAATGGCTACGGCCAAGCCAACAGCAGGTGCCACCGCGTCTATACGCGCCATTGCAGCGAATCTCATCGTGCGATTCAGGTTGGCTCGATACTGCGCGGTAACTCCGCTGAAAAGGAACACGAACGATAGGGCAGGTAACACGTGTTCCAGTTGCGGAGTCTTGAATAGATGAGCGAGAGGAACTGCGAGTATGAATACGCACGCCATCAAGAAAACGCCTAGAGCTGTGTTGATCCAAAAGAGAACATCCCTCTTGTCGTTGGTTAGCTCGGGGCTTCTGATTGCTGCTGACGAGAGGCCCATGTCGCGAATAATTTCACCGAAACCAACGATCACGGTGGCGACGGCCATGTACCCGAACTCCGCGGGCTCCAATATCCGCGACAATACGACAAGCCCAATCACTTGCGTAAGAAGCTTTATTCCTTGGCCGACGAACAGAGCCCGCGCACCACGCGCCGAAGAGGCCCCCAACGGCGCTCCACCGTGCCCTGTGGCGGGAACTGGGGGTGTTGACATGGGGTGTGTTGTCTTCCTCGGATCTTGGTGCGGTGCTGAGGGCAAAGAGCCCTCGGCCCTAGTACTTCGCGATTGGGACGAGGGGTGCCAATCGACCCGATGTCGGGTTCAGAGAGTTTGACCAATTCGGCTCGCGACCACCCTAAGTAATACTCCCATACTCCGTCGGCGAAAGGTATTTTCGGGAGCTGTACGCGGCCGTGATCGAGCTCGCGAATCGATTCGATCGAAGGCGAGAACACGCCAGCTCATCGGGATGGGCGACTAGGACCTGTCGCCTGACCGTGCAGCAGACCCGTATGATGGATTCGACTCCAGACGGGCCGACTGCAACCGCTTCCGATGGCTCCATTGTAATGTAGTTGTAAAGTCAAGAAAGCTGGCACCAGTTCGATGCACCTGATCTTTGTAACTCCTGACTTGAGTCAGAACTCGCTAGGGCGTACGCATTGTTTATGGCTTCTCGCTCAGTCCCTCGGATGGTCAAGTGAAATACTCTCTTCTGCAGGAGACGAAATATGGCGCCCTCTCGTTGATTCTGAGTTCGCAAGCGCCTGTCGACGCATGCCACCTGAGAGGATAATTGAATACATCGGTAGCCGCAGCCCCGATTTGATCATCGCGGTGAAGCCGCTGCCTGACTCCCTCGGGATCGGACACGTCGCCGCCACCGCTCACAACCTACCTATTCTCCTTGATGTGGACGATCCAGACCTTGAGGCCCAGCTGAGTTGGCGGGAACCGGTGATGCGGATGGCCAAAACAGTTCTTCGACATCGTTCAATGCGAAAACTTGTGAAAATGCGAAGGATTGCGAAGAACGTCACGACGATAGTCAGCAACCCATCGCTTCAACGTGTCTATGGAGGCTCGCTCGTTCCCCACGTCCGAGAGGACCCGGGAATGGGTTCCGCTCACGTCACAAACGTGCCCACCGTCGCCTTCGTGGGAACGAATCGAAAGCACAAGGGCGTGGACGTTCTGCGTTCGGCGATTTCGGCACTCCAACCGTCGAGGGCGCGTCTCATAGTTACGGACGTGATCCCGAGTGACCCGCACTCCTGGGAAACCTGGGTCGGTCCGACCTCCCAAACCGATGGATTCGCGATCGTCGCGGAATCAGACATCGTTGCGATTCCGAGCCGTGCAACCATATTCTCGCGAGGCCAATTGCCTGCAAAAATAGTTGACGCCATGTTGAGCGGTCGACCACTTATAGTGAGTGACTTTCCGCCGCTCACGTGGGCAATGGCGGACGGAGGCCTTAAGGTCAAACCCAACAGTGTTGGAGCCCTCAAGGACGCCATTCTCGCACTTAGCAACCCCACTCTGCGTGCTGAGCTGGGAGCGAAAGGTCGTGAGCGCGCGCTCCAGCTGTTCACTGTAAGCGCGGTAGCGCCTGTTTTTGAGACCGCGGTGCGGAACGCGATCATTGGCTGGTCCTCGAAGAATGCGACTTGATCCTTCGGAGGCACGTGGCCTCGGACTGGCCACACTCTGGTCGAAGCCCGTTTCTTGGAAGAACTACATACGAGAAGGCGGCCGCGCAACTCGGTCGCGCTCGTCCCATCCTGCGGTTTCGTTTTCACCGCTGAGCATAAGAACCCCCATCGAGTAACCAAAGAGTGGGAAAGCCAGCGGGATCGCGAACAACATGATGAGAGCGACAGTCATACCAACGGATAGGACCATACGGCGCTCACTCGGACGCGCCCTCGCATAGCTCCTCGCGACGAGTATTACGAACGCGACGGTCATGGCTGCGCCAAAGATACCCAGCTCAAACACAGCGGTGCCCCACCCACTCATCAAGCGACCGCCTGTCTCTCCTGTCTGGGCGGACCCTGCCGTAAAGGCCACGTCCTGCACAAATGTGCTTGACTTTTGAATGAGTCCCGGGCCGACGGAGTTCCATGAGTTAAGGCCGAAACCAAGCCCCGAGTTTCCGGTCAGGCCCCACGGAAAAATAAGCAAGTCAAAAAGGCGCGACGCGACGCTGACATCCCGTGAAACGAGACCCCACGGATCAGAGACAACCGCTTGCAAAACTCGGCCCAGCCTTCCCTCGGACAAGGAGGGCACGGATAAGATAACCCACAATGTTGCAAGAGTTAGCGGCGCAACAACGAAAATCACCCTAATGGACGCAGCAAACTTCCGTTCGGACACGACTCTGCATAGCGCGTAAATGCCCAGCATGATGTATCCCATCGCGGACGCGGCGAAGATCATCTGAATCAAAACTGCCGCGAGCACGGTTACGTATGCCTTCCTGCCATACAGGTTTCTGGCTCTAAACACGTCATTGAGAAGCAGGAAGAAAATGCAAATGGTCGCGTAATACGAAGGCTCAACGGCCAGGCCCGTAATACCACGATTATCACTGGTTGAGGATCGTGCCAACAGAAAGACGCCGAAGGAACGAGAAATGAGTAATTGCCCAAGTCCTACTGCGAACCAAACGCCTACGCTCCAGAAAAACAATGCGGGCTTCACCCGAGGGAAGCTGTAGTAAGCGGCCAACGCAATGACTACTGCAGAGATATATCCCGCCAGTGAGCGCAAAGCGCCAACGTCCGATGTTCCCGCCAAAAAGTGCAGGGTTGCCACCAGAGCCACGAACATAAAGGGCACGATGCTTAAAGGCATTCTGAAGCCGTCTACACCCAACGATAAAAGAGCGTGGATAACGAGCAAGCAGCCTATGACCAACGCAAACGGTTGGGTGTCAAACGGGGTAGGAATCGGATTCACGTACGGAAACACGGCGAATACAAATAGGAGGACAGCAAGGGTTCTGGTCAGCCATGAGGACGCGAATCGGGATTCTACAGCCTCCCCGATACGTCCCGCCCTAAGCGGAACGCCCCTCTTCAGTTTCATACCGATTGACCCCGACGTCACTTCAAGACCTGGCGAATACTGAGTCGACGGTGGTGCGTTGCTGCAGTCGATCGGATGAAGCTAACGACTCGGCGAGAAGCATCCACGATCTGATACTCCACCGGGGCTGCAGCAGGCCCGTCGTTCTCGAACTGGTCGAGCGTGATCGCTACTGCGTCGAGCACACTCGCCGCTTCGACACCGCACGTGATTGTCCCGCCCGTGTCGATCGCCTCCGGGCGTTCGATCGCATCTCTAAGTGAGACCCCGGGGAACCCTAGAATCGCCGACTCCTCGCTGATCGTCCCGCTGTCAGAAAGTACTAGCTTGGCCGACTGCTGAAGACGAATGTAGTCGTTGAAGCCGAACGGCGGATGGAAGACGAGTCCCGACCTGAGTCCCTCCGATTGCCCATCGAGGCGCTTTCGCGTGCGTGGGTGCGTCGACACCAGAACGGGAAGTTCATACTTCTTAGCCAGCTGGCCGAGTGAATCAAGCGCGGCCGCGAGACGGATCGGGTTGTCAACATTCTCTTCACGGTGCAGACTGACCAGAAAGTAGCCGCGCTCCACGAGTCCTTGATCAGAGAGAATCCTACTCGTTGCGATGGCCTCGGCATTCCCCTCAAGCACCTCACGCATCGGCGAACCTGTGAGGAGAATACGCGAGGGATGAATTCCCTCGCTCAGCAGGTTACGACGGGCATGCTCTGTGTAGACCAAGTTGTAGTCAGAAACATGGTCGACCAGACGGCGGTTTGTCTCCTCTGGGACGTTCTCGTCGAACGAGCGGTTGCCCGCCTCCATGTGATACACCGGGATCTTCATTCGCTTCGCCATCACGGCGGAAATGCAGCTGTTTGTGTCACCCAGCACTAAGACAGCATCCGGGCGCTCGGCCACGAGTGCCTCCTCGATTTTCATGAGGATGGAGCCGAGCACAGCCCCCAGTGACGTCGTTTCAGCGTTCAGAAAGTAATCCGGCTCGCGCAAGCTGAGGTCTTCAAAGAACACCTCATTGAGCTCGTAATCGTAGTTTTGGCCCGTGTGCACCAACACATGGTCGGTGTACTTATCCAGTCGCTTGATAGTGGCAGCGAGTCGGATGATTTCGGGACGCGTCCCGACAACAGTCAGAACCTTCAAACGCTCGCTCATAATTAGACTGCCTCTGCGATGGTGTCGGGGGGCTTCGGGATCGAAGATGTCGTTCGACCAAAAGGACGTGTACAGCATGTCGGTGCCCGTGTTAGTGATTTTGTGGGGCCACATCGTTGGCATATCGATCGCAACTGGTGCATCTCCAGTGACCGCGAACTCAAGCACCTCATCTGTGAACAGCTTGCGGACCGCGATGGTGGCCCTGCCAGATAACACAGTGAATCGCTCGATCTTTCGGCGATGGAAATGGTCACCTCTGCTTATGCCCCCGACTGTAGTCGAAAAAGATGATTGGCCGCAGCCGCCATGGGAGCGGATGACCTCGAAGAACGAGCCTCGGGAGTCTGCGTGCCGTGTCAGGCGGACCGGTATCTGTCCAGGGTAAGTGTAAGAACGATAAGTGTTGAACAGGTCGCGGCTGAAGGTGGTCGCGACATCCGGTATCTCGCCGTGCCTGTACACCTCAGCCATGCCCTTCAGCCTGGCGAGCAGCCCGCTAACAGTCTCCCGCACCTCCAAATCGACCTGACGCGCTACGGGCGTGAATCCAAGCAGGATGTCGGCGGCATTCTGCGCGTGCAGCAGGGTCAACTCCTTGTCGTGCTCAACCGACGGGCTTTCGTCCCGCGCGAGGAGATGGCTAAATGTTGCCGTCACCGCGTTATAGAAGGGCCGGCCGTGTTCACCGAAAAGGTTGGGCAGAAGTACACTCTGGAACTCCGCACCTACCTGGTCGGCAGCAGCTCGAAGGACATCCGCTGCCGCAGACTTGGCGTCTCCGTAAACGCTCTGATTGCCCGCCTGGGTGGAGTTCGCGTAGACGACAACTCGAAGGGGCTCCGCGGAGCGCGTGAGTGCATCCGCCACCTGGTGGGCAAAGCTTGAATTGCGGTCACGAACCTCGTCGTCGGTGCCGCGGTTGACTCCGGCGAGGTGCACAAGCCGTGATGCGCCTGTGACCGCACCGGCGGCACTGTCAGGATCGAAACGGTCGCCGACGGCGAAACCTCGAGCCGCCACTCCAGCCTCGACCAACGCCGCCCGGGAGTGCCAGCCGAGAAACCCGTTGGCCCCGGTCATCGCGACATGTGCCATCGACTATTCCGCCCGCTCGACCGGGAGGCCGGCCGCTTGCAATTCGGCCCGAACTTCCGGGAGGGTGAGCAGGAGTTGCTCCACACCGGCGATGTCCATACGGCCGACGGCGTGCGAATCATAGTCGTCATACTTCGCGATAGAGACGTCGCCTTTCTCGAAGTAGACGCTGTAGTTGAGGTCTCGATTGTCGGCCTGAACCCGGAAGTACTCGCCCATGTCCTGTGCACGGGAGAGTTCTTCCCGGGTGGCCAAGGCTTCTGACAGCTTCTCCGCGTGCCGGGTGCCGATAACCTCCACCCGCGCCTTGGAATGGAACAGGTTGATGACAGCTTGAGCGAGATCGCCGACGGTGCACGACTCGGCTTTGCGAATAAACAAGTCGCCTTGGCTCGCGTTGTGAAACGCGAACTCCACCAGGTCGACGGAGTGGGCGAGCGACATCATGAAGCGGATCATATCAGGATTGGTAACCGTGAGGTTCTTCCCTGCCTTTAGCTGCCGGACGAACAACGGGATGACGGACCCGCGAGAATACATCACGTTGCCATAGCGAACGCACGACACTGTGGTTTCGGCGTTCGGGTTGTTCAGGCCGTAGGACTGTGCAATCTTTTCCATCATCGCCTTGGTCATGCCCATGGCGTTGACCGGATAGACGGCTTTGTCAGTGCTGAGGCACACCACTGAGGAGACACCCGCGTGGTCAGCCGCGCGAACAACATTCTCGCTGCCCAAGATGTTGGTCTTCACCGCTTCGAGAGGGAAGAACTCACACGATGGCACTTGCTTAAGAGCGGCAGCATGGAACACGTAGTCGACGTCTTTTATCGCGCGCTCAACGCTCAGGTAGTCGCGGATGTCACCGACATAGAAACGTAGACGCGGATCAGCGAGTTCATGACGCATCAAATCCTGCTTCGCCTCGTCCCGGCTCAGTATACGGACCTGCTCAACGTCCTTAGAAAGCAACTCCGCCGCGACCGTATGACCGAATGACCCAGTACCTCCAGTGATCAAGACACGCTTGCCTCTATAGGAATCCTCGCTAAACATTGTCTACCAATCATCTCAGTGAATTCATAATGGTCTCAGCCGCTACGGCAGCGGACAGGTGATTCTGGTAGTAATCGCGACCCCGTGCAGCCATGACCGCTCTCTCGTGTCCGGACATCTGAGCCATCGCCGTCACGGCCTCGGCGAGTCCTTCGGCATTGCCCGGGTCCACTGCAATGGCCGCCCCCGATTCCGTCAACAGCTTGGCTCCGTCCCCGGCGATTTGCCCGATGATGGGAACTTCAGAAGCAAGCAATGACGGTATCTTGCTCGGCGTTGTCATCCGGAGGAATTCCGAGCCTGCCAAGGATACGAGCTGCGCGTCGGCGCCCGCCATGGTTTCGGGCACACGCTGCTTAGCCTGAATCCACCGGTCCGGTTTAGTGAGCACGGTCGTTTCGGTTTGATGTGATCTCTCACGACATCGTTTACAACCTCACTCAGGACATCGTTTACAGGATCTCTCACGACATCGCTGACAGGTAGCACGCGGTTTTCTCGGCCCGGGGGTTGACCGCGGACATCTCGATAATGGGAGGTGCCAAATACATTAACGGCGTCGATTCGCCGCCAGATCATCGAGTTCAACCCAGACCTGCCCGATGCGGTGAGTATCTCAGATTTCTGCAGCCAATTGGGCATCAGCCGGCCCTCGTACTACAAGGTGAAGAAACGCTATCTTGCCGAAGGCAATGGGGCGTTGAATCCTCATTCGCGGGCACCAAAAACCCCGGCGAGAATCCACGGGGACCAGACGAGAGTGGTGGTGTTGCGTCTTCGAGAACGGCTGAGAAAGTCCGGGTGGGACAACGGTCCGCAGTCGATCTGGTTCGAGGGTGTCGACACCAACGAGTTCGGGGACGCGCTCCCGTCGGTGCCCACCATCGGGCGAATTCTCGCCGAGGCGGGCCTGACGAAAACCACTCCCCGTAAGCGCCCCCGCGGTGCCTGGATGCGGTTCGCCCGGTCGCATCCGATGGAAATGTGGCAGCTCGACGGACTGGAATACCGCCTGTTCGACCCCGACGGGACGAAGGCACTGATCTACCAGCTCCTGGACGACGGCACTCGCTTCGACGTCGGCACGCAGGCCTTCGCCCGGCTGGAAAACGGCGAGGACGCCCCATCGCCACTCTGCAGGCCGCGTTCAATGAGTATGGGGTTCCCCAGCAGCTGCTCAGCGACAACGGAGTGGCCTTCAACCAGTCCCGCCGGGGCGTAATCGGCCAAACCGAACTCTTCCTGGCAGCGCTGGGATGCCACGGGATCGCCGGGAGCGTGCGGCACCCGCAGACGCAGGGCAAGAACGAGCGCAGCCATCAGACCCTGATCCGGTTCCTCGACACCCACACCCCGAAAACCCTCGAGCAGCTGTCCAAACTCTTGGTCAAATATCGGGAACACTACAACTACCGACGCCGCCATCAGGCCCTGAAAATCGGCACCACCTATCTCACCCCCGGCCAGGCCTGGGAGGCCGGAGAACACCGCGGCAGCGATGGCATCCCGATCGATATCACGGTGCTGGAAGCCGCCGCGATGACCTATAAAGATTGACAGATCGCCCAGGATGCGGCCGCGTCCCGAGAGGTCACCAGCATGGTGACTATCGCCCCGCTGCAGCCTCCAGAGCCCGTACCTGAGCGGGTCGTCCGACTGCAGGAACAGTTCGACGACGTGGTGGAGATCCGCCGGACCAACCCGCAGATTTACTACCGAGGGCGGATCTTCAAAGTGCCAACGTATCTGATGGGCACCTACCAGCTGGTGACCAACGACACAGGATTCACGCTATTCGACACCACCGACGGGGCGCGGAGAGTCTCTTCTTCCCGCTGCCTGTGCGCGTGGCCTCCAGCAAGCGACTGGTGTCGTTGTGGCAGGTCTCTGGTGCCCGGATCCGCAATCCGCATCCATCCTGGGAACTAAAGCGGATCGAGTACGACAACGACCATTATCAGTCCGGTCTCCTGCCCTAAGCAGCGTTAAAAACTCCGCGGGCACGGTGTAAACGAAGTGGTGAGTTTTGCTGTCAACGATGTGATGAGTGCCTGTGTAAACGAAGTCACGAGCGAGGTTGTAATCAAAGTGGTGATCGAGGATGTAAACAAAGAGGTGAGTGATTACAGCGCCCTGTCTACTACTTGGCCCTCGAGGCACGCGCGGTGTGGGGCGGGCGCTGCAGCGGGAAGTGACTGAATACGTGCGCCCCTTTGGGCGCTTGACGCCACTTTTCGTATGCATCAGCTGCTTTGCGCCGCTGGGCTAATCTGGCGGCGGGGCTTGCCTTCACAAATTCTTCGATAGCGTGTA
>Ga0307486_1002829_pt1 | contig 11778 bp, 7 predicted proteins | sample CBIW02metaG_FD_203663 | JGI IMG/M metagenome (GOLD analysis project Ga0307486, IMG submission 203663) | Sea-ice brine microbial communities from Beaufort Sea near Barrow, Alaska, United States - CBIW 0.2 | ecosystem: Environmental > Aquatic > Marine > Coastal | place: USA: Alaska | collected... | reverse complement strand
TTACATTTTGCGGCGAATCAAGAAATTTCTTTTCTGCCTTTGTGTATTCTTGTTCAGCCAAAGTAACTTGCTCTTGTTTAAAATCGGTGCAGGTTAGCTCCATGTCACTTAAGTTTATTTGTAATAACATATAACTTGTTTCTGGCTTTTGTTTTAGAATTTCATGTGAAAATTTTAACGACTCCGTAAAACTATGCAACATTTGATGGGCACTAATAGTTCGTGACATTGATACAACTTGTGTACAACTCTCTAACAGCTTAGGACGTTGAGAAACATAGTGGGTAAACTGAGAATACTTATCAACTTCACTCAATCTCGTAAATTTAGGTATTCTTTCCATATTTGTTAAAATTTCACTTATTCCTTTAAAGAAAAGCCTCCAAACCACATCCCCACCATTAGATTTTAGTGCCTGACCCGTGAATAACTCAACAATTTCTAAAGTAGTTGCCCAATCATGTTGTAATTTAGTGCGCACCTGAATCTCAATAAGCCTTAATTGCCCTGTAGAATTTTTAAACTTACCAATTAAATGATAAGAGCGGTAACCTGTTTTTTTAGCTGTCGACAAATAATCTCTACACCTAACACCTCCACCTTCTTTTAAAAATTCGGGCTGTTTTTTAAGCTCTGCTATAACTTTATATAAAGCTTTAGTAGAAGTAACAATGATTCGACAGCCTCCAATATCATGCATCGTTTTTAACTTCATATTATCTTTTGAAACAAATCTAAGCTTTCTAACAATTGAAGGGGTACGCTTTAACCTTTTTGCATAAACTGCTTTTACATCTATTTTTCTAGTAATCTTTTGTGTTAAAGAAAATGCTAACTCAAGGGATTCTTCATGACTTGAACGCCAATATGATAAAACGCTCATTGCCCAATCATAACCAACCTTATCTTGATAAATGTCATCTGTTAAAAAAAGATCACCAGCCTTGACTACATTTTTCCCACTAAATTTTTTTAGCATAAAAACCTTATTCTTCAAATCTAAAATATACCTAGCAACTCACTCGTGAACCACCATATACACAACTACTAGTATTAAACCTTATCTACAAACATAAAAAACCCACATAAAGCGGGCTTAATTAAAACAACCAGGCCTGGCCACTCTGAAATAAAATGTAGCGTCCCCATTTTTAAACTTCGCAATCAATAAGGTCTGACTCTCTACTGTCCATTAATTATACCTGCCAACATAGAACCCCAACCCCAAATACTTGTAGATACTAAAACCCCAAAAACTATCCAAATGTGAATTAATGAATTTTGTTTATCCTGACTTTTAAGATTATCTATACATTCAAGCTTATTCTCTAAATCCTGCTTTGCTTCATTAAAGACTTTATTTTCTTTTGATTGAAAGCCCAACAGTTCATCAACATCAAAAGAAGAGTCACCCTGCACGAACTTTATAAATTGCTCATTAAGAGTAACATGACGTTCCTTTAACATCTTATAAAGAATATTTGATAGATCCATACTCAACCTGGATCTTTCTTTAACTTGGTTTTGAAAATCTTTATTTTTTTTGAAAATCACTATAATTTCACTAATAATAAAAAACACCAGAGCTAACGAAGCTAAGCCCCCAGATATATCAACATCATTTCTAGATATTAAGAAAACCAAACTTCCCGATACAATAAACCACCCACCCCATATTACGAATACATGTAGATTTTTCTTAACATAATTTTCTTTACTCAAAACAAGAAACTCCATAAATATAGTCACATTAAACCAATAAAAAAACCGCCAAAAGGCGGTTTCTTCAAACAAATAATCTTTAAGACTATTCATAAATAGGAGGCTAGCTTGCCCTTATGATTGGATGAATTCAAGGCAGAAAATGTGAGCATACAAGTGTATGTGATCATTTTCTAACGCAGAAGTCGCCGATCAGAAGGGTGAGATAGTCCCTATTTTTTCTTTTTGGGTGGCATTAAGTCTGTGATTGTCCCTTCCGCCATCTCTGCCGCAAAACACAAGGTCTCAGACAAAGTAGGATGCGGATGAATGGTCAAGGCTAAATCTTGCATATCAGCCCCCATCTCAATCGCCAACATCGCTTCGGCGATCAACTCACCGGCATTAGGCCCGACAATACCGCAACCCAACAGTCTATGCGTTTTTGCACAGAACATCGCTTTGGTAAGGCCTTCATCGCGTCCTAGACTTAAGCTACGTCCAGATGCCGCCCATGGGAATGCGCCCTTCTCGTACTCAATGCCTTCGGCCTTAAGTTCGTCTTCGGTTTTACCCGCCCAAGCCACTTCTGGGTCGGTGTAAGCCACTGATGGAATGCTCATTGGCGTGAACGCGCTTGGCATGCCGCTAATGACTTCTGCCGCTACCTTACCTTCGTGTACCGCTTTGTGCGCTAACATTGGCTGACCGACAATGTCACCGATGGCGTAGATATTACCGACATTGGTTTCTTGGCGCTCATTGACTTCAATGAAGCCCCAATCGTTGACGGCCACACCGGCTTTTTCAGCATCAATCAGTTTACCGTTGGCCGCACGACCTACCGCGACTAAGACGCGATCGAAGGTATCGGTTTCAGGACAGCCTTTACCTTCAAAAGTAACAACCAGACCTGCATCCGTTGCTTCAACGTTAGTGACCTTAGATTTAAGGAAAACGTTTTCGTACTGTTTTTTGATTTTCTTAAGCAATGGCTTAGAGATGTCTTTATCCGCACCTGGGATAATAGTATCGCCCAGCTCAACCACGGTAATGCTTGAACCTAAAGAGTCATAAACCTGAGCCATCTCTAGGCCGATAATGCCGCCACCGATCACCAATAGACGCTTAGGAATCTCTTCAAGCGCTAAGGCACCGGTAGAGTCCATAACACGTGGATCGTCATGTGGAATGAAAGGTAACTTAACAACACGTGAACCGGCCGCGATAATCGCTTTTTCAAAGGCGATGGTCTTTATAGAACCATCTGCCGCTTCAACGCTGACCGTATTAGCAGAGGTGAACTTACCGTAACCGGTCACCACTTCTACTTGACGTGCTTTGGCCAGGCCTGTTAGACCGCCAGTAAGCTTATTAATAACACCGTCTTTGAAGGCACGAATCTTATCAATATCGATTTCTGGTTCTGCAAAGGTAATACCGTGTGCGCCCATCTCTTTGGTTTCATTTAACACCACAGACATGTGCAATAAGGCTTTAGACGGAATACAACCGACGTTTAGACACACCCCACCGATATCGTTATAACGCTCAATCATGACCACTTTTTTGCCAAGATCAGATGCACGGAACGCTGCGGTGTAACCACCTGGGCCAGACCCTAATACCAATAGTTCACACTGCATGTCTGCATCTGGAAGATCGGCTGCCGCAACCGCTTTCGGAGCTTCAGTTTTAGGTGATTCAGTTTTAGGTGATTCAGCTTTAGGGGCTTCTGCTACCGTCGGTTCCGCCGTTGCGGCCACAGATGCTTCCACATTCGCCGCGACGGTTTCAGTGTTGGCAATCTCAATCGTCCCAATAATGGAACCTTCTTTGACTTTGTCGCCGACCTCGACACTCATCGAAATAATTTTACCGGCAAAAGGCGCTGGAATTTCCATGGTCGCTTTGTCTGATTCTAAGGTTAACAAAGAATCATCTTGAGCCACTTCTTCACCCGCCGAAACCAATACTTCAATGACGTCTACTTCTGCAAAGTCACCAATATCTGGAACAATAATATCTACAATCTTAGTCATCTTATCCCCTACTACAGAATTAGCTGACGTAAGTCAGATAGGTAGTTGCCAACAGTGGTGGTGAAACGAACGCCTTCCGCACCATCTAAAGCACGGTGATCGTAAGAAACACTGAAAGGCATGACCAAACGTGGAATGAATTCTGAACCATTCCAAACTGGCTGCATTTTAGCTTTAGACAAGCCCATAATCGCCACTTCTGGTGCATTAACGATTGGCGTAAACTGAGTACCACCGATACCGCCTAAGCTAGAGATAGTGAACGTGCCACCCGACATATCGGCTGGCCCAAGTTTACCATCACGTGCTTTTGCAGAGATTTCCATTAGATCGCGAGAAAGCTCATAGATGCCTTTCTTATCAACGTCTTTAACCACCGGAACCATCAAACCATTCGGTGTATCAACGGCAATACCGATATTGTAATAATGCTTTTTAATGATCGACTGACCGTCTGGCGACAGAGAAGCATTAACGCTTGGGAACTCTTGTAACGCTTTAACAACCGCTTTCATAACGAAAACCAATGGTGTTAATTTGATGCCTTGCTTTTCAGCAGATGCTTTTTGATCTTTACGGAACTGATCCATTTCGGTAATGTCACACTCATCAAACTGAGTGACATGCGGAACATTCAACCAACTAGCATGCAGGAACTTACCTGAAATCTTTTTGATACGACCCAACTCTTCCGTCGTGGTGTCACCAAACTTGCTGAAATCAATCACTGGAACAGGCGGTATGCCTGCCCCACCAGTCGCTTGACCTGGTGCAGAAGACTGACCAGACATAACGGCTTTAATGGCGGCTTCTACATCGGTCTGCTGGATACGGCCTTTAGGCCCTGATCCAGGAACTTTATCAATCTCAACACCCAGTTTGCGGGCAAAAGCACGCACAGAAGGTGAGGCATGTGATGTCGCACCCATGCTTTGAGAATTGATCGGTTTAGACGCGTTGGCTAATGCCACCGGAGAACTTTGTACAACCGGTGCCGCTTTAGAGGCTTCTGTAGCTGCGACTGGCGCAGGTGCTGTCGCCACAGATGCGGCGGTTTGAGCCGGTGCCGAAGCAGGCGCTTCAACCGCCGGCGCAGCAGCGGCTGCCGAGGCTTCGATATCAAAGACGTAATCGCCTTCTTTAACATCGTCACCCACGGCAACGCTGATTTTGGTGACTTTCCCAGCCACAGGAGAAGGAATCTCCATCGTAGCTTTATCTGACTCTAACGTTAATAAAGAGTCATCAATGGCGACCATGTCACCTACTGAAACTAAGACCTCAATGACTTCGACTGAATCAAAATCACCGATATCAGGAATATTAATTTGCTGTGTAGCCATAATATCTTCTTCCTAAAAAATTCTGTAAAAACATGTTAAACGCATAAAAAAGCCGCTCTAAACAGAGCGGCTTTAAAAGGATTAAGCGTGTACCGGATAAGTCTTTTCGCTGTCAATGCCATATTTTTCCATGGCTTGAACAACAACTTCCGCTTTAATCGTACCCGCATCAGCCAATGACTTAAGCGCTGAGACAACAACATATTGAGCGTTGACTTCAAAGAATGCACGTAATTGCTCACGTGTATCTGAACGACCGAAACCGTCTGTACCCAATACATGGTATTCACCAGGAACATACTGACGAATACGCTCTGCGTAATCGCGCATGTAATCGGTTGCGGCAATGAACGGCCCTTGGGCACCAGAAAGCATCTCAGTCGTGAAAGAGACTTTAGGTGTAGCCGTTGGGTGCATTGTGTTCCAACGCGTTGTTTCGATACCGTCACGACGTAACAAGTTGAAACTGGGTACACCCCAGATATCAGCCGAAACATTCCACTCATTCTCTAGCATTTCAGCCGCAGCGATGACTTCACGGAAAATCGTTCCAGAACCCATTAGCTGTACTTTGTTTTTATGCTTAGCAGTCGAGTTCTTAAATTTGTACAGACCTTTCAGAATATGTTCTTCAGAGCCTTCAGGCATCGCAGGATGGCTGTAGTTTTCATTCATCGCGGTGATGTAATAGAAGACATCTTCTTTCTCATTAAACATACGTTTAATACCGTCACGAATGATCACGGCCATTTCGAATGCGAATGTTGGATCGTACGTCATACAGTTAGGAATATGATCATACTGAATTAAGTTGTGTCCATCCTGATGCTGAAGACCTTCACCTTCAAGTGTGGTACGACCCGCGGTACCACCGATTAGGAAACCACGGGCACGTGAATCACCGGCGGCCCATGCTAAATCACCAACACGTTGGAAACCAAACATTGAGTAGTAGATATAGAATGGAATCATGCTGACGCCATAGTTAGCATAAGCGGTTGAAGCGGCCACCCAGTTAGACATCGCGCCCGCTTCGTTGATACCCTCTTCAAACACTTGTCCTTCTGAAGATTCTTTGTACCACATCAATTGGTCGTTATCCATTGGCTCATATAACTGGCCAGCAGGATCGTAAATACCGACCTGACGGAATAGACCTTCCATACCAAAAGTACGCGCTTCATCTGGAATGATTGGCACGATACGCGGACCTAGAACCTTATCGCGCAACAAGATAGAGATGATACGTACGAACGCCATAGTGGTCGACATTTCACGTTCACCAGTACCATCGGTTAGCATTTTGAAGGTTGATAAATCAGGAACTGGTAGCGGCTCAGCGTTATCTTGACGAGATGGCAATGCGCCACCTAATGCTTCACGACGCTCTTTCATGTACTTCATGACGTCAGAATCTTCTTCTGGAACATAGAACGGGACTTGCTTCGCTAGATCTTCATCTGAGAAAGGAATCGCGAAACGATCACGGAAGTACTTATACCCTTCAAAATCTAATTTTTTCTGTTGATGTGCTGTGTTACGAGACTCACCATAAGGCCCCATGCCGTAACCTTTAACCGTCTTGGCAAGGATAACCGTTGGCTGACCAACGGTCTCTTCGGCACGTTTATAGGCGTTATACACCTTACGTGGAGAGTGTCCACCACGCGTCAGCTTAAAGATTTGCTCATCGGTCATATCTTTAACAAGTTCAGCTGTTTCTGGGTATTTACCAAAGAAGTGTTCACGAACGAACGCACCATCTTTTGCTTTATAAGCCTGATATTCACCATCGACGACTTCGCCCATGCGCTCAATCAACTTACCAGAGACATCTTTTTGTAACAGACGATCCCAACCAGAACCCCAGATGACTTTCGTCACGGCCCAACCTGCTCCACGGAACACGCCTTCAAGTTCTTGAATAATGCTGTCGTTACCACGAACCGGTCCATCTAAACGCTGTAGGTTACAGTTAATGACGAACACTAAGTTATCTAGCTTTTCGCGTTTGGCTAACTGTAACGCACCACGTGATTCCGGCTCATCCATCTCACCATCCCCAAGGAATGCCCAAACTTTACGACCGGTTGTTTTCGCTAAACCACGTGCATGCATATATTTCATGAAACGTGCTTGGTAGATTGCCATCAATGGCCCAAGACCCATAGAAACCGTTGGGAACTGCCAATAGTCGCTCATCAACCAAGGATGCGGATAAGAAGACAGTCCGTTACCACCGACTTCTTGGCGGTAATTTCTCAGCTGCTCTTCACTCAAGCGGCCTTCCATAAAAGAACGTGCATACATTCCAGGTGAAGTATGCCCCTGGAAGAAAATCATATCTGCGCCAAGCTCATGCTTAGGCCCTTTAAAGAAGTGGTTCATTCCGACTTCGTATAAAGTACAGCTCGAAGCATAGGATGCAATGTGTCCACCGACGCTGGTGTTTTTATTGGCACCTGAAACGATTGCCATGGCATTCCAACGTAAAATCGAACGCATTTTCTGCTCTAGACTGACGTTTCCAGGGTAATTGGCTTGGTTTTCTTCGGCAATCGTGTTGCAGTACGGCGTATTCGCTGCATAAGGAATATCAATTCCGTGGACACGTGCTTTTTCAATCAGGGTTGCGATAATATGTTGTGCTTTATCAGATCCTTCAAAAGAGACGATGGCTTCTAACGCATCTAGCCATTCTTGGGTACCTTGTGGATCTTGGTCGATAAACTGTTCGCTCATTAAAGAGTTCCTTATGTAAAGTTGGATCAATATTGCTTTAGGACTGGGTATGCCTAAAGTAAGCCAGAAAGGATAGTTCGTATCTTTTCTGCCAACAAATCTTCATCTTGATGACGGCTACTTGGTCATTCAAAACGTTTCGCTTTTTAGTGAAGAGCGCAAGTGATTACCCTCGGTGTTTTGAAAACACCAAGATTCCACCACTAAAAAGGCAAATAAAGTCGTAGAATAATAACATGTTTTACTTAAAAAAACTCTTGAAAGCATCAAGCGCTTTGTTCTGACAAAACCAATAAAAGGCAGGTTTACGTTAAGTCATTGAATCCGAAAATAAAACGCGACGCAAAAGGCTTTGCGCAGATGAAATCCTTTACATTTCATAAGAGTTTAAACGCCCAGACAGGCCATCTCTGGCAAGGATGATATCGATATTTTTCATGCGTTATATTCAAAATTTAGCTTTTAGCCATAGATTACACACCCCCTTAAACCAAAAAAGCACCGCTTAACGCATCGGTCAAACGGTACTTTTTATTGAACTTGCAAGGGGCATGATGAACGCTTAAGGCAGGTATTTATGAAACCAAAATTTCTCTAAGGTATCTTCCAGTTCTGTCAAAGCCTGGTGGTAAACACCCTGCTTAAAATTGACGACTTCTTGAACGGGTCGCCAATACTCTACCCAATCCCAACCTTCAAACTCAGGGGTATCATGTGAGTTTAGATCAATCTGACTCTCATCCCCTTCAAGCCCTAACATAAACCAAATCTGTTTCTGACCGACACAAATCGGATGACTATAGTGACGAATCAGATGTTTAGGCAGGTCATAACTTATCCAATCTTCTGTTCGACCAAGTATACGGACATCAGATGGATCAAGCCCCACCTCTTCTTTTAGCTCTCTAAAAACGGCTTGCTGTGGGGTTTCATTTTCACGAATGCCACCCTGCGGAAATTGCCAAGCATCCTGCTGAATTCGCTTACCCCAGAACAGCTTACCTTCTTTGTTAACGATAATAATACCGACGTTGGGCCGATAGCCTTCTGAATCGATCATGGAAGCCTTAAATTCTTTTAATATTGATTATGGGTTAATAGTGCCTAAATTTGTGGCATTTTTCAATCCAAATTTTAAGCTTTTTATATAAATGCTTGTTATAACACTCTTTTTTAAAAAACAATCTTGTCCAATCCATGGGTTTAGTTTAGGATGTGGCCAAAATCAAATTGGAAAATATTTATGGCACTTGTAATTTTTGACCTCGATAACACCTTAATCGGTGGCGACAGCGACTACTTGTGGGGTGCGTTTTTAGTTGAAAACCAGTATGTTGATGCAACTGAATTTGCCGCGCAAAATGAACAATTTTATGAAGACTATAAAGCGGGCACTTTAGACATCATGGCCTACCAACGTTTTGCCCTTAAACCGTTAAGTCAACACAGTATGGAAACCTTGAATGAATGGCATGCTCAGTTTATGCAAACGTTCATTGAACCCATCGTTCTGCCTAAAGCTTTAGCGCTGGTGAATGACCATCAAAACAAAGGCGATCGCGTGATCATTATCACTGCGACCAATACCTTTATTACCCGACGTATCGGCCTGCGTTATGGCATTACAGAATTGCTCGGCACCAATGGTGAGATTGTGAATAAACGTTATACCGGAGAGGTTGAAGGAATCCCCACTTTTCAGGCGGGTAAAGTGACTCGATTAAATGAGTGGCTAGAACGTGAAAATGAAAGCCTAGCGGGGAGTGTCTTTTACTCTGACTCCTTCAATGACCTCCCCTTACTCGAGATTGTCGACAACCCGGTCGTGGTTGATGGGGATGGCAAGCTGCTTAACATTGCGCAAACACGTGGTTGGCCATCGATTAGCTTGCGATAAGTGAATACTTGAGTTTTTTAAGTCGTTTTTAATATTAAAAACGACTCTAAACCTAAAACGACCAGGCCTGGTCACTTTAGGTTAGCGATCATTTTCAGTCTGTTTAGACACAAAAAAGCCGTTAAGGACTCTTCCTTAGCGGCTTTTTTTTGGTTGAAACCCGTCAATAGGAAAGGTTTATAAAGCCATCTCTTCTTTGATTTGCTCAACCCAATCATCAATGCGGCCATCTGTCATTTCCGGCTGCTGATCTTCATCAATCCCCAGACCAACAAAAAACTCACCATCTTCTGTCAGAGCTTTAGACTCATCAAATTCAAAACCTTCCGTTGATGTGTAGCCAACAGGGGTTGCTCCACCTTCTAATGCAATATCGTGCATCAAACCCACGGCATCTAAAAAGTATTCTGAATAATCAGCTTGATCGCCTAAACCAAAGCAAGCCACCGTCTTACCCGTGAAATCAATGCCCTTAAAATCTTCCCAAAAATCATCCCAGCTACTTTGCAGTTCGCCATAGTACCAAGTTGGCTGACCTAAGATAATCTTGTCATATTTTTCAAAATCAGCCGCCGTGGCCGTCGAGATGTCATGCACATCAACAATGTCCGCACCCATTTTGTCCTTAATAATATCAGCTACACGCTCGGTATTACCTGTATCCGTTCCGTAGAATAGGCCAACTTTACTCATTTTTTTTAAACCTTTTAAATCTGATGATGAATCTTGTAAAATATCGCTTTATACCTTAATTTTAGCAGACCAAGGCTTTAAATATTTATTAAAATGAATAGCCAAAGATAATACACAACCACTTTATTATGGAATTCACTCATTTCTACGCTTAAATATGAAAAATACTAATCCACCTATTGACTGTTTTCAATGCAAACACTTTTTCGTTACTTGGGATGCTACCAATCCTCGAGGTTGCAGAGCTTTTGGTTTTAAAACACCCAAACTGCCAAGCATCGTTGTTTTTGAGAACTCCGGTGAAGCTTGTTTAAAATTCACACCCAAAGAAAACCTCCAAAGCCCCAGCAAAAAAACAGGTTGGATTGCTTAAACGTACACTCAACTTTCTGATCGAATATTTATCCAGACCAACGATCGTTTAGCTTAGTTCACATGTACAAATAGTGCAAACAGGTCTGCTTGCGCTTCATTTTCGAACAACAACGCTTCATATTGGTGAGTTTCTTGAGAAATCTCCGCCACACTCCACCCTTAAAACCACAGATAAAATAAGTTAATTGATTGATAAATTTAAAAGAAACCACCCTGGAATAGGCATTGCTAAACGCTTGTTAATATACATCCATTTGAGATCATTATGACGCAGCCGAATAAGCAGACACACCACTATAACGACCACACAAAACACCTACCCAAAGTAAAAAAATACATCGCTGAACTGGAACATCAGGACTTGTGGTGGTCGACCGTCGCAATGGTTGGCAAGATTAACAATGAGAACATAGACGCTCAACTATTAGAGTCGATAATCAATACCCAAAAAGAGTTTCAAAGCCTTAGAGACATTATGATTAAAGAGTTGATTGGGCGCTATCTAAATCAAACCAATAGTGAAATCTCACTGAAAGCTCAAACCACCATAGACATTTTAATTAGAAACTTATTTGAAAGAACGGCCGATGTGGGATTTTTAGCGACCGATGATGATCTGGTCGATTTTATGGCGAAAAGTACAGCAACGACAGAGGATGAAGTTTTTATCCAACAACGACTTGAGGAGTATGTTGCCAAATACAGTGTGTATGATGACGTCTTACTCATCAGTACGACAGGGGACATTAAAGCTAAGCTCGACCCCACCAATCCAGTGATGCACAGCAGTTCCCCCGTTATTTATCAGGCGCTCACCACTCAAGAAGAATATATTGAAGTCTACGGTTATTCAGACCTGTTTCCCAATAAAGCCGCCAGCTTAATTTATGCTAAAAAAATCATGAAAAGCCTGCCTAACGGACAGTTTGAAAACGTGGGAATATTGTGTCTAAGCTTTAACTTTGCAGGTGAAATGGAAGGAATT
>Ga0307486_1002828_pt1 | contig 11784 bp, 12 predicted proteins | sample CBIW02metaG_FD_203663 | JGI IMG/M metagenome (GOLD analysis project Ga0307486, IMG submission 203663) | Sea-ice brine microbial communities from Beaufort Sea near Barrow, Alaska, United States - CBIW 0.2 | ecosystem: Environmental > Aquatic > Marine > Coastal | place: USA: Alaska | collected... | reverse complement strand
GACGGCGAGGGCACTCAGCGTCGCTGTCAGGGGATCTTCTGACGGAAAAAACTTCGGGCCAATGAACGCCGACAGCAGACCGAAAATCATCCAGTCGAACCACTCCAGAGTATTACCGAGTCCGAGGCCGAGAAGACCGCGGCGTACCTCCGGAGTGAGCCGCCTTTGGACGTGCACGGTGTCTGTGACCGTAGTACTGAGCATGTTGACTCCTTCGTTGACACCACCATTGGCGCATGAGGGTACGGGCATTCGCCGCCGTGACTAGGACACGTCGGTGAGGGCCCATCGATTATGGGGACGACCGCAGGGCACGGTGTCACCACGGGGCGGGTAATAAACCCGGAGTACTACGCATGGCTCTCGTAGACTCTTCAGTGCGCGGCTCTGGAGGCATGCCGGGTAACCGTCGCCTGCAGTGTTGGCACTGTGTTTGAGGACTAGGCACAACTATATTGAATAAATTTACGAAGTCAACGTTTTTCTTCATTATGGTGAAGAAACGTTAGTCCGGAAGAAATCTGCGAACGGGACGTGATTGTTCCAGGACGGAATTCACCGTTCAGCCTCTGGTCGCTGGCCGGACGTCTTCGGCAACTTGTGCGGCGTGTGCGAGCGGGCACGGCAACAACGTGACGTGGGAGCTGCACACCGCAGCCGCCCCGAACTCGCAGGGCTCCGACCGGCACGACGGCAATAACGACCGGGACTGACCGTTCGCCACTCCCCACCACACAGGATGATGCCCCGACCGCTGACAGCGACCGGGGCATCATCCTGTGTGGTGGGTCATCAGCCCAGCAGCGCCTGCACGGCCACGTAGACCGCGACGCCCAGAACCAGAACAGCGAAACCCCGCTTGAGGGCCTTGTCGGATAATCCGCGTCCGAGCCGGCCGGCCACCAGGGACGCGGCCATGGCCGATACGGCGAAGGCGCCGGTGACCGCCCAATCAATCTGAACGGCACCGAGGTGCGCGACAAACCCGGCGGCAGAATTGATGACGATGATGACCAACGAGGTGCCCACCGCCACGCCCATCGGCAGTCCAAGCACCAGTGTGAGCGCCGGCACTATGAGGAATCCCCCGCCGACGCCGAGCAGGCCGGTGAGAAAGCCGACCACCGCACCCGTGGCCAGCGCCCGGGGCAGGCAGCTGCGCCACTTGACGCCGCCGCCTGCCAGTGCGCACGGACCGCCCACAGACCTGGTGGGAAGAAGCATGCGCACGCCGGCGAACACCATGATCAGGGCGAAGGCGCCGAGGAGTACGCGTTCGTCGAGCAGCCGGTTGACCATGGTGCCGAGGAAGGCGGTGGCCACCCCGGCCGCTCCGACGATCAGCGCAAGACGCCAGTTCACACCGCGGCGAAGCCGAGGGAGCACCGCAACAGCGGATGCCGCCCCCACGACGATCAGGGAAGTCGGGATCGCCTCGGACAGTGGCAGGCCAACGCCGTAGACGAGAGCGGGGACAGCGAGAATCGAGCCACCCCCGCCGACCAAGCCCAGTAATGCCCCGACGATCAAACCCAGAACGAGGGCCGTGACAATCACGGAAGCTGCGGCAGATCCATGGGGAGCCCCTCAGCCGCCCACTCGAGCATGCCACCCGTCATCGTGTGCGCGTCGAACCCGGCCGCGACCAGGTTCTCCGCAGCTGTGGCGCTGCGGCGTCCGCTCCGGCACACGACGATGACGGGCCGGGTCGAATCCAGGGCCGCGTGGCTGTCCGGAATCATTCCCAGTGGGATGTGGCGAGCACCCGGAATCATCCCGTCGACCAGCTCCTCGGTCTCTCGAACGTCGACGATCTGTGCCTCGCCGAGTCGGGTAGACACGTGCCGGGGGGTGATTTCCATCATTATTGTTGCCTTTCTAGTGAGGGGTAGGTGCGGTATCTCCACCACACGGCCCCGGAGAGCCAGGCCACCGCAAAAATGCCGATCAGGAACACTCCCAGGGAGTTGAGATCGATTGCCGTGACAAGGGCGAGGGCTCCCCCGCCAACCCCGAGTTCGGAGAGCATGCTCATCAGGCCCATCCCGCCAACGAAGAAGGCGACGAACACGGACACCCCGGTCACGATGAGGTTGTAGTACACCTTCCGCAGCGGGTCGGTGGAGGCCCAGCGGTAGACGTGGTTCATCAGGATGCCGTCCGCACTGTCGAACAGAGTCATGCCCGCCATAAAAACGACAGGGAGCACCATCGCGGCGTACCAGGGCAGGTCGGGCGTGAGCACTCCGGCGAAGACAAACAGGCTGATCGACACGGCAGTGTCGAGGCCGAGCCCGAACAGCACTCCGACCGGAAACATCTTCCATGGCGTGTCGACCATCCGGGCCATCGGCCGGAGGATTTTGTTGATCAGGCCCCGGTTGTCCAGATGGCCATCCAATTCGCTTTGCACGAAGCGACCTGCGCGCACGTCACGGAGCACTGTCCGCAGGCCTTTAAGCGAGGAGAGATTGAGCGCTCCCATCAGGATAAGGAAGAGTCCCGAGACCGCGGCGCCCCAGATGCTCGTGATCTGGCGGAGGGCCGAGTCCTCGTCGGCGAGGCCGCCGGCGAAGGCAGTGATACCCAGAACGAGCAGCACCACGGAGATCAGCACGACCGTGGAGTGGCCCAGGGCGAACCAAAATCCCACAGACACCGGCCGGCGACCAGCGGCGACCAGCCGACGGGTGGTGTTATCGATGGCGACGATATGATCGGCGTCGAAGGCGTGCCGAACTCCCAGCAGGTAGGCGCTGACAGCCAGGCCGAGCAGCACCGCGGTGTTGCCGCCCGACCGGGCCACGTCCGGCAGGACAAAGAGGAACAGTGCCCCCGCAGCAATCAGATGGAGGGCGCTCACGGCCGCACCCATGCCGAGAAGACTTCTCCTCTCAGCCGGGTGGAAGGCCGTTCGGACCGCGGTCACGGTGCTAGACGGTTTGTTCGGCCATCGGCACTCCAGCGGCTTCGGCATCGCCGAAGGACGCGTCGATGTGCACGACGTTGCGTCCCGCGCGCTGCAGGAGGCTGGAGGCAACGCCGGCGCGGTAACCAGACGCGCAGTGCACCCAGATCCGGCCCTCGGGAATCTCGTCCATCCGGGAGAGCAGTTCGTGGAGGGGAACGTTCACGGAACCGAACAGGCGGGAGACGGCGAACTCGTCGATTCGTCGCGTGTCCAGGAGCACGTCGTCTTCGGTGCGGTCCTGCATCAATTCCGCCCAGCCCACCCGCGGGTACGAGGCGACCGGGGCGTCGGGGGCCAGGGTATGCGGCTCGGTGCCGATCGCGGCATCCGGTGAGTCGATGCCGATCCGGGACAGGTCACGGATCGCATCTTCGACGTCGGCGTGGTCGCCGACGAGGGTGAGCTTGTCGCTCCAGGGCAGCACCCAGCCGAGGTAGGTGGTGAAGCTGGAACCATTCCCGTATTCGAAGCTGACGGCACCCTGCAGGTGGTTGTTGGAGAATGCGACCCGGTTGCGCAGGTCGACGACCCATTCGCCCTCGGCCAGTCTCCGTGTGAGCTCGGCGGCATCCAGCGACTCGGGCACCTGGAGGTTTGCCGGGCCGGGACCCTGGGTGTTGGCAGGAGACATATGCGCGTAGTACGACGGGTACGCGGTGAGGTTGGCGATCAGATCATGAACGAAGTGCTCCTCGTCGGCATCGGTCAGGGCGTGGTTGGCCGTGAGCTGCTCGCCGATGGTGGATGCAGCAGCTCCGGTGGCGGGGCCGCTGGAGCAAAAGGAGCCGAAACCGTGCGTCGGGAAGAGCTCGGCGTCGTGCGCTGCTTCGTGCACGAGCCTGCGCGCGGAGGCGTACTGGTCGTGGGTGAGCCCGACCGTGTCCGTGGCAGCGACCAGATCGGTGCGGCCGACGGATCCGAACAGCAGGCTTCCCCCCGAGAACACCGCTTCGGTGGTGCCGTCGCTGACGATGTAGGAGAGGTGGGTGTGCGTGTGCCCCGGTGTGGCGACGACGGTGACACTGAAGTTGCCAATCTGGATGACCTGGCCGTCCGTAACCGGCTCTCGGTCGAAAGTTACGGGGTCGGCGGCATTGACCAGGTACTTCGCGCCGTGCGCCCTGGCGAGTTCGTACCCACCGGTCACGTAGTCATTGTGCATGTGGGTCTCAGCGACATGGGTGATAGTGACCCCCGCTTCACCGGCGGCGGTATCCACCCGGTCGGTGTCGCGCTGCGGGTCGATGACCAGCCCGACTGCGCCATCATGCACCAGGTAGCTGCGGTCTCCCAGTTGCGGGGTTTCAATAACGATGACGTCCATAGTGCGATGTCCTCCAGGTCGTGATGCGAATCGGTTCTACCGTTCACAATTTACCCCCGGGGGTATAAAATCGCAAGTCCGGGATCGTGCCGATGGGCTGGCGGCCGGTCCCTGCGCAATCCTGTAAGGCTGAGGCCGCCACCAGCCGATGGTCAGTGGAGGATCCCCGCGCGCGCTGGATAGACTCGGCGCATGGCACACTCACAGTTTCGTGACAGCGCATCCCAAGCAGCACTCGCCTGGTTCATCGGCGGGGGGCTGATGCTCGTCTCCGTGGTGGCCACGGCGCTCTCTCCGTCCCCGTTCTTCTCGTACGGGAGCCTGAGCATGGTCCTGTTCGCGGCCGCCCTGCTGGTTTTCGCGTTCGGCGTGCGCGGTCAGGGCAGCGTCACGGCGCGGCGCCCGCTCGGCACGATCACGCTGGTGCTTCTGGCCGTCTGGACCGTGCTCGGATCGGTGCTGTCGGGTGCCATCGCCGACAGCTTGTCGAACGATTCCCTGCCGGGCCCGCTCATGGCTTTCGCATACGCGGACTCCTTCGTGCAGTTCGCTCTGGCCTTGATCTGCGTCATGCAGATCGCCCGGCTGGGCGTCGTGCCTGCGCCATGGAACTGGCTGCCGGCCTGGATTGTTGGTGCCGTCTCGCTGATCTGGCTGCTGCTGCAGCTCGTGGGTAGCGGCGTCTCTTACGGACCAGATTTAGTGACCTGGGTCCTGATGAGCGGCGATGGTCTGGCACGGGTCGGCGGCACGATGCTGCTTGGTGTGCTCGCCATCGTGCTCGCCGATCGGGCCACTCGTCGGACGACGACCGACGTACCCCTGGTACCTGAGACGCTGCGCTGAGGCCGTCGGCCTCTGAGCGGACATAGTGTTTTAACGCGCGTAGATCTACTCCTCCTCACTCCGGCATCCGCGACGCCGGCGCGCTGCGAACCGGGGTATTCTCGCGGCATGGAGAGTAGCCAGCACCTGCTATCACGCCGAATAGTCGATACAACAGCCCTTGGCGCGCTGCCATGGGTCGCCCATTTCCGCGCGTGGCCCTCAGGGCCGCCACTGTCAGGGCCCGGACAGTGTGCGTGACCTCCTCGTCCCACCGCTCCGCGAGAACGGCCGGACACACCGATGACCAGACTCATTGTCGTACTCGTCGTCGTCCCGTCACATAACACTGGAGAGGAACACAATGTCCCGTACCTACGTCGTCACCGGTGCCGCTAGCGGCATCGGCAAGGCCACAAAAGAGCTCCTTGAGGAGCGTGGTGAAAAGGTCATCGGCGTCGATATCCACGATGCGGATGTCGTCGTCGACCTGTCCACGGCAGCCGGGCGCCGCGAACTCGTCGAGAAAGTTTCCGTGCACAGTGGCGGGAAGATCGATGCCATCATTGCTGTCGCCGGACTGGCCACGCCGACGAGGACGACCGCCGCGGTTAACTTCTTCGGCACGGTCGCGACCCTGGAGGGGCTTCGCCCACTGCTCGCGGGGTCGGCCGCCCCGCGGGCCGTGGCCGTCACTTCCATGGCTTCGCTGTTTCCGCCGGACGACGAGTTGCTCGCCGACTTCGCCGCGGACAAAGAAGAGCAAGCGCTGGCTCGCGCCGCAGTGCTGGAGGCTGACGGTGCCGAGTCGGGCGGGCTGATCTACGGCACCACGAAGCGGGCGCTCGCGCTGTGGATCCGTCGCCACGCGGCAACCGCAGATTGGGCAGGAGCCGGGATCCCACTCAACGGTGTTGCGCCCGGTATCGTCGAAACACCAATGGTCGCGGACATGATCAAGACCCCGGAGGCACGGGAGGGAATCCTGGAGATGGTCCCAATGCCGCTGAACGGAATCTTCGAGCCACGGTCGGCTGCCTACCTGCTGGCCTGGCTCTCCAGCGCGGAGAACGCCCATCTATGCGGACAGATCGTGTTCATCGACGGCGGATCGGACGTCGTGATTCGCGGCGACAGCACCTGGTAACGCGCTCGTCGCCAGGCATACTGAGCTGACTGGCTGGTGCGCGAGCGCAACAGGCAGTTGAGGCCGTGATATCAGTTTGTACTATTCCCAAGAAGTCGAGCATCGTCTGGGGCGGATGGCCCCGCATCCCGCTCACATTGCCCCGCCTCCCGTCAGCGCCAGAAACCGAATGGTGACCGGGACACGCGAATGGCCGAGGGATGCCGTCAACGATCCGCATGGTTGAGACTTTTAGCGCTTGGTGGCGGCATTCCCGCGGCGCCCCTGGCGATCTCGGCCGGCGCGAACGTAAAGGCGGTACAGCGCATGCTGGGCCACGCCTCAGCGGCGATGACGCTGGACACCTATGCCGACCTGTTCGACGATGACCTTGACGCCGTGGCGGTCGCGCTGGATACTGCAAAGATCAGGTCGGACGCGCTGCCGCAACGATTCACACCCGCCGGGATCGATTCTCTACCTTGAGGAGCCGCCTCAAAAACCCTTAGCGCGGCATCCCTGTGGCACGCTGAAATGCCAGAATTGAGCCGTTTCAGCTGCCTCAGATCACCCTGAAATTTTTTGACGTGTAACAATTCCTGAGAATGACGAAAACCCTACAGCCCAGCGCTTACAAGGTATCCAGGGCCGTAAAGCGTGGTGCCCCTGGAGGGATTCGAACCCCAATAATCGACCGGCCAGCGTCGCCGATGTGGTCAAGAACCGCGTGATTTCAACGCTTTTGAGTCACACTGAGGCGTCCAGATTCACCCAGAATTTTTTCAAGTGTGGGCAAAATGTGGGCACGCAGTGGTGTCGGGACACTTCCGATAACAGGGCACTTCCGATCCCTGGTGTACGAAACCGTTTACAACTAATGTTACGTGTGTACACTTCAATACAGGCGGAGGAGGGTTGCGATGCATTCGATTGACAGCCTGCCTGCGGCCGCCTTCAGCACCGCTATGGCCACAGATGCGGGGGTGGGGGCACGAGAGCTGCGTCGGCTCAGCGAGAACGGAACCATCGACCGAATCGCCCGAGGGCTCTACCGCCGTGCCGATCTGCCGCCAGCCAACCTGGACCTAATTGAGATCCTGACCCGCAGGCCCGGCGCAACACTGTGCCTGTCGAGTGCCTTGGCGCACCACGGCCTCGTTGACGTCATCCCCGCCCGAATCGATATTGCCCTTCCTCGTGGCGCCCGAATTCCCCGCACTGATGCTCCTGTTTCCTGGCATCATTTCGACGTCGCAACGTTCGCGCTCGAGCGCACCGAGCTGGCCATCGACGGATCCGACGCGACGATCGGCCTCTATTCGCCGGAACGCTCCATCGTCGATGCCTATCGATTGCGCGGGTCGGAGGGGTACGAGATCGCTCCGGAAGCGCTGAAAAATTGGCTGCGCCGACGTGGGTCTCACCCTTCCGCACTTATGGACATCGCCCGGCAATTGCCACGAGCGAGCGGTCCGTTGCGTCACGCCCTGGAGTTGCTCTCGTGAGCCAGGCGTCGCAAATCTATGCCGCGCTCTCACGGTATGCCCGAACGTCGGGCCGGGCCGTCTCGGAGACGGTCACCCTCTACGCCATGGAGGCTTTCCTGAGCAGACTCGCTCAGACAATCTACAAGGATGACTTCGTGCTGAAGGGCGGCGTTCTCCTGGCTGCGTATCGTCTCCGTCGTCCGACGAGCGACATCGATATGGAGGCAGTCAACTTTCACGTGGATGCTGACCATTTGCTCGCTGTCGTGCAGGCCGTTGCGACCGTATTCGTCGACGACGCTCTGGCAATTGACCCGGCGCGCACCGAGGTGCTCGCCATCCGCGAGGGTGACGACTACTCCGGGCTCCGAGTCAAGATATTTGCACACGTCTACACAAGCGCGCTGTCGTTCCATCTGGACATCAGCACCGGCGACCCGATCTGGCCGGCCCCGCGTTCGGTGGGTGTCCCGCGTATCCTCGGTGGCGAATTTGAGATGCTCGGCTATCGCTGGTGATGGTTGTTGCAGAAAAGGCGGTCACGATGCTGACCCGTGGAACGACAAGCACACGATGGCGCGACATCGTCGACCTGCGAAATTTCTCGCTGACCCACGACTCCAGCGCGAGTGAGCTACGCGGTGCGGCTCAGCGCGTGGCCGATTTCCGCCAAGTGCCGTTGACCTCAATCTCGGTCGCCACGACAGGCTGGCCAGTGGTCGCTCAAACAAAATGGTCAGCCTGACGGCGCAAACTCGCCCTCACCGAAATCTGCCTCGAATCATTCGACAACCAACTGGCCGACGTGATCCAATTCATAGATCCGGTTTTCACCGGCACCGTGGGCGACGTTGACACGTGGGACTCGTCAACTCAGCGCTGGCATAAGCGCTAAATTCGAACCCGAACGTCTTGCGGGCGCTCATCAGGCCTGTGAGTTATGTTGCCCACCGCGACTCGGATAGGGGGATTAGGGCGCGTCGGCGAATCGTTGCCTTACCTCGAGGAAGAGGTTCTTCATTCCTTGGTTGCCCTGACTACCGGCTTCGTCGATGACATATAGGTCGGCGTCCGGCCAGTCGTCGGCCAGGAGTCAGGGAACGTCGACGGGGCCACCAACGTCGAGGTGGCCGTGCACCATGACGTCCGGGACACCGGCACGCCGATGGCCGCGAAGATTTTGCCTTCGTCCAGTCAGGCGCCGTGGTGGAAGTAGTGAGCGACGATTCGCCGCGAAGAGCATGCAGAAGTCAGGATCGGCGAAGAAGAGGACTCAGCCTTCAACCCGGCTCAACGACACCGCTGCGTCTTCCCAATCACACCATTGCTTCCTGACAACACAGAAGTGGCGCTGACCGGGATTTTACTTTCGAATGCCGCTTCATGGAGCTTGACCTCGTGCTGCTACCCTCGAAAATACGATCCAATACTGGGTCGGATTATAAAGGGGAATAATGAAGATCAAATCTGTATCTGCGATAAGTATCCTGGCTTTCGCACTGGTGACGGGGGCTGCGTCACCGAGCTTTGCCGCTGAAGCGGCGACACCGCCCGACAACTCCAGCCTGGCGGAGTCGACCAGCACCGAGGGGTCGGCGAATACAGGCAGCCCCGTCACCCTCGAAGAACTCCAGCAGCTGAGTGAGATCCAGAGCACCGAAGAAGCGGCAGCCGTCATCGCTTCCGCCAGCGCCAGCAATCCTGTATCTGTCCTAATGGATGACTTCGGTTCCAGCGTTGCAGCAATCGCGACGCCGGCCACCGGCGTCTCGGTCTTCGCCATCACCCCGGTCGGACCGGGGTGCAGTTCGACCAGCGCCTGCATCTACCCCTACAACGGCTACCAGGGAACCGGTGTGCTGGCCATCAAGATATCTGGAAACAAAACCTTCGCAGGCGACCGCCCCACCACCTTCTGGGCCGGCAACACCGGCAACTTCGCCGCCGCCGATGTAACGCTTAACTACTCTTCCACCCGGACGTTCACGAGTATCTCGCGCAGCTAGACTCCCGCTTAAACCAGCTCGACCAGGTGCTCTGTCGGTCTTGAACCGACGGGGCACCTGTTCGTGGCGTCAATGTCACTCGACACGGCCAACCCGGAGCAGTCGGTGCTCCCTGCCGGACTCGGCGTAACTTCGGCCTCGCGTCCTTGATTCCAGCGAGTCGGCGCATATGTCGGCGTCACGTGCAGTTCGCGGGCTGGCAAGGGCAGTGTCAATCGGACCCACCAGAGCGATCTAAGCCGGACCCGGTTCGGCCTTGACTGGGTGTCACGTGCAATCTGAACGGGACCCACCGCCAAGCACGCCACCGGACCACAACCCGTAACCCGTAACCCTCGGGCTGTCTGATCCACCGGGCTACGATCGAGCGATCGGCGCCCGCATGCGGGACCCTCTGCGGGACGGGCCGGTATTGGATGTGCCGACGTCAGGCATCGCGCCCAGCTGACGCAGTTGGACTCCGTGGACTGCCGCAAGCCAGTGATCCTTAGATCATTCATAGATGCTGCTGCGGTGATCAATGTCAATCACCAAAACGATCAGGCGTGCGTCTTGAAGGTCGCAAACAACACGATAATCTCCGACGCGATATCGCCACAGACCTGAGAGGCCTCCGGTGAGGGCTTTGCCTCGATCCCGGGGGCTTTCGAGTGTCGTGATTGCTCGGAGTGCGTCACGGACACGCCGGGCGGTTTGTGGATCAGCTTTCCGAAACCACTTCACGACGTCGGGTGATAGCTCAACCTCCCAACTCACTCGATCTCATCCAGGATGCTGGCATCGACCGAGGCATCGCTCAGCCCCAGCTCGCGCTCAACGACAGCGAGCGGCACGGCCTGTGCCCGACTCGAGCGAAGGTCCGCAGCGCGGGCGATGATGCGGTGCTCCCATTCCAACTCCGACAGGTCCCGCTCCAGCACTTCGCGCACAACATCACCCTGGCTTCGCCGGGTCGCTATGGCGAGCGCTTCGACACGCTCGCGCAGATCTTCGGGAAGCCGCACGGAGATGGGTCGCCCGAGTGGCGCTTTAGTCTTCATGTAAACATTGTAAACGATGTATGCGTGAATCTGTAGTACTCGCCACTTCGCCTACCGGGTGGAGTATCGCTGCCGCGCGGCGTACCCAGTTCGCCTTGCGGCCTTACGAACGGTATTGCTCCAGCAGACCCCCGATGGTGGCCGTACTAGGAACCCTTTTCGGTGCGTGCCGGGAGGGACTCGGGCCAGGTACATCGATCCCTGCCCGGCAAGATTCGAAGTGCGGTCGAGCCCCGTAACGATCGCCTACCGTCTCGGGGCGGGCCTACGCTTCGCCCATAGAATCTCATCATGAGTCCGAATCGACCTGCGCTGATCGCGATCGCGATTGCCGTCGCAGTCGGTATGTGTGGGTGCACGGATGACGCGTCGACAGTAGTTCCGGCGGGGGCTGCAACGACCGCATATCCTGGCGCGCCGACACCTCAGCCGAGCGGCCTGGTCGACCCCTTTGCGGGCTACGCAACAGTCGTCGATGGGCGGCTGGCGATTGTCCTGTCCGGCAGCTCAAGTTGTCCGCCGCACGCGGACTCAGCGGATCTAGCGACAATGACGTTCGACTTCTCGGTCGATACGGAAGGCCCCTGCACGGCAGATATCGCCCCCACGACGTTCGAGTTCGACGTGCCATCAACCGAGAATCTACCGACGTTCATCACGATAAACTTCACGGCTGGCGACACGTCCAGCTCTCAGCTGACGGTTCTGCGGTAGGCATCGATCGCGGACGCCTGTGATGGTAACCAGCCAACGCTGGCTCATAGCGTAAAAGCATGAAATCGTCGCGACTAACGATGCGGCGCGCTTTGGCTGCAAGGGCCACAAACCAGCCTCCATAATGCTTGTCGGCGGAAAATCTTCTGGTCGCCGCGCAAGGGTGAGTATTTGATGCTTTGAGAGCCACCTAATCGTGCGGTTCAGAGCCACCGTTCGTGCGGAAGAGAGCCAGTGGTGGTGCGACTGGGAGCCACCGGCCCTCTCCGCCGGATCGTTAGGCGCCGGTGA
>Ga0307486_1002827_pt1 | contig 11786 bp, 9 predicted proteins | sample CBIW02metaG_FD_203663 | JGI IMG/M metagenome (GOLD analysis project Ga0307486, IMG submission 203663) | Sea-ice brine microbial communities from Beaufort Sea near Barrow, Alaska, United States - CBIW 0.2 | ecosystem: Environmental > Aquatic > Marine > Coastal | place: USA: Alaska | collected... | reverse complement strand
TCCTTGTCGCGGGGAGCCGAGACGGCTGGCCGCGAGCTCGGCTGCCTGATCCAGGTCGACTTCGACACCACGGATCCCGGGCGATCCGGAGTTGTTCCAGCTGGCGTGGCCGAACTGGCCGACGTCATCGCTGAGGCGCCTCATCTGCGACTCGATGGCGTCATGACCGTGGCGCCGCTGGACGTCGACCCAAGGCCGTGTTTTGACCAACTGGCCGCCATCAGCGCTCGGCTGCGTGAGCAGCACCCTGGAGCCGGTGCGATCTCGGCCGGCATGAGCGCCGATCTGGAAGATGCGGTGGCTGCTGGCGCGACACACCTGCGCGTCGGGCGTTCGATACTCGGAGATCGGCCAATCACCCGGTAATCTCAGCGGTGTCATTCAGACACACTGAACACACCGCGGATGGAGTCACCATGGCTGGCGCAATGCGTAAGGTCGGCGAATACCTCGGCCTGGTCGAACAAGCCGACTACGACGACTTCGACATGGATTTCGACGAAACTGGTCGCGTGGAGGAACTCCCGCGCCCTGCCGCCACCCCTGCCGTGCGCCCTGCGCCGGTCGCCAGCATCGAGGAGCGACGCTCCGAGCGCCGAGAGCGCCGTGCGACCTCCACCCCGACGCCGTCCGCGGCCGTCTCGGATCTGGCGCGCATCGAAACTGTGACTCCGCGCACGTACAACGACGCCCGCACAGTCGGCGACCACTTCCGTTCCGGCGTGCCCGTCATCATGAACCTCTCCGAGATCGACGATGACGACGCCAAGCGGTTGGTGGACTTCGCTGCCGGCCTGATCTTCGCGGTGCATGGCACGATCAACCGCGTCACAGCCAAGGTGTTCTTGCTGTCACCGGCTAATGTCACCGTCAGTGACGAGGACAAGCAACGGCTTGCCTCCGGCGGTTTCTACAACCAGAGTTGAGTTCATGACTGATGGCATTGCTGCCTTCCTCCTATTGATCGTATGGGTGGCCATCGTGCTGCTGCTTGCGCGCTTGGTCCTCGACTGGGTGCAGATGCTGGCCCGCAGTTGGCGACCACAGGGCCCGATCGCGGTGTTGTGTGAGGGCATCTATTCAGCAACCGATCCGCCGATGCGAGCGGTGCGACGAGTGATCCCGCCCATTCGGCTCGGCAACACGGTGCTCGACCTGTCCCTGATGGTCCTGTTGTTTGCCCTCTATATCCTGATGTCAATCATCGCCGCCGTGTTCGCCTGACGGGGATCGCAGGCTCTGCACCAGTCAATCTGGGCCTGTTGTTCAAGCCAGAAGTGGCACTTCTCATGCGCCGGAATACAACGTGTGTGGCAGAAGTGACACCAGGCAGAGTACGGTGGCCTTTCACGAGTCCACCAGGACTGCCCCGAAAACCGAGGTGTAACCGATGCCATTGACGCCAGAGGACGTGCGCAACAAGCGCTTCACTCCCGTCCGTCTTCGCGAGGGATATGACATGGGCGAGGTCGACCAGTTCCTCGACGAAGTCGAGGCCGAGCTCGAGCGCCTCACTGTCGAGAACGAAGAGCTTCGTGCGAAGGTCGCCGCGGCGTCCAGCGGCGAGCCCACTGGTCTGATCCCGGCCCTGCAGCCCGCTGCGGCGGCTGTTCCCGAGCCAGAGCCTGAACCCACGCCTGAACCTGAGCCTGTCGTTGAGACAGCCCCGGAAGCACTCGCGGTCCCGGCCCCACCCGCTCCGGCGGTGCAGGCGCCTGTCAGGCCCACGATGGGCGATGCCTCCTCGGCAGCCGCGCGTCTGCTTGAGATCGCGTCGACCAACGCCGATCAGTTGATGGATGCAGCCAAGGACGAGGCCGACCGTGTGGTCGGCGAGGCTCGCACCAAGGCCGAGCGTCTCACCAATGAGGCACGCGGCAAGGCTGACCGGGTTGAGACCGATGCCCGCATCCGCGCGCAGAAGCTCGACGACGAAACCAATGAGCGTCGCCAGCAGGCAGTCGCCACGATCGAGCGCGAGCGGTACGAAATTCAGCGTGAAGTCGAGCACCTGCGGGCCTACGAGCGCGAGTACCGCGCCCGGCTCAAGAACTACTTCCAGAGCCAGCTCGACCAGCTTGCTGCGAACGAGAGCACCTCATCGCAGCCGGTGCAGACGCCGGTCGAGTTGCAGACGCCGGTCGAGTCCGGACCGCGCCGTTTGCGGTCGCTGCTCGGCGACGAAGAGTCCTTCTGAGGGTCTCCCTCCAACACCCGAACGCGGGGCCCGTGCCGACTGGCACGGGCCCTGTGTCGTCGGTGCAAGGGCGTCGGTGCGATCAGGTTTATCCACAGGCCGCGGTGAGTCGATTTGTTTTCGGCGGCACGCGGGTCTAATCTCCCCGCATGCCGAAGTCGAAACTCACCGTTCGCACCGATGAGAAGCCCTGGACCGCCACGGAGACCAAGTCGGTCCGATCTGAGTTGGAGGCCGACCTCGATCGGCTCCGAACTGAGCTCACGAATTCGGCCAAGGAGTTGCAGGATTTGCTGCGCGATGGCGTCGACGGGGCAGGCAACGACCAGGCTGACGTCGGCTCCAAGGGCCTCGAGCGCGATTCCGAGTTGTCCTTGGCCGCCAATCAGCGTGAGTTGTTCCTTCAGACCGAGAAGGCGCTGAGCCGCCTTGAGTCGGGCAGCTACGGATTGTGTGAGTCCTGTGGTGAGGCGATCGGCAAGATGCGGCTGATGGCGTTCCCCCGTGCCACACTGTGCATGACATGCAAGCAGCGCGAGGAGCGTCGCTGAGCTCGCTCAGCGAACCCGGCTCCACCCCCCGCAGCGCTGTCGGCCTATTCGCGGCCGTCGCGATCCTCGCGCTTGCGCTCGACCAGGTCACCAAGGTGATCGCGGTTCGGTACCTCGAGGGTGAGGCGTCCATCGACGTCATCCCCGGCCTGATCCAGTTCACGTTCCTTCGCAACCCAGGCGCTGCGCTCGGAACCGGATCGTCGATGACGATCGTCTTGACCATTGTGGCGATAGCGGTGTCGGTGGCGGTTGTACGGATCGCCACCCGACTGCGTGACCGGGTGTGGGCGCTCGGCCTTGGGCTGCTGTTGGCCGGCGCACTCGGCAATTTGGTCGACCGGCTGTTTCGCTCACCTGCACCGCTGCGCGGTGAGGTGGTCGACTTCATCGACTACGGCCCGTTCGTGGGCAATGTCGCCGACATCGCCCTGACCATTGCCGCACTGCTCATCGTGTGGCGGACCTTCCGCGGCATCGGCATCGACGGCGAGCGTGAACAGTCATGACCGAGTCTGACCAGACGGAGGCGTTGGACCACAAGGTCGTGCACGTACCTGAGGGACTCGCCGGCGAGCGGGTGGACAGCGCCTTGGCCCGCCTGCTGGGCCTGTCACGCACTCGTGCCAGCGAACTGGTCGCCGATGGCCACGTGTTGCTCAACGGACGCCCTCCGGCGAAGTCCGACCGGGTGGAGGCTGGCGCACTGCTCGAGGCGTCCATCCCGGCTCCCCGGATCGCGGCCATCGTGGCGCACGAGGTCGCGGGCATGCGGATTGTCCACCAGGACGACGACATCGTCGTGGTCGACAAGCCGGTCGGTGTCGCAGCCCACCCGAGCGTTGGCTGGGATGGCCCAACTGTGCTGGATCACCTCTCCGGCGTCGGCATCCGCATCTCCACGTCGGGTGCTGCCGAGCGGCGAGGGATCGTGCACCGCCTCGACGTCGGTACCAGCGGACTGATGGCCGTGGCCAAGTCTGAACATGCCTACACCGTGCTCAAGCAGGCCTTCCGCGACCGCGTGGTCGACAAGACGTATCACGCGCTGGTGCAAGGCCACCCCGATCCACACACGGGCACGGTCGACGCGCCGATCGCGCGGCACCCCAAGCACGACTTCAAATTTACGGTCAAAGCAGGCGGGCGCGACAGCATCACGCACTACGACACCCTTGAGGCGCACCGGTTCGCGAGCCTGCTCACGATCAAACTTGAGACCGGACGCACCCACCAGATCCGCGTACACATGAGTGCGCTGCACCACCCGTGTGTCGGCGACCTCATGTACGGCGCCGACCCCACGCTGGCTCAGCGCGTTGGCCTGGATCGACAGTGGCTGCATGCCAAGGCGCTTGGCTTCACGCATCCGCGTACGGGGGAGTGGGTCACGTTCGCCTCCGAATACCCAGATGACCTGTCCGCCGCGCTCGACGTCGTCCGCTCGTCCGACTAACGGTCAGCGGAGCTCCTCTGACTAACGGTCGGCGGAGCTCTTCTGACTAACGGTCAGCGGACCGGTGCCGCAGGACCGCGTCGACCGGATGGAATGATGGGCGCATGAGACGTGTGGTGCGCCAGTCCGAGAAGCTGAGGGATGTCTTGTATGACATCCGTGGCCCGGTTGCGTCACGGGCAACCCAGCTCGAATCAGAGGGTCACCGCATCCTCAAGCTCAACATCGGCAACCCGCAGCCGTTCGGCTTCGATGCGCCCGCCGAGATCATCCAGGACATGATCGCCGGGCTGGCGTCTTCGGCCGGCTACTCCGATTCGCGCGGCATCCAGTCTGCTCGCCGCGCTGTCGTGCATCACTATCAACTGCAAGAAGGCTTCCCGCTGATCGACATCGAAGACGTGTGGATTGGCAACGGGGTCTCCGAACTCATCCAGATCGCGCTGCAGGCGCTGCTCGACAACGGCGACGAAGTGCTCATCCCGGTCCCGGACTACCCGTTGTGGACGGCCGTCACCAATCTGGCCGGTGGCGTGCCGGTGCACTACCTGTGCGACGAGGACAACGAGTGGAATCCCGATCTGGCCGATCTGGAATCCAAGATCACCGACCGCACCAAGGTCATCGTGGTCATCAACCCGAACAACCCCACCGGCGCGGTCTATTCACGCGAGACGCTGACCGCGATCGCAGCGCTGGCTCGCAAGCACGACCTGATCCTGATGGCCGATGAGATCTACGACAAGATCTTGTACGACGACGCCGTGCACATTCCCATGGCCAGCATCGCCGAGGACGTTCTGACGCTGACGTTCAACGGCCTGTCCAAGGCGTACCGGGTGTGCGGCTACCGGTCGGCCTGGTTGGTTGTCACGGGGCCGCTGGAGCGCGCTGGCGACTACCTCGAGGGCATCACGTTGTTGTGCTCCATGCGGTTGTGTCCCAATGTGCCGGCCCAGAACGCGATCCAGGTCGCATTGGGCGGCTACCAGTCCATCAAGGAACTCATCCTGCCCGGCGGTCGCCTGATCGAGCAGCGCGACACCGCGGTGGCCGAACTTTGCAAGATCCCCGGAGTCAGCGTGGTCCAGCCGAAGGGCGCGTTGTACGTGTTCCCACGGCTGGATCCCGAGGTGTACCCGATCAAGGACGACCAGCGGTTGGCGCTGGATATGTTGGAGTCGGAAAAGATCCTCATCACACAAGGCACGGGATTCAACTGGCCCGAGCCCGATCATCTGCGCATCGTGACGCTGCCGTGGTCGCGTGATCTGGCCGAGGCGATCCAGCGCATGGGCAACTTCTTGAGCAGCTACCAGCAGGTCTGAGTTCGCCGCCGGTCGGCACCGGTGTCGTTTTTGTCAGTGGTCTTCGGCAAGATTGCCTTGACGACGACAGCCGAGGAAAGGGTCGACATGGTCGACATGATTCACGCCGAGGGCTTGACCAAGACGTACAAGGACGTCAAGGCGCTCAAGGGCCTTGATCTGAACGTGCCCGAGGGCAAGGTGCTAGGCCTCCTCGGCCCCAATGGCGCCGGCAAAACCACAGCCGTTCGGGTGTTGGCGACCTTGCTTATCCCCGATTCAGGCACAGCGCTCATCAATGGCATCGACGTCCTCAAGGATCCCGATGGCGTACGTCACAACATCGGCCTGTCGGGGCAGTACGCTGCCGTTGACGAGTACCTGACCGGCTACGAGAACCTCGACATGGTGGGCCGCCTCTACGGGTTGGGCCGGGCCAAGTCACGAGCACGAGCACGCGAACTGCTGGAGCGTTTTGACCTGGCCGACGCTGGCGACCGACCCTCCAAGACCTACTCCGGTGGCATGCGGCGACGGCTTGACCTCGCTGGTGCGCTGGTCGCAGCGCCGCCGGTGCTGATCCTGGACGAACCGACCACGGGCCTTGATGTTCGCAGCCGGCAACAGATGTGGGGTGTCATCAAGGAGCTCGTGACGGCCGGTTCCACCGTGCTGCTCACGACGCAGTACCTGGAGGAGGCCGATCTCTTGGCCGACGACATCGTGGTCATCGACCACGGTCAGGCCATTGCTCGGGGCACCGCGGATGAGCTCAAGGCTGAGACCGGGGGAGAGCGTGTTCAGTTGGTGCTGGGCGATGTCAACCATCGCGATGATGCCGTCAGGATCCTCGCCGCTGTGGCCAAGGGCGCTGTCCAGGTCGGTGACAATCAGCGTGACCTGACAGCGGCCACCGAGGGTGGCACCGCACCGCTGGTCACGGTACTGGCCGAACTGGAGCGCGCCGGTATTGCTGTGCTCGAAGCTGGACTGCGTCGTCCCACCCTCGATGACGTGTTCTTGACCCTGACCGGACGCTCGGCCGAGGACGTGGCCGCTGACGATTCCGGCGCGATGAATCAGGAGGTGGCCTCATGACCACGATCGCCAAGACTGCCAGCGATGGCTGGGTCGTCGCGAAGCGCAATGTCATCAAGATCGTCCGGGTGCCTGAGATCTTGGTCTTCGTTCTCATTTCGCCGATCATGTTCGTCCTGCTGTTCGCGTTCGTGTTTGGCGGCGCGATCGATCCGGGCGGCAACGTCAACTACCGCGAGTTCCTGGTGCCAGGCATTTTCGCTCAGACCGTGGTGTTCGGTGCCACGTTCACCGGCGCAGGACTCGCCGAAGACATGCAGAAGGGCATCATCGACCGATTCAGGTCGCTGCCGATGTCCAGTTCGGCGGTGCTCGTGGGCCGCACGACCTCGGACATCATCTATAACGTCTTGTCACTGGTGATCATGGCGTTGACGGGCCTCGTCGTTGGCTGGCGCATCCGTGAGGGCTTCTTCGATGCCGCACTGGCCTTCATCTTGCTGTTGCTGTTCGCCTACGCGATCAGCTGGATCATGGGCCTGGTCGGACTTTTGGTGCCCAGCGTCGACGTCATCAACAACGCGTCGTTCATCGTCATCATGCCGCTGACCTTTGTCTCCAATGCCTTTGTACCGACAGAGTCGTTTCCGGCGGGCCTGCGGCAAGTCGTGGAATGGAATCCGGTGTCGGCCCTGACCCAGGCGTGCCGCGAACTTTTTGGCAACGTCGACCCGAACTTCGTGGCGACCGGGCCGTGGTCCCTGCAGCATCCGGCGCTCTACACAGTCATCTGCAGCATCGTGATCGTGGCGATTTTCGCCCCCCTCGCAGTTCGCCAGTACGCCAGGGCGAGTAGCCGTTAGGTGCGAGTAGGTGGATTTTCAACCGCATGGACTCGTACTCGGTTGAGAATCCACCGCAGCTAGTGCTTCCTCCAGTGTTTTGACCAGTTCCGGATGCTCCCGCAACACTGCGCGTACTTCATCCCATTGGTACTTGTCTGCACTGAGGTACCTCTCGACGACTGAGTCATAGATCGGACGCAACCGCGGGCGCTTTCGCGCGAAGAGTTTGCTGGCGATGGTCGGTCCTACGTCTGGTAGGTTCCTCAGCGCTTCCATGAGTCGCCATCCGTCTTCTGGCACAGCGTCGAGCGTGTGCAGGTCCACATCGTCCCCCACCGCTACGAGCAGATTGTTGAACTCCTCTTTTCGGTCCCGAAGCAGTAGCGAGGCTGCTCTCGGCGGTACCTTGACAGAGAGAAACGTGACGGCGACCAGGTCGTCGGAGGTGAACTCGTTTGGAGTCTCATGTCCGGCGCCACCGCTGGTCCACGTGTCGTGTTTGGACCCGGTAAAGAAGTACCCATGATCTGGTATCGCTTTGTCGTAGCAGGTGAGGATTCGAGCGAGCTGGTCGACATGGTCGCCATCTAGTTTGGAACGAGTTGAATCTGCACTGGAGCATGCTGTGGATTTGGTTGTAGTTGACGGGCTTGAGGTACTGAGTTCTTCCGCGCGGCGAGCGTTCACTTCGTCTGGCGCGTTCGATCATTCCAGTGACTTGCATGACCCGTTGATTAGCCACGCTCGGTGGACGGATGCCGTCGTAATCGGCGGCATTGATGTCTCGACCGAGCTGCCGACGCCGGGGCGAGAGGCCGGATGGGACGGCACCATCGACCTCGAGCCGGGGGGTTTTCGAGTCACCCGATCCCCGGGTGGAACCCGACGTTTGGCCGAGGGGCGTGCGGGTTGGACTGTGTTTGCGGACGACCCGGCAACACTGGTCGATCCGCAACCTCAAGGGGCCGAATGAGGTTGCAGATCCACCGCCCCGACGCCAACCCGGCGTGCCGCCAAAACCTGCTGAACGACTCCCGTAGGCTGACACTCTTCCCCGATTCCATCCGCTCTTCAGGAGGCAATTTCAGCAATGGCGAGTGACTCGTCCTTCGTGCATCTGCACGTGCATACCGAGTACTCGATGCTCGACGGAGCCTCGCTGCTCGACGGGTTGTTCGAGCGCACCTCAGCCCTGGAGATGCCGGCCATTGCCATGACCGATCACGGCAACGTGCACGGTGCCTACGATTTTTGGAGCAAGGCCAAGGCGCATGGGGTCAAGCCGATCATCGGCATGGAGGCCTACATCACGCCGGGCACTCACCGCTCGGACCGCAAACGCGTGCGCTGGGGCAAGGGCGGCTCAGAAGACGAGGGCGGCAATGACGTCGCCGGCGGCGGCGCCTACACCCACATGACGCTGCTGGCGCACTCCACCGAGGGCATGCACAACCTGTTTCGGCTGTCGTCCTACTCCAGCCTCGAGGGGTACTACTACAAGCCGCGCGCCGACCGAGAACTCCTCGAGCGCTACTCCAAGGGCGTCATCGCCACCACCGGATGCATGTCCGGTGAGATCCAGACCAGACTGCGCCTGCGCCAGTACGACGAAGCCCGCCAAGCCGCCGGCGAGTTGCAGGAGATATTCGGCAAGGAGAACTTCTTCCTTGAGCTGATGGACCATGACATTCCAGCAGAGAACGCCGTCCGCGACGACCTGCTACGCCTGGGCCGTGAACTTGGCATCCCACCTGTCGCGACCAACGACTCGCACTACACCGCGCCTGAAGACGCAGACGCCCAGGACGCGCTGATCTGCGTCGCTTCGGGAAAGACGCTGTCCGATCCCAAGCGCCTCAAGTTTGACGGCGGCGGCTACTACATCAAGTCCGCAGCCGAGATGCGTGAGTTGTGGGAAGACACCAACGACATGAAGGAAGCGTGTGACAACACGCTACTGATCGCCGAACGCTGCGAGATGGAGTTCACCGAGTCCAACGGCGGCTACATGGCGCGAGCCGACATCCCCAACGGCGAGACCGAAGAGACCTGGTTCATCAAGGAAGTCTGGCGCGGCATTGAAGGCCGCTACCCCGGCGAGCGCCTGACCGACGAGGTCCGTGCCCGGGTCGAGATGGAGCTCGGAGTGGTCCAGTCCAAGGGCTACTGCGGCTACTTCCTGGTGGTCGCCGACTTCATCAACTGGTCAAAGAACAACGGCATCCGCGTCGGACCCGGCCGAGGATCAGGCGCCGGATCCATCGCGGCCTACGCCCTGCGCATCACCGATCTGTGCCCGCTGACCCACGGTCTGATCTTCGAACGCTTCCTCAACCCCGAGCGCCCCTCCATGCCCGACTTCGACATCGACTTCGACGAGCGTCGTCGCGCCGAGGTCATTCGGTATGTGTCGAACAAGTACGGCGAAGAACGCGTCGCCATGATCGCGACCTTCGGCCGGCTGAAGGCCAAGCAGGCCATCAAGGACGCCAACCGCGTGCTGGACTACCCCTTTGGCATGGGCGAGAAGATCACCAAGGCGCTGCCCGCCGACGTCATGGGCAAGGGGGTGCCGCTATCGCAACTGTTTGACGACAAGAACGAACGCCACGGCGATGGCAAGGAATTCCGCGAGCTGCACAGCCAAGATGCCGAAGTCCGCAAGATCTATGACACGGCGCTGGGCCTCGAGGGCCAGATCCGCCAGTGGGGCGTGCACGCGGCCGGCGTCATCATGTCCAGCGATCCCTTGATCGACATCGTTCCGATCATGCGGCGCGACCAGGACGGCGCGATCATCACCCAGTTCGACTACCCGATGTGCGAAGCGCTCGGACTGGTCAAGATGGACTTCCTCGGCCTGCGCAACCTCACTGTGCTGGACGATGCGCTCGACAACATCCAACGCAACCGCAACATCACCTTGGTGCTGGAAGACCTGACCTTCGACGACCCCGCAACTTTTGAGCTGCTGTCGCGCGGTGACACCTTGGGCGTCTTCCAGCTCGATGGTGGTCCCATGCGCGCACTGTTGCGCAGCATGAAGCCCGACACTTTCGAGGACATCTCGGCCGTCGGCGCGCTGTACCGCCCCGGCCCCATGGGCGCGGACTCGCACAACAAGTACGCCCGCCGCAAGAACGGTCGCGAACCGATCGATCCCATCCACCCCGAGCTCGAGAAGCCGCTGGAACACGTGCTCGGCGAGACCTACGGCCTGATCGTGTATCAGGAGCAAGTCATGGAGATCGCCCAGGTGCTGGCGGGGTTCTCGCTCGGACAGGCCGACAACCTGCGCCGTGCCATGGGCAAGAAGAAGAAGTCTGAGCTCGACAAGCAGTACGTCGGTTTCCAGGGCGGCATGATCGAGCGCGGCTACTCCCAACAGGCCATCGACACCCTGTGGGAGATCCTGCTCCCGTTCTCGGACTACGCGTTCAACAAGGCGCACTCGGCGGCCTACGGCGTCATTTCGTACTGGACGGCATATCTGAAGGCCAACTACCCGGCCGAGTACATGGCAGCGCTGCTCACCAGCACGCGCGGCGACAAGGACAAGTCGGCCATCTACCTCAATGAGTGCCGGCGCATGGGCATCAAGGTGCTGCCGCCGGATGTCAACGAGTCAATCTCCAACTTCGCCTCGGTCGGCACCGACATCCGTTTCGGTATGGGCGCGATCCGCAATGTTGGCGAGAACGTGGTCGCCGGCATCGTGGCAGCACGCGAGGAGAAGGGCGACTTCACCGATTTCACGGACTTCATGGACAAGGTGCCGGTGCACGTGTGCAATAAGCGGGTCATCGACTCGCTGATCAAGGCCGGCGCCTATGACTCGATGGGTCACCAACGACGAGCGCTGACCACGGTCGCCGAAGAAGCGGTCGACCAGTACATCGACCTCAAGCGCAGCGCGGCCATCGGCCAGGATTCGCTGTTCGGCGGTGCCGATGACGGCTTCACCGGTGTCACTGTGAAAGTGCCGAGCATGCCCGAGTGGGACAAGGCGCAGTTGCTTTCCCTCGAGCGCGACATGCTGGGCCTGTACGTGTCTGATCACCCCCTGCTGGGGCTCGAACACGTCTTGCGTGCCAGTAGCGACACCACGGTCGGTGAGCTGCTCGCTGACACCGATCGCGATGGCTCGATGGTCAAGATCTGCGGCCTGATCACTGGTGTGCAGCGCCGCATCACCAAGAAGGGCGATGCGTGGGCCTCGATCATCCTCGAAGACCTCGAGGGCGCCGTGCAGATCATGGTGTTCCCCCACGCCTACAACCTCGCGGCACCCGCGCTGGTCAATGACGCGATCGTCGTGGTCAAGGCTCGGGTCAAGAGCAATGATGATGGCCTCGACCTGCACGCGCAGGAGATCACCATGCCGCCCATTGA
>Ga0307486_1002826_pt1 | contig 11787 bp, 13 predicted proteins | sample CBIW02metaG_FD_203663 | JGI IMG/M metagenome (GOLD analysis project Ga0307486, IMG submission 203663) | Sea-ice brine microbial communities from Beaufort Sea near Barrow, Alaska, United States - CBIW 0.2 | ecosystem: Environmental > Aquatic > Marine > Coastal | place: USA: Alaska | collected... | reverse complement strand
GGCAGCAGTAAGACGCGCATTGAACAGTGGGATGGTGAAACCTGGGTTCCGCTGACCGACTGGAGCGCCGGGTATACCGATGTGGTGTGGGACGTGGTCAAGGAAAGTTCCACGAAATACATGCAATGACAGTCTGGTAGCAGAAGGCAAAGCGGCACGAAAGGCAGAGCATCCGAACAAGAAAAGAACGCTTTCACTAAATCGAAAGGGAGAGAAAAATGAAATACAAAAAGCAACTCAAAGCAGTGGCCTTCGCGATGGTGCTCGCATCAAGCGCGGCAGCTACATTCGCCCAAGCCGAGGAGCCGATCCAATTCGGCCTCTGCTTCGACCTCAGCAAGTCCTATTCCTTCATCACGCCACAGCTAGCCCAGGCGGCTCAGGATCTCGCGATGTACACCAACGACAACGGCGGCATCGAGGGCCATCCAGTTGAAATTATCCTGCGCGACCACGGCAATGAACCGCAGCGCGGCGTGGAATGCTATGAGCAGCTCAAGCGAGATGGTGTTTTTATTTTCAACTTCATGTCCACGCCGGTCACGAACGCGGCTTTACCGCGTGTCATGAAAGACGGCAATATCCTGATGCAATCCTTTGTCGGCCGCGGTGACGCGGTGGATGGCGAGGTGTTCGAATGGGTTTTCCCGGTCGGTCCAACCTACTGGCAGCAGGCGGCGAATGACGTTGCCTTCATCAAGGAGCAATTGGGCGGCGATCTGGAAAACGCCAAGATTGGCTTCATCTATCTGGATTATCCGTTCGGTCAGGAGCCGATCGAGATTCTGAAAACCCTTTCCGAGAAAGAGGGCTTTGAACTGGAGCTCTATCCGGTTCCGCTGCCGGGAACAGACCAAGCCGGTGCCTGGAGCAGGATTCGCCGCGACAAGCCGGACTATGTGATCAGCTGGCTTCTGGCGGGCGGGCACGTGGTTGCGGCTAGGGAAATGCGCCGCAACCGCTTCCCGATTGACCGCTACCTGTCTGTTCACTGGATGAACGAGGTCGATATCCGCAATATCGGCGAGGAAGAGGCCAAGGGCATCCTGCGCGCTACCAATGTTGCCGGCGGGCAGGATTTCCCGATCATCCAGACGATGCTGGAGACCTACTATGCCAAGGGCAAGGGAAGTGGTCCGGAATCTAACGTTTACGACGTTTATTACAACATGGGGCTTGCGATCCAGGCAACGGCGCATGAGGCGGCGCGGCTGGCGATCAAGGAGAAGGGATGGCCGCTGACGCCGGAGACCATGAAGGCAGGCTATGAGTCGATCGAAAACTTCGATGCCCATGGTCTGATGGCCCCGGTAACGGTGACACCCCTGGATCATGGCGGCAGCAGTAAGACGCGCATTGAACAGTGGGATGGTGAAACCTGGGTTCCGCTGACCGACTGGAGCGCCGGGTATACCGATGTGGTGTGGGACGTGGTCAAGGAAAACTCGGCGACGTTCTCCGTCGAATAGTCGAGTAAGTGTCCAACTCCCCGCGGCGCTCCAGTCGCGGGGTCCTTGACGGCATAAAAGCCGAAAAATTTCCGAGCAGAAGAGGCGTGGCTATGAACCCCATCGACGTGACGATCGAAAGCGGCATTGCAACGGTTTGTATCAACCGACCCGAGCGTAAGAATGCGCTGTCGGTAGCCGCAGCGAACGGTCTGACCGATGCTTGGGAAAAAATTGAAGCCGACGACAGTGTCCGCGTCGCAATATTGACCTCTGCCGATTGCGGGGTCTTCAGCGCCGGGCTGGATTTGAAGGAAGCCATGCAGATTGCGCGGGATGAGGGTGTCGATATTCTGACGAAAATGCGTGACCCGTTTCACGAAACGATGCGCGCTTGCAAGAAGCCCATCATTGCCGCCATGACCGGATCCTTGATGGCAGGTGGCATGATGCTGACCCTGAACTGCGATCTTCGCGTTGGCCTCAAGGGCACCAAGGTCGGCATTACCGAGGTCAAGATCGGGCGTGGGTCGCCTTGGGCGGCTCCGGCGCTATCGATGCTGCCGCAACCTATCCTCATGGAAATCGTTCTGACCGGCGCCCTAATGCCCATCGAGCGGCTGCATAAGTATGGATTTACCAATTATCTAGAGGATACGCCGGACGCAGTGCGCGCACGAGCGTTCGATTTTGCGAAACGCGTTGCTGAGGCGGCACCGCTTTCTGTCGTCGCGGCCAAAGGCAGCGTTCGCGCCACCATGGATCTGGGCTGCGCAGGCGGTCTGGAAGAGGGCAAGCGCCTGCATGAGGTCGTTTATGCCAGTAATGACGCGATCGAAGGCCCAAAGGCTTTTGCCGAAAAGCGCGCACCGGTCTGGACCGGAACCTGAAGGAGATTGAAATGACCGACCTTATTCGCCTGGACAGGGATGGCCCGGTTGGCATCCTGCGCTTTATTCAGCCAAAGAAACGCAACCCTTACAGCATCGCATTCGTCGAGGAATTGGTGGCGTATCTGCGCGACGCCGAACGGGACGATGCGATCCGTGCTGTGGTCATGACCGGTGGCGAACACTTCAGCAGCGGGGGGATCTTGTCGGCTTCCAGGCCGAGATCGCCAAGGGGGCCAGGGCAACATCCGAAATGGTCGACAAGGTTCACGACGGCGGTCGCGCCGCTTATCTCTTTCGCAAACCGCTGATTTCGGCTGTCTGCGGTGTCGCCTATGGCGCCGGTCTGAGCCTGGCCTTGTCGGCAGACATCGTCGTGGCGGCCGAAGATGCCCGGCTGTGCGAGGTTTTTGCCCGTGTCGGCGGGTGTCCTGACACCGGGTCGAGCTGGCTGCTCCAGCAGCGCGCCGGCGCAGGGGTGGCGCGGATGCTTGTTCTCACAGGCCGTGAGATTGACGGGCGCACCGCCAAGGATCTGCGCGTCGTGGAAGAGTGCGTTCCGGCAAAACAGGTCGAGGAGCGCGCGTTTGAGATCGCTCGCGAGATTGCCCCACATCCGATGTTCGGCGTACAGACCGCCAAGCGCGTAATGCGCGCCTCAGCAGAGTGTAGTTATCTGGAGACGCTGGACATCGAGCGCGATACCCAAAGCGTTCTGCTGTGCGCGCACGACTTTCCCGAGGCGATGAAAGCGTTTTCGGAAAAACGAAAACCCGAATTCAAAGACCGCTAAAGCCGTCGAATCCAAATCGAAGAACTTGAAAAACTTCAGGAAACCGTAGATGAAGGTGCTTGTGCCCGTCAAACGCGTGATCGACTACAACGTGAAGGTTCGCGTGAAAGGGGATGGAAGCGGTGTCGATCTCGCCAATGTCAAGATGTCGATGCACCCATTCGACGAAATCGCGGTCGTAGAGGCAATCCGCCTGAAAGAGGCTGGCAAAGCCGAGGAAATTTCCGTGGTCTCGATCGGCGTCAAGCAGGGCCGGGAGACCCTTCGCACGGCGCTGGCCATGGGAGCCGACCGCGCAATCCTCGTGGTGGCGGGCGATGACGTACACCAGGACATCGAACCGCTGGCGTGGCCAAGATCCTCGCCAAGGTCGTCGAAGAAGAGCAACCCGGTCTCGTCCTGGCGGGCAAGCAGGCGATCGACAACGACATGAACGCCACCGGTCAGATGCTTTCCGCGATGCTGGGCTGGTCGCAAGCCGCCTTCGCTTCGGAACTCGACATCGACGGCGACAAGGCCGTTGTCACAGCGAAGTGGACGGCGGTTTGCAGACCATCAGCGTTTCGATGCCGACCATCATTACCGTCGACCTACGCCTGAATGAGCCGCGCTATGCCTCGCTGCCCAATATCATGAAAGCAAAGAAAAAACCGGTGGATGAAAAACGCCGCCGATTACGGCGTCGATGTCACGCCCCGTCTCGAGGTCGTTTCGACCACCGAGCCGGAAGCGCGCAAAGCAGACGAAATCGTGGGCTCGGTCGACGAGCTTGTGGCGAAACTCAAAGAAGCGGGGGCTGTATAATGGCTGTTCTTCTTCTCTCAGAGGCCAACAACGGCGAACTGGCGCTGGACGCCACCGCCAAGGCCATCACCGCCGCCCAGTCGCTGGGCGACATTACCGTTCTGGCCGCCGGCGCCTCGGCAGCTGCCGCTGGTCAAGCCGCTGCCAAGATCGACGGCGTGACACGCATCCTGGTTGCCGAAGACCCGGCCCTTGGTCACGGTCTGGCTGAATCGACCGCCGCAACCATCGTGTCGCTGGCTGGCGATTTTGAACATATTGTAGAACATGATGCCCCGTGAGTATGGCCGCCCTTTAGACGTCATGGTAATCTCGGACGTCTCGGGCGTGGTTGACGCCGATACGTTTGAGCGCCCGGTCTATGCCGGCAACGCGATCCAGACCGTCAAATCCAGCGACGGCAAGAAGGTCATCACCTTCCGGACCTCGACCTTTGATGGCGCCGGGGCCGGCGGCTCAGCTCGGGTTGAAACCGTCTCAGCCGCGGCCGTACCGTGGCTCAGCACCTAGTATCCCTTAACAAAAGTTCGTCTTGTTATTGAGCTTATCGGATAATCGCGCAATTGATTCAATAATTTGATCTGCCGTTTTGCGCCATACAAAAGGTTTGGGATCGTCGTTGTATCGTGCCAGGTAGTCTTTAATGGAAGCCTCCAGTTCGCGAGTGCTGCGGTGCGAGTTGCGCTTGATCCAACGTTCCGAGATCAGGCCGAAAATCGTTCCACCAAGTTGACCCACGATGCGGATGTTGGCGTGAAATGCACGTGGTAGCGGGGCCTTGCGGCGAACCAGGCTCGTACCTTTTCTGTCTTGTGGGTCCCGTAGTTGTCCATGACCAGGTGAATATCCAGATCCTCCGGAACCTCCCGGTCAATCTCTTTTAAAAACGCCAAAAACTCTTTGGCTCGGTGTCGCCTGTGAAGGCGTCCGATAACCTCACCCGTGGCAACGTCCAAGGCCGCAAACAGAGTTGTCGTGCCATGGCGAACATAATCGTGCGTTCGCGTTTCGGAGTAACCAAACGATAGCGGAAGCGCCGGCTGGGTGCGGTTCAGCGCCTGTATCTGGCTTTTCTCGTCCACACACAGGACCAGAGCCCGGTCAGGCGGATTCATATACAACCCGACAATGTCGTGGACCTTGGCCACGAAGTGGGGGTCGGTTGAGAGCTTAAAGGTCTCCAGACGATGAGGCTTTAACCCAAACGCCCGCCAGATCCGGCTGACTGCCATGGCATTGAGCCCGGTTTCCCGGGCCATCAGAGTGGTAGACCAGTGGGTCGCATCCTTGGGCTTGGATTGAAGCGTTTTGTTGATAACGTCTGTTACCTTGTCGTCATCAATACTGCGAGGCCGACCACTTCTCGGGGCGTCTGTCAGGCCCGCCACACGGAACTGCTCAAATCGCTTACGCCACTTACTGACGGTTTCTGCCGTTATGCCCACTCGCTCAGCAATCACTCGTCCGGGCAAGCCCTCAGTGCTCAATAGGATTATTCGCGCGCGTTGCTGCTCGGCTGCCGGCATCTGTCGCCGCCGAACCCACGAATGAAGCTCATCACGTTCTTCGTCTGTAATGATCAGAGGAATAACTGGTCGACCCATTGCAGTAGCTCCATCGATGCTTTCTGAAATTATAACCCTAAGCTACATTTTATTCGACGAACTTTTGTTAAGGGACAATAGTATCACCTCGAAAACGGGCCAATCGCCTATTGTCTGAACGTCAGAGTTTGATCAACAAACGATCAATTTCGTGAAGCGGACCGTCCTTGTCCTGTCCAATCCGAGCATGGACAATCTGGCGTTGGTCAAATTCTCGGGAAAATTGGCTTAGATCGTGCCCCGGTAGGTGTATTGAGGTGCAGAGTCAGTGATTCAGGATAGAGGCTGCTGAATAGTTACTGCCCACTATGACTTGGACGTGCAGGACACAGAATAAATCTCGTTGACGGACAGTCTATAAATTATTATTCTAACATTTGTTAGAAAGTGGAGGGGAAAATGGCAAAGTCTAAAGACAACCTGCCGACAGAGGCGGAGCGCTATGTCATGCCATCGCATTTTGTAGAAAGCGATAGCGTTGAAGTGCAGGACTTCGTGTCCTCTGCGGTGCGCGATCTTCCGCCGGATGCATCCAGACGCGACAAGGCGATCCGCTTGTTCGAGGCGGTTCGCGATGATATCCGTTACGATCCTTATTGTTTTGCCCTGGATGAAGACTCCTATCGCGCCAGCCGAGTTGCCGGGGCAGAAGCGGCGTTTTGCGTTCCCAAGGCGATCCTACTTGCGGCCTGCCTGCGTGCCGTCGGTATCCCCGCCGCTCTGGGGTTTGCGGATGTGCGCAACCACCTGAATACACCCAAATTGCAGGAACTGATGGGGACCGACCTCTTCATCTATCACGGCTACGTTCAATTGTGGCTGGAAGGGGAGCCTTACAAGGTCACGCCTGCGTTCAATATGGAGCTATGTGAACGATTCGGGGTCAAGCCGCTTGTCTTCGACGGGTATCACGATGCCCTGTTCCATGAGTTCGATGAAGAGAACCACCGGCACATGGAATATGTGAAAGACCGGGGGCTCTATTTCGATGCGCCGATGGGGGAATTCCTGACGGCCTTCAAGGAAACCTACCCGAAACTGGAAGAGTTCAACCGCGTTCGAATTTCCAAGGGTTCGAAGGGGTACGATTCCGGTTTTTCAGAGGAGGGGGGTCTCTTGAAATACCTTGATGATTTCAAGCCGGGGCAGGTCTTTCGCTTTCGCAGCGTCCCGATGAGCGAGGTTGCTATAAAGGCGTTCGCCGAAGAGTGGGATCCGCAACGGCTGCACACCGACGAGGACTATGCGACCACCATACATGGCAGCCTGATCGCCTCGGGCTTTCAGACGATGCTTGAGGTGTTCAAGCCTGTCATGACGGAAATGATGGTTAATGTCGCTAATATCGGTGGGATCGGTTTCGACAATCTGCGCTGGCTGCGGCCTGTCCGCCCGAATGAACCCCTCGATATCGAAATGAAGGTCAACTCGGTCACACCGTCGAAAAGCAAGCCCGACCGAGGTGTTTTGCACTATACGCTCAGTGCCAAGAACCCCAAGGGCGAGGTCGTTTTTTCAACTGACACCTCCGTGATGATCCAGCGAAAACAAAATGACACAGTCTGATATGCTTTCCAGCGACCATGACGACCTTCGCTTGCTGCGTGAGAGCGCCCGCACCCTGTTTGAGCGGGCTGGCGGAAGCGGAAGGGCCAGAAAACTGCGTGATGCCGGTGGTACCTGGGACCCGGAGATGGTCCGCGAACTGGCCGAGGCCGGGGTTCTCGGTGTGACGGTGCCCGAAGTAAATGGCGGGCTAGGCATTGGGCTGGCCGCCGGGGGTGTCATCGCTGAAGAAGTCGGCCGCGTGATTGCCCCCGAACCGGTGGTAATGACGATCGGGCTGAGCCTTGGCCTTCTGCGTCGGCTTTGCCCGGATCATCCGACGATGGAGCAGCTCATCGGCGGTGACACTGTCCTGGCGCTGGCCTGGCAGGAACGCGGTGCGGGTGGGGCGCCTGGCGATGCGGCATGCCGCTACGCAGATGGAAAGCTGACCGGCAGCAAGGCCTGGGTCGTCGGCGCGGCCGGGTCACATGGTTTCCTTGTTGTGGCCCAGGGAGCCGAAGGTCCGGTTCTGGCTCTGACCGAGGCCACCGCAAAGGGATGTTCCGTCGACAAGCGCGTGCAGGCCGACGGTAGTTCGATGGGCGAGCTTTCGTTTTCGGGAACTCCGGCCGAGGAGCTTGCTCGGGGCACCGTGGTAAAAGACGCGCTCACCGAGGCGATCAGCGATACAACGGCGCTTGCCGCGGCCGAGCTCGTCGGCCTGAGCGATCGCGCCTTTGAAATCACTCTGGACTACATCAAGACCCGTGAGCAGTTCGACAAGCCCATCGGTTCCTTTCAGGTCATTCAGCATCGCGCCGTGGATCTGAATGTCATGCTTGAGGTTGCACAGGCGGGAGTGCGCGAAGTTCTGGCCCAGATGGACTGCGAGACGGATCCAAGGGTCCGCACGCAGCTCGCCAGTCGTGCCAAGGCGCGCGCTGTCACGGCTACAAAGAAGATCACGCGCGATGCGGTTCAGCTGCACGGGGCAGTCGGCTATACCGACGAGTTCGATATCGGACTTTATCTGAACCGGGCGCTGGTACTGTCGGCCTGGTTGGGCGACGACGTCTATCACAGGCGGATGTGGTTCAAGGCACGTGAACAAGAGGGGGCGGCATAATGGCGGACTGGAACACAATGAGTGATGCAGAATTCCGCAAGGAAGTGCGCCGCTTCTTCGAAACGGAATACCCCGAAGAGCTGTGCCATCTGCCGCACCGTCCGAAATTCGCCGAGATCGAGCATTGGCACCGCAAGCTGCACGCCAAGGGCTGGGTGGCTCCGGCCTGGCCTGCTGAATATGGCGGCATGGGGCTGAATGCTGCCAAGCTGCTGATCTTTTACGAAGAACAGCAACGATGGGGTGTGAACCGCGGGCGCGACATGGGTGTGCAGATGGTCGGCCCGCTGATTATCAAGTTCGGCACCCAGCAACAAAAGGACTATTGGCTGCCGCGCATCCTCAGCTGCGAAGACATTTGGTGTCAGGGCTATTCCGAGTCTGGGGCGGGATCCGATCTAGCCAGCCTGCGCACGCGCGCAGGCATCGATGGCGACGAGTTCGTCATCAACGGACAGAAGATCTGGACCACGATGGCGCATGACGCCACCCATATCTTCATGCTGGTGCGGACCGGTCCGGGCGCACCAAAGAAGCAGCAGGGAATCAGCTTTCTCCTGGCCCCGATGGATCAGCCCGGCGTCGATGTGCGTCCGATCCGGACGCTTGCGGGGGAAAACGAGTTTTGCGAGGTCTTTTTCGACAATGCCCGCACTCCGTGCGAGAACCTCGTCGGCGAGCTAAACAAGGGCTGGACGATGGCCAAGGCGCTTTTGAGTTTCGAGCGTATCTTCATAGGTTCGCCAAGCCTTGCCCAGAACGCCCTGGGGCAGCTTGAAAGCTTTGCTCGGTGCCGCGGCGCCTTTGACGATCCAGTGTTCTGTGACCGCTTTGCCCAAGCCGCGCTCGACGTTGAAGACCACGCCGCGCTTTATGCCCGTTTCGCGGACCAGCTTAAGCGTGGCGAAACGCTGGGTGCGGATGTCTCGATGCTGAAGATCTGGGTGACTGAGTGCTTTCAGCGCATTACCGAACTGATGATCGAGGCTGCCGGCCCCGATGGCGGCACAATAAGTCCGCTTCAGATCGGCAACGTCAGCGTGGACGTTCTGGCGAGCTTCTACAAGGCCCGACCGACAACGATCTATGGTGGGTCGAACGAGATCCAACGCAATATTCTTTCCAAGGCCGTCCTTGGTTTGCCAGGCTGAACCCAAACTAACATCCAACGAAGGAACAGAATTATGTCGGACCGTTACGCAAAATATAACAAGCTGAAATTCGACTATCCGGCGGATCGCGTTCTGCGCATCACCTTTGACCGGCCCGAGTCTTTTAATTCCGTAGATGCGGAAACCCACACCCAGATGACGGATATGTGGATCGATATTGACCGCGACCCGGACATCAATGCGGTGATCGTGACGGGCGCGGGCAAGGCGTTTTCGGCGGGCGGCGACTTCAGTCTGATCGAAAACATGATCGGGAATTCCCATGAGATCATGAAGACGTGGAAAGAGGCCAGGGGCCTAGTCTACAATATTATAAACTGCAACAAGCCCATCATTTCCGCCATCAACGGCCCGGCCGCGGGTGCGGGTCTCGTCGTGGGCATCTTGGCGGACATCTCCATCGCCGGCAAAAAGGCAAAGATCGTCGATGGCCACCCGCGCCTGGGTGTTGCGGCTGGTGACGTCGCGGCAATCATCTGGCCGCTGCTGACCTCGATGGCTAAGGCGAAATACTATCTGTTGACCGGCAAGCCGGTTTCCGGCGAAGAGGCCGAGCGCATCGGTCTGGTGTCGATGTGCGTCGAGGATGACGAATTGCAGAAAATTGCGCTGGATACTGCGGTTGAGCTGGCTAACGGTTCGCAAAGCGCTATCCGCTGGACCAAGTATTCTCTCAACAACTGGCTGCGTCAGGCCGGACCGATCTTCGATGCCTCGACCGCACTTGAAATGCTCGGCTTCATGAGCGAAGACGTCAAGGAAGGGGTGCTGTCGCACCGTGAAAAGCGTGCGCCGAACTTTCGCAAGGACTGCCCGCTTTAATAAAAGAATGGTCAAGGAGGCATGATCATGACTGAAAACATCTACCTGGATATAGCGAAAGCCTATTCCGCCGCGACCGAGAAAGCTCCAGGACTGAAGTCGCGATTTGCGGCTGCCGGATTTGATCCGGCAGCCGTGGCATCACTGGCGGATCTGTCGCGCCTGCCGGTGATGAAAAAGGAAGAGCTTTTGAAGATTCAGCGCGATGATCCGCCATTTGGCGGGTTTCTAGCCGTCGATCTGAAGGATGTCGGGCGCATCTACGTCTCCCCCGGACCGATTTTCGAACCCGCTCTGCCTGGTGCGGGGGGGCATGGTCTGGATATGTTGTTCAAGTCGGCGGGTGTCGGGGCTGGGGATATCATTCTGAACACTTGGATGTATCACCTCGTACCGGCCGGTCTCCTTTTTGACGAAGCGGCGCAGGCAGCTGGAGCGACAGTGATTCCCGGAGGCGTCGGCAATACCGAGCTTCAGGCGCAGGTCATCGTTGAAACCGGCGTGACCGCGATCTGTGCGTCAACCGCGTTCTTCCTGACTCTGGCGGAGAAGGTGTTCGAAACCTATGGCCGTGACGCGTGGAAGGTGAAGAAGGCATTTCTGGGGGGCGAGATGGGCGACTGGATGGCCAAGCGTCGCCGGATCGAGGCCGATTACGGCGTATCGACTTGGGCCGCCTATGCTACCGCCGATCTTGGCATGGTGGCCTATGAGGATGGCGGCGAAGGCTATGTGATTCATCCCGACAGGGTGGTGCAGATCTGCGACCCGGTCAGCGGTAAGCAGGTGGCGCATGGCGAGCCGGGCGAGGTTGTCGTGACCGCGCGCAATGCGACTTGGCCCATGATCAGGTTCGGTACAGGCGACAGCGCATTCGCACTGGAAAGCAACGCGGATGGAAGCGTGCGCCGACTCTCGACGCTGCAAGGTCGGGTTGGCGCGGCGGTGAAGGTGCGCGAGATATTCATCTATCCCCGCGTGATCGAGGAAGTCGTCATTGCCACGCCGGGCCTCAAGGCCGCGCAGGCCGTAGTGACGCGGGAAAATGATCGCGACATGATCCGCCTTTCCCTCGTGCTGGAGAATGGCGCCGATGCGGCCACTGCGGAGGCTGACGCCGCCGAGGCCTTCAAGCGACATTCGAGAATTCGCACTGATGCGGTGAATGTGATCGAGGATCTGCCGGAGGAGGCAGATCTGATCGTGAACAAGAAGGATGGCTGAGTCCCGGCCCTGATTCGCGTCGATCAACACCAAGAATCATCCGGCGGCCGGAGCCCCGGTTGACGTAGAGTTCTGAACCCCCAAAAGAAATTCGGGGATAGGGCGCAGGGTGAGATGTCTCTCTTGCCTGGCATCTAAGGAACTAGCCATTGATTGGGAGCCAGAGCGAGCCTAGCCAGAGAACGTCAACAGGGCGAACTGGCTGCCGCCGCGATCCATAACCTAAATGCTCTCGCTATCGCTCAGTGCGCTGCGGTTGGTGGCAATGGCGCGGTATATATACCCTTCAGCACAATGAGTTTGGCTGTCAGAGTCTTCTTCTAAATCAAGTACACTTTGCCGTATGGGATGGCGCT
>Ga0307486_1002823_pt1 | contig 11796 bp, 12 predicted proteins | sample CBIW02metaG_FD_203663 | JGI IMG/M metagenome (GOLD analysis project Ga0307486, IMG submission 203663) | Sea-ice brine microbial communities from Beaufort Sea near Barrow, Alaska, United States - CBIW 0.2 | ecosystem: Environmental > Aquatic > Marine > Coastal | place: USA: Alaska | collected... | reverse complement strand
AGCTTGACAAGCTTGCCGAATCGCCGTCTTTTTTATGATCGTTTAGATGAATCCATTAAACGCAATGAACGCTTGTCGGCCGTGATGGCTGTCGTTTTTATTGATATTGATAAATTTAAAGATATTAATGATACTCTGGGCCATCAGGCAGGCGATGAGGTATTAATAGCCGTCTCTGATCGTTTACAAGCTTGTTTGCGGGCATCAGATACCATTGCTAGATTAGGGGGAGATGAGTTTACTCTAATCATAGAAGGGGTTGGCTATAGTTTTGCATAAAATCATGCTGGCATTTGATGAGCCTGTTAAAACCAATTTTGGCTCCATTGATGTTTCGTTAAGTGCGGGAGTCTCTATCTATCCGCAGGATGCGGCAGAGCGAAAAACGCTGGTAAGATATGCCGATAGGGCTTTGTATGATGTTAAAGTCAACGGTCGAAAAGGCTTTAAATTTTTTGATGAAATGACCGACAACGGTTAACCTACGTCCTGTCTTTTTTTAAGCATAACGAATCACTTTTTAAAAAATACTAGGTTGTAACCATGTCTCATTGGGATGTAATTGTACTCGGTGCCGGCGCCTCGGGGTTAATGTGTTCTGCGACAGCAGCCTATCAAGGTAAGTCCGTTTTAGTCATAGACCATGCCCCAAAAGCGGCTGCGAAGATTCGAATTTCTGGGGGCGGAAAATGTAACTTCACCAACCTAGATGTTTCTCCGAATAACTTTATCTGCCAGAATCCGCATTTTGTTAAGAGCGCACTGTCACGTTATCCCTCCTCAGTCTTTATCGAACTGGTTGAGCGTCATGGTTTGGCTTATGAAACCCGCGAGTTAGGTAAGCTGTTCTGTGCAGAGCGCGCCTCCGATTTGATTCAAATCTTACGTACCGAATGTGATTGGGCGGGGGTTGAGTTTCGACTGAATACCGAGATTGAATCAGTTGCCTTTGAAAATGGGGGGTATCGTTTGAAAACCTCGCAAGGTTTTGTGACCGCCGCTAAATTAGTCGTCGCGACCGGGGCGTTATCTTTTCCAAAACTCAAGGCGAGTGGAATCGGTTATAGAATCGCTAAGCAGTTTGGTTTGAATGTTCTTAACACTTCACCCGGCCTGGTACCTTTGAGCTTTGAGGGTAAGTGGCAGGCACGTTTCTCAGAATTAAGTGGCTTGTCGATGGATGTGAAGGTTACCGCCAATGGTCATGCTTTTCAAGAAGCGATACTGTTTACCCATAAGGGATTAAGTGGGCCAGGAATTTTACAGGCCTCTAACTATTGGCAATTAGGAGAGGCCATAGAAGTGAATCTGTTGCCAACCGAATCGGTTCTGGATGTTTTGAAAAAACTCAAACAATCCGGGCAGAGTTTGCCTAAGTGGTTGAACCAGTTTTGGCCAAAGCGTTTTACCCAGGTTTGGTTAGAGGCATTCCCTATGGAGACCACCTTATCGAATGTGACCGATGAAACCATTGAAAATTATGCATATCAGCTGACGCATTGGAACCTTTATCCGTCTAATACGGCTGGTTACTCTAAAGCTGAAGTCACTTTAGGGGGGGTTGATACTGATGAAGTCTCTTCGAAAACCTTTGAAACCAGCAAGCAACCAGGCCTGTATTTTATTGGTGAAGTGTTAGATGTAACGGGTCATTTGGGAGGATTTAACTTTCAGTGGGCATGGGCATCTGGTGTCGCTTGCGGACTATCCGTATAATAGAGGATATAAAGTAAACGCGACGAATGTACAAGCGTGAGAAACAGATCAGCCTTTCCCCTTGGGAACAGGCTGTATACAGAAGTAAAGAGACATTGAATGAATTTATTAAACCTAAAGCCTGAAAATCGAGACTCATTTTCTAGCGTTGTAAAAACGCTGGTACAAAAGCATCAAACTCAGCCAAGTGAAATGTTTTTACATGCTATAGAGAGTGAAGCCGATCCAGAGATGAACTACTGGATGACCATGGTCTTGGTGCAAGAGTATTTTGTGTCCGCTCAACAAGAAGTGGCGAAAGATGCAGCGGGTGAGCCAGTTAAAGCTTTGCAAGCGGCATGTCTGCTTGAAAATGCTGGTGTGGTCGCTGCTTTGTTAGAATTAGGCGGATTTAAGGGTGCCGTAACAGGCAAAGAATTTCAGTTGGCAGCGCGTATTGCTTCACAACATGAAAGCCAGGCAATATTGGGACTGTTAATGAAATATGCCCAAGAGAAAGATGAGCTAGAGCCCTTTATGCGCAGCTTGCAAGGGTCAACGTTGCAATAATTCTCTTAGAAGTGGCTACTTTGATAGTTAAAATCTATCGTTATGGTTAAAAGAATCAATTTTACTAATGATGAGTCGTTCTATACACTAACTTGCACGTCAGAGATGACACTTATACTTAGATAGTCAATTAGGAGATCCACTATGGCATCAAGCAATAATCTACCAAATCACGAAGGTCAAGCTGTTCCAAATGTTACATTCCGTACTCGTCAGAATGACGAGTGGGTTAACGTGACCAGTGAAGATCTTTTTAAGGGTAAAACCGTCGTTGTTTTCTCTCTACCAGGTGCTTTTACACCAACGTGTTCTTCAGCGCATTTACCACGCTATAATGAATTAGCCCCTGTTTTTGCTGAAAACGGGGTTGATGAAATCGTGTGTATGTCCGTTAACGATACATTTGTAATGAACGAATGGGCTAAAGATCAAGAGTCTGATAATGTGCGCTTAATTCCAGACGGTAATGGTGAGTTTTCAGAGGGTATGGGCCTGCTCGTCAATAAAGAAGATCTTGGATTTGGCATGCGTTCATGGCGCTATTCAATGTTGGTTAAAGATGGCATAATTGAAAAAATGTTTATCGAGCCAGAAGTTCCAGGTGACCCATTTGAAGTATCTGATGCAGATACTATGTTGAATTACATCAACCCACAAGCAAAGCCAGCTAAAGTAGCGACAATCTTCACTAAAGTAGGTTGCCCTTTCTGCGCAAAAGCCAAGGCAATGTTAGAAGATAATGGCATCAGCTATGAAGAGATTAATATTTCAAACAGCGGCATCTCTTCACGTACTTTACGTGCGGTTGCTAATGCTGATACAGTACCTCAAGTATTCATTGAAGGTGAGCTCATTGGTGGTTCTGAAAGTTTAGAAGCATTTTTAGCAAAATAATCTAGTCTGAAGTCACCAGGCCTGGTGGCTTTTCGCTAGAATCTTTTGAATAGAGTAGTCACAACTACTCTATTCCAAAAAGGGGCCATATTAGCCCCTTTTTTGGTTTTGCTTGATAGCTCAATAGAGGAGAAAAATAAGATGAAATACGATTACGATGTCATTGCGATTGGTGCTGGAAGTGGTGGTTTATCAGTAGTAGAGCGTGCAGCAGAGTACGGTAAGAAGTGTGCAGTCGTCGAAGCTAAAAAGTTGGGTGGCACCTGTGTCAATATTGGCTGTGTGCCGAAGAAAGTCATGTGGTTTGGTGCTCATATCGCCGAAGCCATTCGCGACGCTTCTAGCTTTGGTTTTGACGTCGAGCAAAAAGGCTTTGATTGGGCTAAGCTCGTCAAGAACCGTGAGCAATATATCAGTAATATCACGACCTGGTATGCGGGGTATATGCGAGACAAAGGCGTTGATGTTTTGGAGGGATGGGGCCGTTTTGTGGACCAGCATACGGTTTCCGTCGATGGCAAAACCTACACGGCAGAAACCATCGTGATTGCACCAGGTGGTATACCGCTTATTCCTCTAGAAACAGAGAATGCCGAATTAGGACTTTCTTCTGACGGCTTCTTTGAGCTGACTGAACAACCTAAAAAAGTTGCGGTGATTGGCAGTGGTTATATTGCTGTCGAACTGGCAGGAGTATTTCAAGCTTTGGGAACGGATACTACCTTAATCAGCCGTAAAGATTTAGTATTGCGTGGTTTCGATGACATGATTCGTGAAAACCTAACCAATGCCATGTTAGAAAGTGGCTGCAAAAAAGAGTATCACTTTTCGGTTAAAAAGCTTGAACGTCAAGCCGATGGCACTTTGACCCTCTACAGTACTGATGGACAAAGCATTTCAGGTTTTGATCAAGTCGTGTGGGCGGTAGGTCGCCAAACTTTAGTAGAGCCGTTAGCTTTAGATAAGGTTGGATTGACTGCAAATAGTAACGGTTTTATTGAAGTCGATGATTGTCATAAAACAGCGGTCGATAATATCTATGCGATAGGCGATGTGACAGGTCAACCCCAACTTACCCCTGTTGCGATTCGCGCGGGACGTTTCTTGGCGGAACGCTTATATAACAATAAACCAGATCTTAAATTAGATTTAAGTGCAGTGCCAACTGTGATTTTTTCACACCCTCCTGTCGGTACGATAGGGTTAGCTGAGCATGATGCGCGTAAGCAGTATGGTAGTGATAATGTAAAGGTTTACACCTCAGTGTTTACCCCAATGCGTTATGCTTTCACAGAACACCAAATCAAAACTGCGTTAAAGCTCGTCGTAATGGGTGAAGATGAGAAGGTTGTTGGTATTCATATCGTCGGTGATGGGGCGGATGAGATGTTGCAAGGATTCGCCGTTGCCGTGCAGATGGGAGCCACTAAAGCCGATTTAGATGCAACGATTGCCATTCACCCTTCTAGTTCAGAAGAGTTAGTCACTATGCGTTAAGTCTTTAGAGTGTGATCATTCAGAACCAAAAAAGCCGTTCTATTTGAGCGGCTTTTTGGTTTTAATAACTTGAAGGTTCGATCTTTAGGGGCTGTAAATGCGTAAGTTACTCTCCTTAGTTTGGATAACAACGAATCGTTAAGGTTCAATGTGAGGCTCGATGAGTTTAAAGAACTTGGTGTAATTCAAGGAATTTGATACAAGACTGCCGCCAATATAATATTCATCATCAACTTCATGACAAGAGCGGACATGTACCTTTAGCTTTACAGGCACCATTACGTCGGCTTCCAAACGTTCAAAGGTAATCATGACTTCTTCATCGGAAGGGACTTTAACCGCTGATAAAAACCCGATGCCGGTTGAAGAGAGATTTACCACTGTCGTGTAGATCGCTTTGTCGTGTTGAATGAGCAGTGAAGGTATATGTGAAGGCAGTCTATTTTCTCTACGACGATTCGAAAAGGCACTGTTTTCGATAAGGGGAGTGATTTTATCCATTTTTCTCTGTTACCTAATTTCTTTATATGGCTTAAATCAAAGGGGCATAAGAAGAGAGTCAATATAAATTGTCTGCTACATCACTTTGAAGCAACTCCCTGTCAGCTTTAAAAAATAGTGAATATTTTACCAACCCCTGTTCATATTAACCTTGCACAAAGTAGAGTTCAACACTTTTAAGTGGGTGTGAGTTCATCGAATATTTGTAAGTAGTCTTTAGTCGGAAAGTCGAGCCGAACACCAATGTGGCTTTTGTCAGTCAAATTAAGACAATGTCTCACTTCCGCTTTGAATTGAAAGGCTTTGATTTCTTTTCCTGAGTAGCTAGTCGGGATGTCAAAATGAACTTCAACACGATCATGCTCTTTAGCCGAAAAATTCGAGATAAAACCGATGCCATGCTTTGAAAAGTCGGTCATCGTTGCATATATGCTTTGACTGTTAATAATGAACAGTACCGGACGGTTTGAAGGGATGCGGATATTCTTGCGCTTTTCAGAACCAGTCACTTGAATCATTTTTATCCTTTAAATAAAACCATGTCTATACAATACTATGACTATTATAGCGCTATGCAACGAAGTTATTTTATCAACGATTTTTGGTAGGTATAAACAAAAGCTATAGGGTTTGGGTAAGATGGTTAATAGAGGAATTCATGCTGGTTGTAATTGAATAAAATTACCCGATTATTAGACAGTTTAAGGAGATTTAAGAGATGACAATACGAAAATATAAAGAATTTTCTCCACAATTAGATGATTCGGCTTGGGTGGATGAAAGTGCTGTGGTCATTGGTAGATGCGTGTTAGGAGCGGATGCAAGTGTTTGGCCAAATGCCACTCTTAGAGGAGACGTTAACGATATTCACATCGGCGCTCGTTCTAATATTCAAGATGGTGCAGTCGTGCACACCACACATCAAAGTGATGTGTCAGCGGGTTCTAAATGTATCGTGGGTGAAGATGTGACGGTGGGGCATAATGCTGTCTTACATGGTTGTGTTCTTGAGGATGAGTGTCTCATTGGTATGGGGGCGGTGGTGTTGGATAATGCCGTCGTACAGAAGCATGTTTTAGTCGCGGCAAACAGTTTAGTACCACCGGGTAAGGTGTTGGAAAGTGGTTATTTGTATATGGGCTCGCCTGTGAAGCAAGCTCGTCCTCTCTCTGAAAAAGAGATCGCCTTCTTTAAGTATTCAGCCGCACACTATGTGAAGCTGAAAAATGAATATCAGGAGGAAGAGCTTTAATGCATGGCTTTACGTTTTAATTTGTTTTATCTGCTCTTAATTTTATTACCAGGCCTGGTAATAAAATTAAGAGTGCGTTGTCATCAAGGCCCGAACGTCGGCAACCACCGAAGCGGTCTCAGGGCGCACTCCGCGCCATAAATAAAACGCTTCGGCCGCTTGGCCTACGAGCATGCCTAAGCCATCCATTGTCTGACAATTTGGCTGCGCTTGTTTTGCCCAATCCATAAAAACAGTCGGTTTGTCACCGTACATCATGTCGTAAACCAGCGAGTTTTCAGCAATCAACTTGTCTGAAATAGGTGGAAGTTTGCCCTCTAAGCTGGCGGATGTGCCATTAATAATAATGTCATAGGCTATTTCAGGAATATCGTCCCAGCCACTGCCTGTGATAGGGGTGGATGTTGTAAAGCGTTCACCTAAAGCGATCGCGCGTTGGGCGGTGCGGTTCGCAATATGTACCAGGCCTGGTTGTTTTTCCAGCAACGGGTCCAAAATGCCTTGCACGGCTCCACCTGCGCCTAAAATAAGCACTTTCTGGTCTTTAAAAGGGCGTAAGCCATTCAGTTCTATGTCATTTACCAACCCAATACCATCGGTATTATCGCCGCTAGTTTTACCATCATCTTTAAAAACAAAGGTGTTCACTGCGTGTGCAGTTTGTGCTCTTTGCGAGAGTTGGTCGGCAGACTCAAACGCATCTAATTTAAAAGGCACTGTAATATTAATACCTTTGTATCCGCGGTTTTTTAAGTCGGCAATCGCCCATGCGAAAGTAGTGTCATCTGTATCAACACGAATGGCTTCATAAGCCATATCTTGGCAGGTCTGCTCGGCAAATAGTCGATGAATCAAGGGAGACTTTGAATGGGCGATAGGATCGCCAATCACAGCATATAAATCTGTCATGAAAAAATTAACCCTCTTTTAGCCAAATGGCGGCTAATTTTGCATAGTATGTCAATATACCGTCCGCGCCTGCACGTTTGCAGCTGAGTAGGGTTTCTAGTACGACAGCTCTTTCATCTATCCACCCGTTTTGCGATGCGGCTTTGAGCATGGCATATTCTCCACTGACGTGATAAACGTAAGTCGGAGCTTTGTATTTGTTTTTAATGTCACGCACGATGTCTAGGTAAGGGATGCCGGGTTTAACCATGACCATGTCAGCGCCTTCGTTTAGATCTAAAGCCACTTCATGCAAGGCTTCATTACGATTCGCCGGATCCATCTGGTAGGTATTTTTATTACTTTTCCCTAAGTTTCCGGATGAACCAACGGCATCTCGAAATGGGCCATAAAAGGCAGAGGCGTATTTGGCTGAATAAGCCATAATGCGTGTATTGACGTAACCATTAGCTTCAAGCAATTCACGGATTTCAATGATGCGACCATCCATCATGTCGGATGGTCCAACAACATCTGCTCCAGCTTCAGCATGTGATAGGGCTTGTTTCATGAGAGCGTCAATGGTGTCATCATTTAAAACATAGCCGTTATCATCAATAATGCCGTCTTGTCCGTGGGTGGTAAACGGGTCAAGTGCAACATCCGTCATGACTCCTAACTCAGGACAAGCCTCTTTCACGGCACGTATTGCCCGCTGCGCAAGACCATTAGGGTTAAAAGCCTCTTCTGCTTGCAGTGATTTGACGTTATCGGGTGTGACTGGAAAAAGTGCTATCATCGGAATGCCCAGTGCACTGATCTCTTTGGCTTCCGCCACTAAAAGATCGATACTCAATCGTTCAACACCGGGCATAGAGCTAACGGCTTGACGGATATTGTGGCCTTCAGTCACGAACATAGGTAAGATCAAATCATTCGTGGTGAGGGTGTTTTCACGCATTAATCTGCGAGAAAAATCATCTTTACGCATGCGACGCATTCGAGTAATTGGATATTGACGATCAAGCATTGAAGGATACCTTTTTAAGTGAATTGCTCTGAGCTGTAGAAAGCTTACAAGATAGAGTAGGGTTGTGTCGAATGATATCTGTCAGACGAATAAAAATAAAGCAGTGGATGATTTGTATCAGGTGTGATTATCTCTGTTTTGAACTGAATGGCGCACTGTTATTAAGGGATTGTAAATACAAATATATAGGGGTGGAAAGTTCAGCTTTTCGATAAAGCCGACATTGAAGAAATCAGGTGTATCAGAGAGTCAGCTAGGTACATTGGAGGCTGCATCAATCGAACAGATTGAACGGCAGTCAGTATCTCAGGTCTCTAAATGAGTAAATGAGCCTCGATGATTGAACAACATTGAGCAATAGACGAGAATCATGATGTTTAAGTACTGGTTACTTCAGATAAGTTTTTAACGGAAGTGATTCTTTCTGGAATCGTAAAAAACAGTTTAGTGGTATAAGGCGTTAATGAATTACAAAAAAAATAATACTCATCATCGAGGTTGTTGAAACTCCAAAATGAGGATCAATATGTATCAGAGTCAGCATACCTACTATATAGAGTGGTTATGTACGCGATATGACTAAATATAGAATATATACAGTCCTGCCATAAAAAAAATTATATAAGAGAATGCTAATTATTGGTGCATTTTGACTTGCAGTCGTTGGCTATTAAATTTATCATTAACAATTAGTAATAACTGCATGGCCTGAATAACGGTCGAAAAGGGTTCAGGCTATTGAACCAATTTAAAACTCTTGAATTTGGGGTTTTGCTGGAAGCAGCAAGATCATCAAGGAGCAAAAATGACAGATAACATCGTAGACAAGGTTGCAGTACAGACTGAAGACAGTCGCAACCAAGGTCGACGCGCCTTTTTAAAAGGTAGCGCGGCCGTAGCTGGTGGAGTGATGTTCACTTCAGCAGCTAACGCAGCAGGAGGCGCTGGCTTCGATCCTAAGAAAGCAGTAGCACCTTATGCTGGTAAAGCAGAAATAACTGACGTATTACAAGACGGCGCAGCGCGTAAGTCTCTAGGTTTTGGTGTTCGTAAGTACCCTTACGGAATGCCTTCTCCTTTTGAGAAAGAAGTTCAGCGTCGTACGCTTGAATGGTTAACTCCAGATTCAATGGCATCTATCACGATGTCTCCAATCCATCAGTTGAATGGTATTATCACTCCTAATGGTCTTCATTTTGAGCGTTACCATGGTGGTGTTCCAACAATCAATCCTGATGATCACCGTTTAGTTATTCACGGTTTAGTTGAACGTCCTTTGATTTTCACTATGGATGATCTTAAGCGTTTCCCTTCGATTTCTCGCATTCACTTCATTGAATGTCCTGCTAACGGTGCACTTGAATGGAAAGGGGTTCAGTTGAACTCTGTTCAGTGGACTCACGGTATGATGTCTTGTGTTGAATACACAGGTGTACGTCTATCTGACCTATTGAAAGAAGCGGGTATTAAACCTGAAGGTAAGTGGATTATTCCTGAAGGTGCTGATGCATCTGGAATGTCACGTTCAGTACCCGTTGAACTAGCGATGGACGATTGTTTCGTTGCATACGCTCAGAACGGTGAAGCGCTTCGTCGTGAGCAAGGGTATCCAATTCGTTTGGTTGTTCCTGGTTGTGAAGCTAACATGTGGGTTAAATACCTGCGTCGTATTATGGTCCATGATGTGCCAATTCAGCACCGTGAAGAGACATCTAAGTACACAGAGCTTATGCCTGATGGAACAGCACAACGTTTCTCATGGTATATGGAAGCAAACTCAGTCATTACTTACCCATCACCTGACTTCAAAATGCAAGGTCCTGGTAAATACTACATCCGTGGTTTAGCTTGGTCTGGTCGTGGTAAAGTCGCTAACGTTGATATTTCAATTGACGGTGGTAAGAATTGGAAAGAAGCTCACTTCACGTCAGTTGTATTGGATAAAGCTTGGACTCGTTTCGAAATGGAATGGGAATGGGATGGTTCAGAAGCTTTCTTGATGAGTCGTGTTACAGATGAAACGGGTTATGTTCAGCCTCCAATGCCGCAAATGCGTAACTTGGAAGGTACTAACAACGTTTACCACCGCACAGCGATGGTAACGTGGAGAGTACACGGTTGGGATCAAGGTAAAAACGGAGGCATGATTGAAAATGTTCAATACTAAACAAACATTAGTTGCAGCTTCTGTTGCAATACTATTCTCTGGTTCAGCACTTGCTATGTCTGGAAATTCAGACAGCAAAGCTGGTGATAAAATTGATGGTAAATATGCAGCAAACTATGCAGAAATTATCAAAAAAGCAGATGGTAAGTACCTAGATAAAGCAGTTATCGAAGCAATCTTGGGTGCTGATGAAACTCATGGTCGTAATGGATTGGTTGGCAAGTTAGATCCTGCAAACCCATACTCTTTCGAAGTAGATGATAGCATTGATGGTGGTAACCATGGTAACGCGCAGTGTAAGATTCCTGCTGCGTTCACCGAGGTTCACGAGAGTGCTGCAAAGCACTATCATGATGATTCTTCATTCGTGGCAAATGGTTTTGGTACACCTATCGCTGAAGCCGCTTTATCTAAGTGGAATATCACTGTGGATGGTGATGGTAAAGGTTTACCATCAGCTGACGTAGGGATGACCATTGAAGAAGGTGGTAAGGTATACGTTCAGTTCTGTGGTATGTGTCACGGTGATTTTGGTGAAGGCGCTAAGGGTTATCTAGCTCTAGCCGTTGATCAAAACCTTGTAACGTCTAGCTTCACAGATCCAGCACCTATGAAGGCTGTTGGTAACTACTGGCCTTATGCTACAACAATCTTTGATTATATCCGTCGTACTATGCCTTTCTGGACGCCAAACGCATCGTTTATCGGTGATGCTGGTTACCTAGGGATGACTGGTTATATTCTTCAGTCGAACTACATCAAGATTGATGATGAAGGCAATGAGTTAGATGATGAAACTTTCTTCAACTCTGAAATGCTGATGAAGATGAACAAGTATATGCCTAACCAAGGTAACTTCTTCTGCGATCACCGTCCAGTTATTCATAATGAACGTTGTATGACGAACTGTCCAGATGCGCAAGTTGGTGGTAACGGTAAAGGTGATGCTACTGACTATAGAGAAGCACGTAAATTACCTGATGGAACACCTCAGTACAACGTTCCTCAGCGTATGCACGAAGATCCGCCAGGTGTTGGTCACTCTGGAATGTAGTTTATAGTGTTTGAACGATGGCTTAGCTGTTGTTCAACATACAAACTATCAGATCTTAAAGCCCTATTATGATTTTCATAATGGGGTTTTTTTATGTTTGAAATTTAGCATATCTCCTTTTAAATCCTAGGGTTAATGCCCTTAATAAGGCAATAAATAATTGAATTCCAATATTCAAATGCGGTAGAATATCGTTATTCCCGCCAGGATATAACGCTTGGCAAAACTCAATAATGGTTGCCTTATGC
>Ga0307486_1002821_pt1 | contig 11798 bp, 15 predicted proteins | sample CBIW02metaG_FD_203663 | JGI IMG/M metagenome (GOLD analysis project Ga0307486, IMG submission 203663) | Sea-ice brine microbial communities from Beaufort Sea near Barrow, Alaska, United States - CBIW 0.2 | ecosystem: Environmental > Aquatic > Marine > Coastal | place: USA: Alaska | collected... | reverse complement strand
CATTCGACAACACGAAACGTCGCCCACCAGCGCTGTGCCTACAGGCATCGAGCTGGCGGTCCTGGATGCCACGAAGGCGGTCAGGTCGCGAGTTTGTACAGTCATGACTGCAACTATGTTTCATTAAACGCGTATCTGTCAAGTTGAGCGCGGGAAATTTTTGGCTAAACGAGACCGTAAAGTCGGTCGCCGGCGTCGCCGAGTCCTGGCACGATGTAGCCGTGCTCGTTGAGTCGCTCATCAAGGGCACCGAGCACAATCGTGACGTCGCGACCCTCCATCGCCTTCTCGACGGCGGCAAGACCTTCGGGGGCTCCGAGGATGCAGACTGCCGTGACATCGGTAGCACCGCGGTCGAGCAGGTACTGAATCGCGGCGATCAGTGAACCACCGGTGGCAAGCATCGGGTCGAGCACGAAGCACTGGCGGTTCGAGAGGTCATCCGGCAGACGCTCGGCGTAGGTGTCTGGTTGCAGGGTCTCTTCGTTGCGCACCATGCCCAAGAACCCGACCTCGGCGGTGGGAACAAGCTTGACCATGCCCTCGAGCATTCCGAGCCCAGCGCGCAAAATCGGCACCACCAGCGGCTTGGGCGAGCTGATCGCCACCCCTGTGGTCTTGGTCACGGGGGTCTCAATGTCGACCGCCTCAACGCGAACTGAGCGCGTGGCTTCGTAGGCCAAAAGGGTCACAAGTTCCTCGGTCAGCGCCCGAAATGTGGGGGCCGCCGTGTTCTTGTCGCGCAACACTGTGAGCTTGTGGGTGATGAGCGGGTGGTCGGCAACGTGAACTCGCATAGGCTAAATCTACTTGAGGTCTGGACCAACGGGAGAACCGATCGTGGCAAAGTTCGATGAGTGGATGACGCGGGCTATCGCCGAGGCGAAGCTCACGCACGATTCTGCTGACGTTCCGGTCGCTGCTCTCGTCTTTGATGAGCACGACAATCTCGTCAGTGTTGGGCGCAATGAGCGGGAGCTCACGGGCGACCCCACGGCGCACGCCGAGGTTGTGGCAATCCGGGCTGCGGCGGCGGCAACAGGCTCGTGGCGGCTCGAGAACATGACTCTCGTGGTCACTCTTGAGCCGTGCACGATGTGTGCTGGTGCGATTCTGCAGGCCCGCATCCCTCGCGTGGTGTTCGGGGCGTGGGACGAAAAAGCGGGGGCCTCAGGCAGCGTCAATGATCTGCTGCGTGACCGCCGGCTTCCTCACAAAGTTGAGGTTGTTGCGGGCATCCAAGAGGCCGAGTGTGCTGCATTGCTCACGGACTTCTTCGAGGCCCGCCGCTAGCAAGCAGGGCCTAGCGCCAGAGCACCGCAACGAGCACGTTGATCAGTGCGCCCATTCCGGCAAGATGCATGAAGGGCAGTGCAGCTTTCTCGCTGGTTCCGGCAGCCAGAGCCTTGCTCTGACGTGAGCGAGCAATGATCACGGCGACCAGCACGACGACGGCGAAGGCGGTCTTGACGGCGATCTTTAAGTTGTCGATGTCGTGATCGTCGTCGGCCTGCAACACCCCCACGAGCGCAAGCCCGGTAACGAGTTGGGTGATTGCGCCGATCAACATGGTTCCAAACTCAAAACCCTGCTTGCGGCTGACCTGGAGAAAGAACGAACCAAGGATCAGCGACAGTCCGAGGAAGTGGAGAATGAGCAGTACGAGACGAATAGTTTCAATTGCAGTCATGGTTATGGGTGCTTTCTTTAGTCGTTTCCCTTGATGACGATCGCATCAGTGGGCGGGGCTGCTTCGGTGGGGCGACGGTACACGTCTGGTTCGATGTAGATCACGCGCGCCATGGGCTCGACCGCACGAATCTCACGCTCGACGCTGTCGATGCTCGCTGCGACATCCGAAACCCGCGTTTGGGCACCGAAGTCGATCTTGGCGCCAACCAGCAGTTCCTCTGGGCCGAGGTAGAGCGTCTTCATGTGAATGAGCGAGCGAACGTCAGGGTGCGCATTGATGGCGTCCCGGATGAGGTTGCGCTGCTTGACGGTGGCGCCTTCACCGACGAGCAGGCTCTTGGTTTCGATGCCGAGAATGATGGCGACGATGATGAGCAGGATTCCGATGGCGATCGTTCCGACGGCATCCCACAGCGAGTCGTCGGTAACGATGGTCAGGCCAACACCGAAAAGAGCCAGCACCAGGCCGAGGAGAGCGGCGATATCTTCGAGCAGCACCACGGGCAGTTCGGGAGCCTTAGCGTGCCGGATAAACGCAATCCAACTCTGCTTGCCTCGAACCAGGTTCGATTCACGCACAGCGGTGCGTAGCGAGAATGACTCAAGCACGATCGCAATCAGGAGCACCGTGATTGGCAGCCAGGCTTGCTCAAGTGGGTGCGGGTTCTGAAGCTTGTCGATGCCTTCGTAGAGGGAGAAGACACCACCAACGGAGAACAGGATGATCGAGACCACGAAGGCGTACACGTAGCGTTCGCGACCATAACCGAATGGATGTTCGGGATCGGCCTGCTTCTTCGCCTTTTTGCCGCCCAGCAGCAGGAGGCCCTGATTGCCGGTGTCGGCGAGCGAGTGAACGCTCTCCGCGAGCATTGCACTGGAGCCCGAAACGAGGAATGCAATGAACTTGGTGACCGCAATTCCGGCGTTCGCCAACAGTGCCGCAACGATTGCTTTGTTTCCGCCTGACGCGCTCATGGAATCAATCCTAGGATGTTCAAGTGACTACTTCTCTTCCTAGCATTGCAATTGTCGGCGCCGGATCAATGGGGGGTGCCATCCTGCAGGGTCTACTTGACCCTTCGGTGACCGTAACCGGGGGCATCCGCGTCACGAATCGCAGTGAAGCGAAGGCTGCTGCTGTGCGCGCCGACGGTGTCGAGTCGTTCGCTCTGGAGAATACTCCTGATGGCAATGCTCGCGCTGTGAAGGGCGCCAAAGTTGTCATGCTTGGCGTGAAGCCGCACATGATTCCCGACACCCTGACTGATCTTGCCCCGTTCCTCGAGCCCGACGCGATCATCGTGAGCGTTGCCGCCGGCGTAACAACCGCGCGGATGGAAGCAATCGTCGACAACGTTGTGTTGCGTGCCATGCCAAACACTCCCGCAATCGTCGGCAAGGCAGTCACCGGGCTGAGCGCCGGATCGCGCGCCACCGAGGACGACCTCGCCATTGGTCGTGCCGTGTTTGAGACCGTCGGCACTGTTCTCGAAATTCCGGAATCTCAGATTGATGCGCTCAGCACCATCTCGGGTTCTGGCCCGGCGTATGTTTTCTTGATTCTCGAAGAGTTCACCCGCACCGCCGTCGATCTTGGGTTCACCCCCGAACAGGCACTGACCTTGGTCGCGGGAACGTTCGACGGATCGTTGGCGTTGCTTGCGGCATCCGACAGCTCACCTGAGCAGCTGCGCAAGCAGGTTACGAGCCCCAAAGGCACCACTGAGCGCGCCGTTGAGCAATTGCAGGCCGCCGACCTCAAGTCGACCTTTGATCGCGCGACGGGCGCAGCGCTGGCCCGGGCGAAGGAACTCGCCGCAGGCTAAACTCGTCGCCCCTAACGCGTTGGTGCGCGATCACGCGCACTCCACGGCCGCTACTAGAAGCGGCCGTGGAGTGCGCGTGATCGGCGCGAAAGCGAATCGATGATCACGGCGAGCAGCAAAACAGCTCCCGTGACCATGTACCGCACAGACGAGTCGAGACTCAGAAGGGTGAGCCCGCTGGAGATCGACTGAATCACAATGATTCCCAGCAGGGCCGACCACGCGCTACCGCGCCCGCCAAAGAGGCTAGCTCCGCCGATCACAGCCGCCGCGATTGCGGTGAGGTTGGTGTCTCCGCCGCCGCTGCTCTGGTTGGCGGCAGCAAGTCGCGAAGCCGCGAGAACTCCGCCACGCGTGGCGAGCGTTGCGCTGACCATGAACACCGAAATGTACACGCGATCAACGCGGATGCCGGCACGCCTGGCTGCTTCAACGTTTCCGCCGACCGCATAGATCGAGCGACCCCAGCGTGTGCGCTTCAGAGCGAAATCCATGGCGATCACGAGCATGACAAAGAGCAAGAACATGAGACCGATGCCACGGTCGGTGTTGAGATACCAGGCACCAAACATCAGGGCAACGATCAGCAGAGCGCCGCGAAGCAGGATCGCGGTGCGTGGTTCGGGCAGCAGCCCCGCCCGTAGTCGACGGTTGGCGAGCGAGAGGTGCGAACCGACATAGGCCAGGGCGGCGAACCCGGCGAGAAGGTAGGAGAGCCAGTCGGGCAAGAACATAAGCTGCGCGAACTGCACGATCCAGGAATCGAACGGGATGTTGATCGATCCCAACCGACCGAGCACCCACAGTTGCAGGCCGAGCACGCCAAGAAGTCCCGCCAGGGTGATGACAAAGCTGGGAACCCCGAATCGGGTGAGTAAGAAGCCGTAGAACCATCCGAAGACAGCACCGGCAGCCAGGGCGCCAAGGATTGCAAACGGCAAAGGCCAGTTCAGCTGAGTGAAGGTGACGGCCAAAATCGCTGCGGCGAGTCCAGAGAGTGAACCAACCGAGAGATCGATCTGGGCCAGAAGGAGAACGAGCACGACGCCGAGGGCAATGGTGCCGAGAGCCGCGCTCTGCATGGCAAGGTTCACGAGGTTGGCGCTCGACAGGAAAGTCGGATTCAAGATCTGAAATACGGTCCAGATGATTGCGAGGCCGACGACTACGGGAATCGCACCGAGGTCGCCTCCCCTCACGCGGGAGCGGAACGCGGTCCACGTTTCCGCCATGCCAATGGCCGGCGCAAGCTCCACCGCTGGCGTGTTGTTGCTTGGTGGTTGTGTCTTGGAGGTGCTCACGAACTGAGTCCTTCCTGAGCGCGAGTGAATATCGCGCTCTGCAACGTTGCGCGTCGGGTCACGGCGTTATCGGTTGCTCCGGTAATCGCGGCAATGATGTCTTCGTAGGTGACATCGGCAACCGCAAAGTCGCCGTTGTTTCTGCCGAGACGCAATACGACAACGCGATCCGCCACCGCTTGGACATCTGCCATGTTGTGACTCACCAGCACGATGCCATGCCCGCGATCGCGAAGGTGTTCGATGAGGTTCAAGACTTCTGCTGTTTGAGCAACGCCGAGAGCAGCCGTTGGTTCATCGAGAACGACAATCGACGGATTGCCGATCAGAGAACGAGCAATCGCGACGGTCTGTCGTTGGCCACCAGACAGCCCAGCAACGGGGGTGCGCACCGAAGGAATCTTGGCGGAAAGCTGACGAAGCAACTCCCACGTACGCTGCTCCATCTCGACCTCATCTAGCGCGCGAAGGCCAAGCTCTCTGCCGAGAAACAAATTGGAGACAACATCTAGGTTGTCGCAGAGCGCCAGATCTTGAAACACTGTCGCGATTCCGAGATCTCGGGAGTCTGCCGGGTTCGCGAGAGTCACGTCGTCGCCGTAATGGGTGATTGTGCCAGACGTCGCCGGATGCACCCCAGCCAGAATCTTCACGAGCGTTGACTTGCCAGCACCGTTGTCCCCGACAATCGCCACGACCTCGCCAGGATAGATATCGAGCGACACATCAACTAACGCCTGAATAGCACCAAAGGTCTTGCTCATTCCGCGCAGCGAAAGGATGGGCTCGTCTTCTGAAGTAGTCGGACTGACTGCGGTCATGAGGCGCTCGCTTCCTTGCTCGAATCGACAGTGATTTCGTAAGCCATTACTGAATCCCGGCCCTGGCGCACGCATGCGCGTACTCACTCGTGCAGATTTGCTCAACCGTATACAGGCCGTTGGCAACTACGGTCTCCATGATGTTGTCGATTGTCACGATCACCGGTGACAACAGCGTGGTGGGGATGCCGTTAGTTTCCTCGCTCTGCCCCACGAGCGTTTTGCCATCGAGGAGCGCAACGGCGTGGGTGGCCGCAATTTCAGCTTCGCGCTTGAAATCCTTGTAGATCGTCATGTACTGGTCGCCGCTCACAATGCGCTGAATGGCGGTGAGCTCAGCGTCTTGCCCAGTGACGGGCGGCAGCGGAAGCACCCCGCCAGCTTTGAGCGCAGCAATGGCGCCACCGGCGGTCGCGTCATTTGCTGCGTACACGCCGATAAGGCTGTCGCCGAACTGGGTGACTTGGCTCGCCATCCACTCCTGTGCTTTGTCTGGACTCCAGTCGGGCGTATCAAATTCGGAAACAACAGTAAATGCACTGCCGTCGATCACGCTGTGGGCGCCCTTTTTGAACAGTCGCGCGTTGTTGTCGGTGGGGGAGCCATTGATCATCGCGATGTTGCCGGATGAGTGCCCATCTGCAGCTAAGCGCTCGATGAGGGCTTTGCCCTGAAGTGCACCAACTTTTTCGTTATTGAACGACACCCAAAACGCCAGCTCGGGGCTGCCAATGAGACGGTCGTAAGAAATGACAGGAATCTTGCGAGACAGCGCTGAGGAAACAATCGTCACCGCCGCTGATGAATCGACCGGATCGAGCACGAGCACGAGCACGCTGATGCCCTGAGCAAACGCGGATTCCGCCTGCTGCTGTTGCTTGACGGGATCCTGATCGGCGTTGGCGTAGATGACCTCACACTCTGGGCACAGCTCAGCAACCTTGGCCTCAAAAAGCGGGCGATCGTACGCTTCGTACCGAGCCGTCTTCGACTCAGGCAGCAAGAGCGCAATTGTGCGTTCCGGGTCCGCACCATTTGCACCGATCGCCGTGCATCCGCCAAGAAACAACACGACAAGCAGCACTGAGGCAATAGCTCTGACTGCCCTCCGCGGGCCTGCACTGCTCATGATGAGACGGCCGAAGGGGTCACCGAGTCTGCGCCAATCGTCAGCTGGTCGATAGCAAAGGCGATCGTGCCCAAAAGTTCGGTACGAGCGCCCAACTGGCTTTGCACGAGATCCGCCGCACGCTGAGGCCCAACAATGACCGCGCGCTCCATGGCGTGCCTCATGGGGCCGAGCAGCAGTTCGCCAGCCTGAGATAGTTCGCCGCCCACCGCGATGCGGTCAGGATCAAAGACATTACAGATATTGCCGGCAGCAATGCCCAGATGGCGTCCGGCGTCCGCGATCGCACGGATGCACGCGCTGTCTCCGGCAATCGCCTTCACAACAACATCGTGCAGCTTGAGCCCGCGGCGGCCGGCCCGAACCGACTCAATAATGGCCTGACCTCCGACCAAGGTTTCGAGGCATCCGCGGTTTCCGCAACGGCACAGCGCGCCATTTTCGTTGAGCACCATGTGGCCAAGCTCACCCGCAGTACCGTTGTGTCCGCGGAAAACTGCACCGTTCAAGATGAGGCCAGCGCCGATTCCTTCATCAACGCTGATGTAGAGAGAATTGGGTTTGCCACGCAACGCTCCGGAACGATACTCGGCGTACGCACCCATGTTGGCGTTGTTGTCGACAAACACGGGGCTGTTAAGTCGGATGCCCAACGACTCGGCCACCGCAACGCCATCCCAGCCGCGCATGATGCCGGTGCGGGCGATGATGCCCGTAGTCTGATCCATCGGAGCAGGCATGGCCAGGCCAACCGCAAGAATTTCCTCGTGAGTGGCGTCAACAGACTCCAACATGTCGGAGATCAGCTGGGCTGCTCGATTGAGTTCGTTGTCGGCGCGGTGGTCTTTTGCTAGCGGCATGTGGTGTTCAGAGACCACGGTGTGGGCAACATCAGAGAGCGCGACCCGCATGTGTCGTTCAGAGAAATGCACGGCGGCGACCAGACCAAGTGCGCGAGCCAAAGTGACCTGATGGGCGCGCCGGCCGCTGCGAGTACTGGGATTTGTTGCGAGTACTCCTGCCGCAGCAAGTTCCTTGACAATGTTTGAGACAGTCGCGGGAGAAAGACCGGTGACGCCAGCCAGTTCGATCTGGGTGAGCCCGCCGTGATGCTTCACAGCGTCGACAATGCGAGCGCGGTTCGCTTCGCGGAGCGAAGATTGCGACCCAGGGGTCGCCCGTATTTTGCTCACGGATTCAAGATACAGGTAGGCGAGGCCAGAGAATCAGTCCACAAACGGGGCTAACTCGCCAGCGTCGCAAACTTCTCGATGTTTTCTGAGTTGCCACTGACGATCACGAGGTCGTGGTTCGAGATCACTGTCTCCGGAGTCGCATAGGTGAATTCCTTGCCTGGTGCCTTCACCCCGACCACCGTGATCCCGTACTTGCGGCGCACCTGTGACTCGCTGAGGGGCACTCCACGGATCGGTTTCGGTGGGTACATTTTCACGATTGCGAAGTCGTCATCGAACTCGATGAAGTCGAGCATCCGGCCCGACACTAGATGGGCGACGCGCTCGCCGGCCTCAGCTTCGGGGTAAATCACGTGGTTGGCGCCGATGCGGTTAAGGATTTTGCCGTGGGAGCGACTGATGGCCTTCGCCCAGATCTGCGGAATCTTGAGGTCAACGAGGTTTGCGGTGATGAGCACGCTTGCCTCGATCGACGAGCCAACGGCCACTACCGCGATAGAAAAGTCTTCTGCACCAATCTGGCGAAGTGCATCGATGTTGCGAGCATCCGTCTGCACCGCGTGAGTCACACGCTCTGACCACTTTTGAACCAGACTGAGGTCTTCGTCGATCGCGAGAACTTCGCGGTCGAGGCGCTGAAGCTGACCGGCAGTCGCGGCACCAAAGCGGCCGAGACCGATCACTAGCACCGGCGCATTATGCGGGATCTTGTCAACCAACGATGGGCCTCTCTTCTGCTCTCGTGAACAACTGACGGCGCTGACTGGCCGCAAGGGCTGCCGCTAGAGTAACCGTTCCCACTCGACCAGCCCACATTGTGGCCGCGAGAGTGTATTTTCCGCCATCGGGGAGGGACTCGGTTAGCCCGGTCGAGAGCCCACAGGTGGCAAAGGCAGAAATCACGTCAAAGAGCACTCGATCGAGGGGCTCTTTAGTCATCTGCAAAATCGCGATAGTGGCGACGGCAACGATGGTTGCGCCCCACAGGGTAACGCTGACCGCGAGACGCAAAACATCGGTCGGGATGCGACGTTCGAACGCGTGCATGTCGTTGTCACCGCGGGCCTCGGCGAGTGCAGCCAAGAACAGCACGGCCAGCGTTGTGACTTTGATTCCGCCGGCAGTTGAGGCCGAGCCGCCGCCCACAAACATGAGCATGTCGAACACGAGCAGAGTTGACCCGTTGAGTTCGTTGATGTCGATGGTCGAGAATCCGCCCGATCGGGTCATCGTCGACAGGAATGTCGCCGTCAGCGGACGCGACATGATGCTTTGGCCGCCAATCGTGTTGGTGTTGTTCCACTCGAGCACGACAACGGCAATTGCCCCAGCAACAATCAGCAGGACCGTCGTCGTGAGCGTCAGTCGAGCGTGCACCGAGAGCCGGGCTCCGGCCTTGAGGCGACGCACCACGGCGAAGATAACGGGAAAGCCGAGGCTGCCCAAGAAGACGCCAGCGCCGATTGCTCCGAGCATCCACGGATCTTGTGCAAATGCTTCCATGCCGCTGACGGCGGGCACGAATCCGGTGTTGGTGAAGGCGGATGCCGCAAAGTAGAAGCCCTGCCAGATGGCGGGCCACACGTCGAAGCCTTCGGCGAGCAGCCGCGGGATGATCACCAGTGACAGGACCAGCTCGATGGCGAGCGAGCTGATTGCTACGGTCACGAGGAGCCCACCAATTTCGCCCAAACGAATTGCTTGGGACTCCGAGACCGGCCCGACGTGGATGCGCGAAGGGTTGGAGTCGCTCGCAGCGATCAGGCGTTGGCGGAGCCCGAGCCGGCGCGAGACGACAAGACCGAGCATGCTCGCAAGCGTGAGAACGCCGATGCCGCCGACCTGAAGACCAATAAGGATTGCGCCGTTACCAAACGCTGACCAGTGGGTGGCCATGTCGACGGTGGTGAGCCCGGTCACGCAAATTGCGGAGACGGCTGTAAAGAGGGCGTCTACGAGGGGAGTGGCTTGCCCGTCTCGTGCCGAGATCGGCAATACGAGCAGGGTCGTGAGCACAATGACAAGCGCGGAGAAGATCGCGATAGCGAAGCGGGCGGGAGTTGCAGCCGCAAAACGGTCAACAACATCACGCACTCGGCCCGCAAGACTTCGGTCCCGAGGGTGCGCACGCATGGGTGCCCGCGAACTCATCGTTTTCTCTCCCCACGCACAGGAGGCCATGGTACTCCCCAGCAAGCCCGACTAACCTTATGCAATGGCCGACATCTTTGACGTAGTAGCCGATTCAACGCGGCGTAGCCTTTTGACGGTGCTGCTTGAGCAGTACATCGCCTCGGATTCACCTAGTGGTGAACTCAGCGTGAGTGAGATTGTTGAGAAGCTCGATTTGAGCCAGCCGACAGTCTCCAAGCACCTTAAGGTGCTGCGCGATCATGGCTTAGTTTCGGTGCGCGAAGATGGGCAACATCGTTACTACCGCCTCGACTCTTCACCGCTAGAGACGATTGAGGACTGGTTGATTCCGTTCTTGAGCGCTGATTTTCAGGATGAATTCGATGACGAAGTTCGAGCGTCGTCTGGTGCCTTTGCGGCGTGGTCGGGGTCGGATGTTGGCGACAACTTTGGCCGCCAGGTGGCGGAACGCACCCACCAGGCTCGCTCTGCAATCCACGACGTCTCCGAAGCCGCCAAGCAGCTGCCTCGTAACGTACGCAGTCGCATTTTTGGCAAAGATTAGCCGGTAGGCGCGCCGCAATTGCAGGATTAGGGGTGGACAACGAGTCACACCAGCCCCTATTGTTACCGATTAGCACTTCAGTCACATTCTGGGTGCACGCGCAGCCGTCTGTGAGGACGCGTTGTCTGTAACGAGGGGCTAATCGAATGTCACGGGAACTTTCTGAGATGCGCTTTCTCACCGTCGCCGAAGTGGCTGACATGATGCGCGTGTCCAATATGACGGTGTATCGAATGGTTCACTCCGGTGAACTGCCCGCTGTTCGCTTTGGTCGATCTTTCCGCATCCCGGAGTCGGCTGTCGCAAGTGCGGTTTCGCCCTCAATCTCTGAAGTTGGGTAGCAGCCAGCATCCAGGCTGGTCCGCTCCCAGCTCATTCAGTCTTTAAAACCCGCACGGTGCGGTAAACTCTTCCGGTATGTCTTTCCGCGGTTCTGAATCGGACCGGGTCGGTTCGTTCAGAAATCAGTGAGGTTCCTATGGGTTCAGTCATCAAAAAGCGTCGCAAGCGTATGGCAAAGAAGAAGCACCGCAAGCTGCTCCGCAAGACGCGTCACCAGCGTCGCAACAAGAAGTAGAAAGTTTTAATGACCGCGCTTACGCACGGTCTTGGCCTGTCGCTTAACTCGTCGCCTCGCCTCTGTGAGGCTGGCGCGGGTGAGCGGCAGAATCTGCCACCCCATCTTTCGGGCGTGATTCGTGAGTTTCACATCTGCGTTCACGGCAACACGATTTCCGACTGCGCTCAGCAGCGGGATGTCGTTGCTGGAATCGGAATACGCTCAGCATTCAGCAAGGTTTGCTCCGAGTCGCCGCGCAAGTTCTGTCGCGACAGTTGCTTTCTCCGCGCCATAAAGCACGCGTCCGTCGAGTTCTCCGGTCATAACGCCGTCGAGCGCGGTTACGCGCGTGCCTAAGGCACCAGAGAGCCCCAGCCGTTCGGCGATAACTTGGGCGACACACTGCGGCGATGCGGTGATGAGCCACACTTCGTGCCCTTTGGCGCGATGCTCTTTCGTTAGCGCGATGCTCTCCGGCCAGAGATTCGGCAGAATGTCGCGCTCGTAGATCCGTTCAGCGAGCTCAATGAGAGTCCGCTCAGGATGCCCGCCAACAATCGCCAGTGCGCGCTC
>Ga0307486_1002820_pt1 | contig 11809 bp, 16 predicted proteins | sample CBIW02metaG_FD_203663 | JGI IMG/M metagenome (GOLD analysis project Ga0307486, IMG submission 203663) | Sea-ice brine microbial communities from Beaufort Sea near Barrow, Alaska, United States - CBIW 0.2 | ecosystem: Environmental > Aquatic > Marine > Coastal | place: USA: Alaska | collected... | reverse complement strand
CCCCGGGGGCAAAAGCTTATGCCTCAGATCATACATCCTTATTTTCCGAAAGTAGTACATGACTATTTTCCGAAAACACTACATTCTTATTTGCCGATTTTACGACATTGTTATTTTCCGGTTACACATTCCCTCATAGGTTACGCGACCAAATACAAGATAGTCCGCTGCTTTTAACTGTTCAATACTTATTTTTTCGAGTTCTGGTCCCCATACTAATTCGTGAAAGGATAAATCCCAGTTTTTTTCGCCTTCAAAATAACCGTCAAGTGTAATGAGGTTCCACATTATTAATTTTCTCATAGTCTTTTAATTATATTAGAATAATCAAGCATAGTGTTTATAACATTCTTGGTACATAAATAAAATGCTTCCATTGGTTGATATTTTTTCTTCGAGCTAAGACTTCCTTCGCAGCATACCTAATTAAGGATAGGAATGTTGTAGTGGGAAGTTCTTTAGAAAGTCGCAAGAATTGCTCAATTAAAATTGGGTGGAGTAGGGGTGTTCTTATTAACTATTGGAAGCGTAGCAAACGATTATAGAATCTAAGTAATCTTTGATTTCCTTCAGTTGCTTTTGGCCCTATTTTTTAATTCAAAATCCACCATCCATTCAATGCCAAACTTGTCTCTAAACATACCAAAATAAGAACCCCAAGGACTGTCACTTATTGGCACTTCAATATCTCCGCCCGCTGATAGTCCGCTAAATAATTTGTCGGCTTCTTCACGACTTTCGGCACTAATAGATATCTTAGATCTGTTTTCATTTTCATTTACTGGTCCCATACTTTCCGGGACGTCATTGGCCATCAGAATATTCTTGCCAATTGGCAATGCAATGTGCATTATTTTATCTTCGTCATTTTTTGCTACGGGATATTCATTGCTGGATATATCTTTGAGACGTACTATCCTGGAGAACTCTCCACCGAATACTGATTTGTAAAAATTGAATGCTTCTTCGGCATTTCCATTGAAGTTAATATGCGGATTGATAAGTGCCATAATTAATAATTTTTCAGTTATTTATAAATTATTTCTCTCTTATCTAAGATATGTTTTCCCTTTTTATTGTTTTCTAAAATTATTATAATTTCAAGATTTCTTTTGCTAAAATTGATAAATCATTATTTAATTGATGCCCTCCGGTTTTTATCTCAAAAAAAATTCCTCGTTTTATTTTTTCTCGATATTGTTCAAAATGAGAAAAAGGAATCTCTTCATCGTCTTTGGTATGATAGAAAAAGATTGGAACTTTCTTTGGCAATTTTTGAGCAAAATCTTCTCGTAGCTTAAAACCATCTTTCCATTTTTCATTTCCACTCCAAAATGGAGTTGCAACAAGAAAAATCGCTTTAATTTTTTTATCTATTAAGTTTTCCGAAAGAAATTTTAAAATCATAGAGGCTCCAAAAGAATGACCCACCAAAATAAAATTGCTACTTACATTTGAAATTTCCGCGCCAATCTGTTTATTCCACCCAAAATCAGATGCTGATTCATCAGATTTTATCTCAGGATATTTAATGTCATAATTATCGCCTAATGCTTTCTGTAATGAATCCACAAAAGCTTTGTCAAAATCATAACCTCCATCACCACCACCTTGAATAAACAATATTTGTTGCTTCATTTTTTCTGAATTATTTGGTTCCGAGAAAATTGATATTGTTGGCTTTGCGGTTAATATTCTTATTCAAAAACATATAAAGCTTCCCATTTCGAGAAGCTTTTACTATTTATGGATTGGAACTAAGGACTAGCTTTCTTTTTTATCATCCATTTTGTTAATTATTTCCCGTAACAAGTTATTTTGTTCTTGCCTCAAAGAGATAAATTTATTCACCCACGTATAAATCAGATAAAATATTCCAAACAGGATTGATAAATAAACAATGAAGATAATAATAGGAAAGATAGTAATAGGAAAGATAGTAAAAATGCCCATAATTTAATTTTAAGTTAGTAATTGATGAATAAATAATCCAAAAAACGATTTGTAAATCATAAGGATTTTGGTTGTCATTTTTTAGTCAATACTCTCAAATGTACTTTATTAAAACAGAGCGAACAAAAGACCTTGGTATTATAACATTTGTTATCAAGTTTTACTTTTAAATTTTGGCGGTTTTATTTAGGAATTTTATTTTCATTCTATGGAGGTGTTTATTACTGGAGAGGATGATAAATTACGGGATTCATCAATTTGTTGTTGAAACTCTGTCAGCTTTTGTTCTGCAATTTTAATCGAGTCGGCCCCTGCTAACCAACGTTTTGGTGGTATGCTTTCATTTGCAAGTTTAATTAATGCCTCAGCTAATTTTGCCAGGTCTTCTTGTTGGTTTCCGTTCTCGTTTTTCCAAAATGGACGGAGCTCTGCGTTCATTTTAGCATAATCTTCAATGGCATTTTCTGCCCAGACGGTCGAAGCAGGTGTCAATAAAACTGTTTTGAAAAATCCTGGCTCTACAACTGTTGTATGAATATTAAAGGGAGCAATTTCTGCTGCCAAGCAATCCATCCATCCTTCTAAACCAAATTTGGAAACAGAATAAGCAGAACAACATTCATAACCTACAAGTCCTGCAATTGATGAAATGCTTATGATGTGCCCCGAACGATTTATTCGCATCATGGGAAGTATTGCGCGTGTGACATTCATTGGGCCATATAAACTTGTGGACATTTGAAGTTCCATTTGCCGCTGGCTTAATTCCTCAAAGAAACCTGCATAGAAATTGCCTGCATTGTTTACTAATACGTCAATGGTTTTAAATTTTTTCACTGCTTCTTTTACAGCAGCTTCAATTTCTTTTGAATCGGTAACATCCATTTTTACAATCAAAAGATTGTCTGAAGAAATGCCTATAGCTTTTGAAACCTTTACTTTATTACGTCCCGTGGCAACGACTTTATAACCTGCTGCAAGTGCAGCTTTGGCTATTTCCAAACCTATTCCGCTACTTGATCCTGTAATAAACCATACTTTATTTTCTTTCATTTCCGTTTCTGATTTAAAAAATTACTTCATCGTTAGTAAATTCTATGTTAGAGATTTCCCTAAAATTGGTAGTTAACGCAAAAATCTACTTGATTATATTACTATTGGTTGGTTTTTGACTTCATCAAATTTTCAGTGATCAATTCTGCAGCTTTCATCGATTCAAAAATTATAATTGGAGCGCTACTTGCCATTTTTTGTCCCGCGGAAGTTTTATAAAACTCTTCAATTTGTTTCACTTCTTCATAGGTATATTGATTTCTATAAATCCAAATGACAGCATTTTCGATCCATTTTTTGCCATTTCCTTCTTTAAAAAAAGTTTCAAGTTTATTTATATCTTCTTCAGGAATTTCTTTCTTACTTCTTTGTTCAGCTATTTTATATTCAATAATATTATTGATGTTAAATGCTCCGCGAATTTTTCTAAGCTCTCTTATTTCCTTAGTAAGATCATCATTTGGAACTTCTGAAGTGTCCGGTTTGAACGACCTCATATCAATTTCAATTTTTTGAAACTCTGAACTATCAACTTGAGAATGAGCAATAGTTGAAATCAAAAAAATAAATAGGTAAAAATGATTTTTCATAAAATCTGCATTTGTGTAGATTGCTATCCTAAATGGTTTCGCTCCCAATTAAATATAAATTTGAGCTTTTTGAAGCTATTGAAAAGCACCTCTGTCTTTACAATTAATCGGTTGCCTCTAACCTTTTAATATAAGATTGCATTTCAGCAATTTCTTTTTCCTGAGCCTTTATAATTCCATCTGCCAATTTTCTTACCTCGGGATCTTTTATATCAGCCCGTTTACTTGTGAGAATTGCTATTGAATGATGCGGGATCATTGCCCTCATATAAAGCACATCACCAACTGGAGTTTGTGATCTTACTAAAGTTAAGGCACCAACAAAAAGCACTAAACTTCCTATAAGTATAGCAATATTTTTACTCCTGTTTTTGTACATATGCAGCATAAAAAATAACATAATCACTGCCATTGCCGCAATTCCTAAACAGGCCATATAAAACCGGGTAAGACTAAAATAGACGTGGTCCATTTGATATGTATTTAAATACATTGTGATGTACATGGCAATAAAAGATGCGAGCAACATCAAAATAAATTTTGTGTAATGGTATTCACCTTCATTTTTGTGATTCACTTCGTGGTTATTTTTCATTTTTTTTTTTATTTTTTTAAGCTAAGATTTTGGATTACTCCCTTCTGAGAAATTCCATCAGGAGTCCTTTTTAAAACTGAAGTTTACTTGCCAATTCTGTACTAAAATAAACTTTTTAAATTAGTTTAAATGTGAATACTGGATATATGTGTATCCGAAAGTTATCATTAATATACTAATTAACACACAATTAACTAAGTGAGCATCTAAACATAAAGAAAAGTTCGATCAACTTAAAAACAAGAAATGCTTCCATTTCTAAAAAGCTCCTAATATTTTTCTGGAAGACATTCTTGGTGAAATATATTATTGGGATGATTTAATACTGGACTCTCGTTTCGGATTTTTAAATTGAAACTTTCGGCGGTGCTGAAGATTGAGATTGACTAAATACTGAAATCGAAATAAATGTAACTTTTTAGTTGTAAAAAATTAATGAAATGCCTTTGGCTTCAGATCTTCTAATTAATTCTTAGGTGTGAACGCTTAGTTATTGCCGTCAGCTTATTTCCCGAGGGTATTTAAATATAAGGCTAAAACAAGACCAATTGTTGTAGCGAGACCAGTCCAATATTTGTCCATCTTAAATGATTTAGGAAAAACTTCCAGGGCTAGAGATGCTACAACTGCGCCTCCTGCAAAGCATTTTATATAATTTAAATATTCTGTGGAAACATCAGCTAATAAATAATGGCCTAAAAGTGCACATGCAGAAAGTAATAAGGACGTACCTATCCATAACCAAAGGACTTTCTTTTTAGAATTATTTTTTGACATTTCTTTGGCACCACCTGCTGCCTCAGGTAAATTGGACAAAAGTATAGATCCCGACAAAGCAGCTACCGAAAGTGGAGAAGCTCCTATTAAGGCTACTCCCAACGCCAAATTTTCGGGTATCCCATCAAGGGTAATTGCAGCGAGTAATCCGCCACCACTGTGTGAGCCCCATTTTTCTTTAACCAAATAATCTAAAACCGTAAATGTAATGGCACCTGCAAAGACTATGGATAGGGTAATTGGAACTGAGTTTTTTTCGAGTGCAGGATTTATCAATTCGAGAAGTGCGGACACCAAAAGTGCTCCTCCAGCCAACGCGACTAAAAAGCCTTCAAGTCTTTTCGATATATTTCCATAAATACCCCAAATTGCACCGATTATAAGTGCTCCCGTAACAATAATTACAACTATAATGGTCATCATATCCTTAAAAATTTAGTTTTCGGTTCCCAATGAAATCAATCCAGAAGCAAGAATATTTTTCAAAAAATTTAAACCAATTGTTCACTTTAAATTGCGAACATTTCAATTTACGACCACACTTCACATCAACTATAGCTATAGAAATGTGCATTTATTCTTTATTCTTCAGAATTTCAGTATCATTTGATTTTAAATGTAAATCCATTTGAGGAAATGGAATTGGGATATTATTCTTGGCAAATTTTTGTACAATAATTCTACGAATATCGCTTTTGACTTTATTGATTCTAAATATATTTTGACTAAAAAACAAAACTTGAAAATCTAAAGAAGAATTTCCAAAGTTCACCAATCGAGCTTCAGTTAATTCCCTGTCAGAAATATCCGGATGCTGAAATGCGCTTTCTTCCAAAATTTTTATAACCAAATCCACATCGCTGCCATAGGCGACGCCAACATCAATCCTAAAACGGGTTTTCTTTGTCTGATGGCTCCAGTTGATCACTTTATTGGTTGTTATAAGTGAATTGGGAATTATGATGGAAATATCATTGGTATTTAAGCCTTTGGAGGTGCGCAAGCCGATACTCTGTATTCTCACAACATCACCATCTATTTCCAAAACATCATCTATTTTTATAGATTGTTCTGAGAGTAAAATTATTCCAGAAATTATATCATTGAAGGTTTGCTGTAAGCCTAAACCTATTCCTACAAGTAAAGCGGCAGAACCGGCTATTAACAGTGTCACCTTAATACCGATAGATTCTAAAATAAACCCTACAGCAAGGATCCAAATTAAATATTTGATGATTTGAAATAGGGCATAAGCACTCCCTTTGTCGAGATTATTAAACCTCCGTTTACGAAAAAGTGTATTCTTGATTAGCCATAATACTAATTTGGTAACCAAAAAAATGAGTAAAATAATCACAATTGTGTACACCCTTATCTCATAGTCTCCCGCACTAAAAAGCACAAATTCCAAAAATTTACTCAATGTTTCCATGTTGACCTTTTATAAAGCAATGATAACAGTTATAATGTTAGCTACTGAATTTATTTCTGTTTTCAAAGAAATTAACATCACTAGAATCTGAACAAAAATTAGCTGACCATATCTATTGCTTGTTTACAAGTTAATTTTATTCTTATGAAATTTCTTGAAGTTATTAATTTTAATCTGGCACTGAAGATAAAATTATCAGTTTCAGTTCAAGGAAAATTACTTCAGAATAATTTAAGGATCCGCTTTAATTATGATCGAAAAAACCTACTTTTCGATTAACTGTTTACCTATTTCCCAATCAAGACCAAATGGGTCCGTCAGTCTTCCTAATCTCCAACCATAATTTTCGCCAACTGAAAAAACTTCAGAAGCACCTGCTTTAATTGCCTGTTCAAAAATGACATCTGGACTCTCAACAACTAATAATATTTTTATCACATCTTGTTTTAAAGTAGTTGCTATTGTTTTATCCGTATCAGTTGATTGGCCACTCACCCAAAATTCGGCCTCGTCAACAGAAAGTTTAAGAACTAATCCGCCATCTGGTGATTCCATTCGATACGTTTCATCGGCTCCAAATGCTTCTTTGTAAAACGCTCCGGCTTTAGCGCAATTTCCTACAGAAAGCCAAGGTTGGATAGATGTTTTGATATTTGCCATATTTTAATTTTTATATTATTCTTTACTCGGGTTCTCAATTAAACTAATTAACATCTTGGATTCCAGTAAATTGTTGGATTAGTTGTTTTATTTACCGAACAAGCCTAAATAAATGAGTGTTAAAGTAATGGTATCAAAAATTGCATGTGAAATAATTGGATACCAAAGATTTTTTCCGAATCGCTTTAATAAAAAAGTCCAAAATAATCCTCCTAAAGTTGCCGATATCATTCCTAAATAGCCTTGCTGAGAATGATATAAACCAAATATCACACTTGTTATTAATCCTGCAAATAAGAATGAATGATTGTTGTTTAACCAACCTTCAATAGTTTTTTGAATGAAACCTCTAAAAATAATTTCTTCATAAAAACCACCAATTATCCAGGCTGCAGCTATAGTAATTATAAGGTTTGTTGGATTGTTTTGTATAAAATTATATTCTGTATAATCAGGAACAATAAACAAGTATGAAATTAAGGGAAGATAAATCCATCGCATAAATGCAACCCAAACTAATGCTGATGTTATTCCTACCAGAAAGGTTTTGATTGAAATACCATTTTGTTTTAAACCTAAATCCCTAAGTGTTTTATTCTCTTTGCGCAAAATTAAAATAACAACACCCAAGCATATTATTGCATACGAGTAAAATGGTAATGGCACAAAATGCGGAAATATGACAACCAAAAGTATTGCTAAAAGACTGATTATGTTCGTTGCAAAATGATGTTTCATCTTAGGATCTTCACAAGTGCTATCCACAAAATTTTAAATAACATCTAAGTTTCCATTTTCAAAATCTTCGATTAGCTTTCTTGAAACATCAAAATCTTCATCATTAACCTTTAATATTACTACATTATGGCCTCCAGAGGAAACAGCCCAAGGTTCAAGATTTGCCATATTTTCATTTTCGGTAAATACTTGAATATCTTTATTTTCCAATAAATTCCTCATATTCATCGCCTCAAAGTAGGTTCCTCTAAACAAATTAGTCATAATTTTTTATCTTTTAATTTTCTTGAAACCTTATACTTTACAAAGTTCAGTTTACTCTTAAATGTAGGTGATTCACAGAGAATATACAAATGGCTATCAGGAGATCAATTATTTTGCTTTCAAAATAGGCATTTCGCAAAATTTAAAACTAGAAATAAATAAAATAAGCTTTCCATTTCTGAAAAGCTATTTCATGGTATATGTGGTTATTCTGGGTATAATTGAGCCGCATATATTTAAGTACTTAGTCGCCAATTTTTTCCAAGGCAGGAATATCATCCATTTTTTCTAATCGCTGGGCAAGCTCTTTCTTAAATTCGTTTAAATCAATTTCGGCTTTCACCAATGCAGAATGCAGTTCTTCACTTCCTACATTTGTTAGGTTTAGCTTGCGTAAAATTTCATAAACTTCAGCTTCTGCTTCCATTATCTGAAGTCGCTTATAATATGTTAAGCTTTCAGTCATATGTGCCAACGCAATCATTGCAGTTAAAAATGGGTGGTTATTGGTTACGTTGACTTCCTTTAATTTTCCGTGTTCAAGTTCAACTTTTAGTGCAAAGGCAAATTCTTCCATGTTGAATTCAGCATTCCTGCTATTAGGATCTAAATATGCTTTGATTGCTTCAACATTATTCATTGTTGAGAGGTCTGTTGAGGTTTCATTTTTGGCATTCAAATCTTCGTAAATAACATTACTGATAACCCGTGCTTCTTTAATTGTTGGATCATTTTCAGGATCTTCAAAATCCCTTTCTGACCAATCCCAATTGTCAGAATGAACAGGTTTTATGAATTTCTCGCAGAAAGCCTTTACGTCATTTTTCAAACTTATGAACGTCCCGTCCTTTTTGATGTATACGTCCTGATAAACTCCGCTAGTTTTGGCCATTTGATTTTCTTCTTAATTATTTATTTAAAAGAACCACTTAATTGAAAATAGCTATTTATTCTGGATGAAAATTCTATTGTGGTTCTTTTTTACATTTATCCCTATAACAATCATTTCGATTAACAATTGAAACTGAATATGTTAAATGAAAACTAATAGCATTTTTCTAAAACTAAAGTTTAACTGACAATCTTAAACTAAAATAAGCTTTTTTAGTTAATTCTTAATATGAGGTGAGAAAATTATGTTTTTGGATTCAGGTTCCAGCATCTGGTTTAGGAATTATTAGCTATCTAAAAGGTTTAAATTGGGAAAAGTTCAAGGCATATAAATAAAAAAGCTTCCCATTTCGGAGAAGCTTTTTCTTTATACGGATATTTATATTTCCTGCCTTGTTGAGAACCTACTTCTCATTTTGAAATAGCTCTAAATAGGCTGAATGACTTGATCTAACAGCATCCGCTCCCTGGAGTACAAGTAGTTGTAGTTTCAATCTCAGAAAGTTTTACTTTTGGTTTTTTCTGCGTTGTTCCTTGCTTTTCTGCGTAAACCGTGATGCTGAAAATTCCTGTTGTTCCTTGGTTGAAAGTTTTCACCTCATCCTGGGAAAGATATTTACTGAGTATATCATCAGGAATGACAATTGGCTTTTCTTTTTGGACTTTTATATTTTGAAAACCTTGATCTAATATCATTTGTAGATAGTCAATTTTCTGAATGGCGCCTGCAACACATCCTGCATACATTTCGGCATCTTCTCTCAAAGCATCAGGAAGGTCACCAACCAATACAATATCTGAAACGCTAAAGTGTCCTCCCGGTTTTAAAACCCTATATATTTCCTTGACGACTTTTTCCTTGTCAGGAACGAGATTCAATACACAATTACTGACAATTACATCTGCAATATCATTGCTTACTGGCATTGCATCAATATCACCCTCTCTAAACTCGACATTGTTATATCCCAATTTTTCAGCATTTGTCCGAGCTTTCTCAATCATAATAGGTGTAAAATCTATACCGATTACTTTTCCTTCTGAACCAGTTTCGTGACGGGCGACAAAGCAATCATTTCCGGCACCGGAACCTAAATCAATTACGGTATCTCCTTTTTTTATTTTGGCAAATTGCGTTGGCAAGCCACAGCCTAAACCTAAATCGGCATCCTCAATGTATCCTTTGGTTTTAGAGTAGTCATCCATCATAATATTGTAAACTTTGTTGGAAGGAGTAGTCGCACCACAACACGAAGATGCATTTTCCGCTTTGCCTTGTTCGGCAATTCTGGCATAGCGTTCTTTTACCAACTCCTTTAATTCTTGTTCATTTTTCATTTTGATTAATTTAAATGATTATAAAATCAGTGTTTTTGTTTTTTAACAACAATCTTGATTTTTTGAAATATCCTGATTCAGAAATTGAAACATTATTTCCTTCATCTTAGTCCACTTTTCGATATTGATACAGTAACAAATACTTGTTCCTTCGATTTTTCCCTGGATTAAACCTAGCTGTTTTAATTCCTTAAGGTGTTGGGAAATAGTTGGCTGAGCAAGACCAATTTCGTCTACCAGGTTTCCACAAACACAAGAGTCTATTTTGAATAAATGTTGCAAAATTGCTATTCTAGCAGGATGACCAAAGACTTTGGCGAATAATGAAATTTCGTTTTGCTGGTCGGTAAACATTTCCGTTTTGGTCAATCCCATTTTAATAATATTTGTTCATTGCAATATTACGATTAAAACTTTGTATTGTCAAAATTATTTTTCTATGTTGATTATCTTTGTTGGAAGAAATTAACAATCATATAAATGAAGAAATTAATTCTGGATTTCTGCAAGTGACAATCAGGTGATGAAAAAAATTACCATCGTCAAATGGTCATTTATTAAGGTGTTTTTATTTTCTGTTACAGCCATAATATAAATATTAATTTACCCCTGTGCCATTTTAGTTTTCATTTCTTGAACAGCTATTTCACCTTCTTTTGTTATTCCCATTATTTCCGTAAAAACGCCAATCTCTTCCCGAGTGTCAAAAAAAACAATATTAGCTATCGTGGTGTCAAATCTGCTTACTATATTAAATCCCCTTTTTTTAAAATCTGAAATCACGTTGTCAAGGTTTATAATGGGTGTGCTATATGCAATATGTTGAATACCGCCGGTTGGATTATTGTCCAGGAAATCTTTAAAAATACTCTTTCCTGATATTGGCTGAATGATTTCAATAAAAGTCCCACAGGAATAGGTCATGCTAACAAGGTTTTCGGCATCGACGAGTTGTCCATAATAAGTTCCACTATAGTCTTGTAAAAGACTTGTAGCTGTTGGCATAAAATTCTTAACTCCAAACATTTCTTGAAAGAAAATCTTTGATTTCTCTAAATCCTTCACAACCCAAGCAATTTGTGACGGTGTTAGTTTCATGTTTTCTTTTTTATTTGACCTGTCCATAAAGTGTAATTAATTTAAATAAAAAGTCTGTACAATTGAGTTTCTTCTGAGCCACTAAATTGAAAAATTAAGATTTTCTATTCACTCAAATTTAACTGAGTCAAATAGTTCAATTAATGGATTTTATAGATTTTTCAGATTGTTGGTCACAATTCCCGTTTTCTAAGTTAAGAACTTTTCCAAAGATTGATCTCGTGGACAAGTTAAAAACCTCCCAAACTTAAAAAAGCTTCCTATATTTGAGAAGCTTTTTTCTTTTGATGGCTTGTCCCGTCCTGAAATAGAGATACACTAAATCCTTAGTGTAATGAAAACATCAGTAAATGCTGAGTATGTAAAGCGTACTCAAAAAGATTATTCGATTTCTTTTAAGCTTCAAGTTGTTGGAGAAAT
>Ga0307486_1002819_pt1 | contig 11817 bp, 11 predicted proteins | sample CBIW02metaG_FD_203663 | JGI IMG/M metagenome (GOLD analysis project Ga0307486, IMG submission 203663) | Sea-ice brine microbial communities from Beaufort Sea near Barrow, Alaska, United States - CBIW 0.2 | ecosystem: Environmental > Aquatic > Marine > Coastal | place: USA: Alaska | collected... | reverse complement strand
AACCTTCACTCCCCGCGCCTGCAACGCGCGAATCTCCGACTCAACATCCGCATCGAACAGGGTTCCGAATAGTGCGCGATTGGCTTCAACAAGCACATGAGAAAAGTTCTGGCTTACCGCCTCGAACTGCCTCTTCTGCCACGGCCGAGAAAATCTTGTGATGTTGACGGGCACCGAATTATCGGCCGGGTAACCAAAGTCACCCGTCTTCACGTACTGCATGTTCACTGCCGAAACATCAGGTAGGCGCTCGGCAGCACGCGCCCATTGAAAGCCTTGGCCCGCGAAATTAACAGGAGCGATGTACAACCTAATTCGCGTGTTTTTAACTTGAGGAACAGAGGGGACGTCCCTGAGCCGGTATCGGTACTGCTGTGCTCGCAATACCGAACTCAATCGTTCCGGCAGCCAAGAGAGAACCGTGGCAATCACTCTGCTCACTGACCGTGTCACCCCTTTCTCAGTTACCGATTCCACGACGGTTTCGAATTATCCTGCGCGGCGCCCTCGCGACTCTAGCAAGCAAGTTGCCCGACCCAAGTTTTGAGTTGGCATGCATCCAGCGCCTGAAGCCACCATCTAGGTGTCAAGAAAAGCAGATAATACCCTCGCGCTCAATTGTCCATCATGAACCGTTCTTACGAATTCCGGGCCCCGGCGTGCGTACTCGAGCATTCGGTCTCGATCACCTAATAACGCACGCATTTCGAGCTCAATAGCGGCGGGCGATAAGTCAATAATCGGCAGGGTGAGCCCAGTCGCAGCTGAGACAAAGTTGCGCACCTGACCGGAGACAAATGAGACAACAATTCGCCCAGCGGCCATGGCCTCACATGCTGCGACCCCGTAGATTCCCAAACTGAATTGATCGAGAACCATATCGACCGAGGTATAGAGCGCTGGCATCTCGTCCGCCGGAACGTTCTCTACACGGATATAGCGAATGAGGCCCTCGGCTTCAAGTTTCTTCATCACGGGGTCAATTAGATCTGACCCCTTGACTGCCGCTTTGCTCGGCGCATGCGCGACCACAGGCATACCACCGTGGGACAGTGCTGGCGAACCTACCGCCCACGCTGCGGTGTCGACAACGACCGGCAGCCAGTGCCCCTGGGGCACATCGAGAGCAAGATCAGGCGTGGAGAAGAAGATCGGAAGTGGGGAGTTCTCCAACCGCGATTGAAGTTCAGAGGAACGTTGCTGCAGTGCAGGCGTCAACGACCATCGTTCGCCATGGAATGGAGACCAAGTCATCCGCTGCGCGTGGCGACTCGGGAGCCGAATGTCGCTTCCGTGAAAGAGTAAACCAACGGAGATTCCTGCGGCCAACAAATCGTCAATGTCCGCTTCCGCAGTCCGCAGCTGCGCATCGCCAAACAGGGGGCGATCTGACTCAACAAGCACGTGGGTGAATTGCCGCGTGACTGCTTCGCGCTGTGCGGCCTGCCAGCGGATTGACCAGCGATAGACGCCAAGAGGAACAGGCTCCCCGCAACCAAAACCGAAATCTTGTGGCCCTACGACCGCCATATTCGTCGCCGCATTGCCAAGAGAATACCGATTGACCGCTTGTGCCCAAGCCCAACCCTGCCCGGCTGAGTTCGCCGGAGCGATCAGCAGTCGGGAGCGTGTATCAGAGTCGAGAACCTCGGGCGTGGGCATGAGCGCAGCATCGTAGCGTTGCGAAGACGGCAAAACTCGCAGTTGAACTCGAGTCGGCAACGACAGAATGAGACCAATCACGAGGCGCTTTACCCCGACCTTGACGCGCATCATCCGCCCCCGCATCCGGCTTTTTGCATCACTCATTGGGATGCCGCGTCCGTCAGCGTTGCACCGCGAATAATGGTGCGCATTACTTCGCCATCGTGTTCGAAACTCAGTTCCCGCGATGCCCCATCAACACGCAGTTTCGTGCTCGCGATGGCATCCGGAGTCAGTGAACGAATAGACGCTACGCACTCTTCAACGCCGAAGCCATCACTGACAACCCCGAGTTCCTTGCTCTCGACGAGCTGCTGCATCTCGATGCTCGGTCCAACCGCAATTGCAAGGCGCGCTTGAACGAAATCAAAGAACTTATTCGGGAGGGTGTATCGCGCGTTGGTATGAGTCGGAGGTATCCAAAAGACGCCAACATCAAACCGATTCAGCGCCCCCGGCAGCTCAGCTGGAGTCACCGGAGGATTGAACCGAATAGATGCTAGCCCACCGGCCCGAGCCTTCAACTTTCGAAGATAGGCACCGCCGTCGCCACCCTCAACAAGAAAGAGATCAAGTGAATAGCCCGACCCCAGCTCTCTCGTGGCATCGATCATCGCTTCAAGATTGCGGCCGTGGATTGCCGCCCCGCTGTGCACCATTCTTATCGTCGACGGATCGGCTTCAGATGGACTTAATTGGCGCCAATGAGTCGAGTTGCGCACTACGGTCGGTCGAACGCCGTAGTCGCGCTCGTAAAGCCCCGCGATGGAGTCGCACACCGTTGATGTCGCCGCGGAGCGAGAAAGGTACCTCGCGCAAATGTGTCTCATCAAGGGCGCGACCAAAATTCGCCACGACAGCACGTGAGTGCGTTCCTCCGGCGCCCACTCGTGCAAATCTGACCACACCGGGGCCCCGTGGGCCAGCGCATGAGCGGCGGGAATAGCGCGCGCGTCGTTCGCGACGACCAGATCGAATTTTTCGCCGGCAATCGCGGTGAGCGCAAACTGAACTGCGGGTGCTGCAAGCTCAGCACGCGACCACTGGCGAAGCGCTAACAGCGCTACACCGCCCAGCGTTTGCGGCAGCGATGGGAGGTCCGCCGGGATCTCGACGTGAGCCGACGCATTCTCTGGCCGAGGGCCGTAGCCAATCGTTGTGACCTGGCCAAACTCCGCCAAAATTCCTAGCTGCCGAAGGACACGCGCGTCGCGTTCGATCGGGGAAAACGAAATGCAGAGAATCCGGAGCGGCACCATAGTTCAATAGTAGGGTTTATGAGTGCCCAAACCTCACTTGCTCTACGTCGCTTGGGGCTATCCCCCCGCACGCGGTGCAGGAATGTACCGAGCACTAGCAACCGCAAACGCGTACGCCGAAGCGGGCTGGCGCGTTACTGTCCTGACCGCTACTCGTGAGACGTTCGCATCACTGACAGGCACCGACGAACTCGCGGAACAGCAGATTCACTCTTCAATCACAGTTGTTCGAGTTCCCTTCGACCTCTCGCGAGGAGAGACCAACCTTTCGCGGTGGACGCGTCTTCGCGTAGCTTCACCACTCCTGTGGAGCTTTCTCAAGTCTCTGGCAGAACGGGCTGCATTCCCCGAACCTCGCTACGGCGCCTGGCGAGTCCCCTTGGTCGCCGCTGCGCGCGTAGTGCACCGCCGCTCGCCCGTTGACCTCGTCATCAGCACCGCAAACCCCAACGTTGACTTCTTGCCTGGCTACTATCTCAATAAGTGCCACGGCATCCCCTACGTTATGGACTACCGCGACACGTGGCATCTCGACATGTACCGAGGTTCACGCATCGGCTCGCGATCATCCCGCTCCGCGCGCTGGGAAAGAAAGCTAGTAAAAAACTCGAGTGAAGTGTGGTTTGTCAACAAGCCAATTCTCGAGTGGCATGCCCAAGAATTTCCCGCTGACGCCGCAAAATTCCACGTCGTCACCAACGGTTTCGATCCGGAATACCTGCAGGGTCAAGTCGATCGCGTATCATCAGCGGCCGGACTTACGTACGGGTACCTCGGCACAATCTATGGCCCAATGCCTGTCCGCGAGACGCTCGAGGGATGGCGGCAAGCGCGCAAACACTCCCCAATCCTGGCGAAATCAACTTTCGAGATCCACGGTCGCCTTGGGCACTATTCCGTACCCAATGCGGAGATGCTGGAACTTATCGAGAGCTACGCCGGCGACGGTGTTCGCTATATGGGAATCGTCAGCAAGACACAGGTCGCCGAGGTGTACTCCCGATTCGACGCACTGCTTCTCATCCTCGGCCAGAGCACCTACATTACGAGCGGCAAGGTCTACGAGTACGCGGGAACTGGCCTACCCATCGCATCACTGCACCACCCTGAAACCGCTTCAACCACCGTGTTGCAGGACTACCCGCGCTGGGTTGCAGCGGCAGATGTTTCCGTCGACAGTTTCGCGAACTCCATCGTCGCGCTGAGCACGCTGACGCTCGACTCAGATGCAAACGCGCAAGATGAGGCCAGAGAGTCCGCGGCTCGCTTCGAGCGGTTGAAACAACTCGAGCCCCGGATCTCAAAATGGACTCGTCAGGTGATATCAGAAAGCGGCAATCAATGACGCATCTAAATGCGCTTCTTCTCGTGGCGAATGATATCGAGGCAACTGAGCGACTCGAGTCACAGTACTCGTCAGCGGGACTTGCAGATGCGATTGCCGCCGCGGCTAATCGCGATATGGTGCTCACTATCGCGACGCGCGAGCCCGAAAAACACACTAACAAGGCGTACGCCCGCGACGCGATTGTCCACTCCATGCGAGCAGAACGCGCACCTCTCGTTGACCGACTCCTGTTGACAATCAGTGCGGAGAAGTTGCGCACAACACTTGCCAAGTCTCCGATCGGCCGGCTCATTAACTCACTGAGCGCGACCGACCCATCCCGCACTTTTGCTCGGGCCTACCGGCAAAAACCTGCAAACGCTTCGGGGCACTTCGATCTCGTGATTGCGTTCGACACTGCCGCTATCCGAACGGCGTGGTTGTTCAATAAGCGCGACAGCACGACCGCTGCATTTTTCGGTGAGGCCGCCGCAATCGCGTACCTTCGCGATAACAATTAGTCGATTTTCGCGCGCTAACTGATCCCCGCGAGGGCCGCCTGTTCCGCGAATTCCGGAACTTGCGATACCAACTCTTCGAACGTTCCGACGGCAACGATCCGACCATCCTGCATGAAACAAACTTGGTCGTTGTCGCGAATCGTCGAGAGCCGATGAGCTACCGAGACAATCGTAATTTCGCCACGGAGTGAACGAATCGCGGACGCAACATCCGACTCGGTTTTCGTATCGAGCGCACTCGTTGCTTCGTCAAGCACGAGAATCAGAGGGTCAGAGTAGAGCGCGCGCGCAATTCCGAGTCGTTGACGTTGTCCACCCGAGAGCGACATTCCTCGCTCCCCCACAGCCGAGTTCATTCCCTCGGGGCGCGACTCAACCGTCGTCCACAACTGAGCACGTCGAAGCGCACTCTCGACTCGCTCCGCGTCAAAATCGGTATTCCACACGAGCGCAACATTCTGCGCGATCGATCCTTCAAAAATCGCCACGTCCTGGGGAACGTATCCAACGCGGGCCCTCCATGACGCCAGCACATTCTCCAATGGCTCGCCATCGAGCTGGAGCACGCCGTCGGATGGAACCAAGAGCCCGAGAAGGATGTCAACAAGGGTGCTCTTTCCTGCGCCCGATGATCCGACCAATCCCAGGGTGCTGCCCATCGGTATGGACAGATTGACATCGTCAATAGCGGGAGCTGCCGAGCCGTCGTAGGTAAAGCTCACGTTCTCAAGCTCGAGTGACTTTGGCGACTCGCTGATGGGGTCGTGGCCAATGGTCTCTGCCCGCTCGATGTAAACGCGTGACTGATAAATGTCATCAATAACCGCTTGAACGTGCGGTGAGCTCGCGTGGGTGACAGTCAAAACCGACTGAAAACCGGTGAGCGCTGGTACAAGTCGGAACCCGGCAACGCCGAAAATCGCGATGGCTGCCAACGCATCCGCAAGGCCACCTCCGACATAAGCGAAGCCACCGACCAACAAGAATCCGCCGATGAGGGCTGCGTCCAATACAAACTTGGGCACTGCGGAGAGGAAGTTAATGTTCGCTCGTGCTCGCGTTGTGTGGATGCGGTTGGAGTGCACAACCTCTGCGACTTCGGATGCCTTATTGCGGAGAGTGATCTCCTTGAGCGCCGACACCATGTCGGTCATCAAGGTCGCTACCGCGAACGAGTAGTCGCGGTTGGCGCGGCCAGCCTGGACTGACTTGCGCGATACGACGACCGCGAGCAGTACGGCCATTGCCCCCAAGTAGAGCACGGTAATGAGCGCCGTCGCTGGCTGTGCAATGACGAGTACGGCAAAAATCGACAACGCCGTAATCACAAGCGTCGGCATTGTCATTGCCGGCAGCAGGAACGAAGAAATTGTGTTGGCGATTCCAACGTCAGCCAAGCGCACCAGCTGGGCTGTGCTGCGCTTGAGGCGGTCGGACCATGGCGCCCTGATGTATGCGTTGAAGAGTTTGTCGCCGATCTCGAGCTCGTACGATGCGAAGCGACGAGTCGCAACCCACTGAAGGCTGATGCTCAGAATCGACTTCGTGATGATCAAGAGGGAAACCGTAAGCACGATCCACACATAGTTTTCCGAGGCCACTGCGCCGACGATCGGAAGCTGCACTGGAAGATTCGCGACCATCGAACTAAGCGAGATCGCAAGAAGCCCAAGTGCTGCAATGTCGAGAATCGCCAGGGAGGTCGACGCCGCAATGTATCCCCACAAGAATCGCTGTGCGCGCTCCGGAAGCAACGGTACGAGTTCCCGGAGGGTCCTAAGTATCAATCTCATCGTTTCTCGTTCCTAGCTTGAGGCTCGTCTCTCGCCGTTCTGCCTGAGACAAACGTAGTGTCAATAATGAACTGCGCGCCTGCACGTGCGATTGCCGTGATTGACACTGTCTGAGCCGCACGTTCAGCCAGAGCCCCGCGCTCGGCGGGGTCAGGTTTAGTGCTGAGTGCAGCAATCATCGCGTCTGCGACCCTGTCGGAGCTGTAGTCAGCAACCCAGCCAGCGTTGAGATCCGAGACGAACTGAGCCCCTGGGCCCGCTCCCGCGAATATTGCCGGTGTGCCGCACGCCACAGACGCATAGAGTTTGGTTGGAAAGGCAAGGTCGTAGCCCACCCCGGGCTTCACACTCGCGAGTGAGGCAACCGCAGAACGCAGCATTTCGGCGACCCTGGCGGGAGGCACACGGGGCAAAAACTTGACGGCACCCTCTCCCAGCTCCTTGCCACGTCGTTCCAACTCCGAACGATCGGCCCCCTGCCCAACAAAGATGATCCGCGCGGTGGGGTGGGTCTCGCGCACGTGAGCTAAGGCATCAACGAAAATTGTTGCGCCGTGAACTTCCGAGGCAGTTCCGGCATACAAGAAGTAGGGCGAATCGTGCGGATAGTAAATGCCCTGCTCCGCAAAAAGGTCAGTATCAACGCCGTTGCCAACTTCCTTCACTCGCTCAGCGACTCCCAGCTCGGCGAGCCGTTGAGTCACTGTCGGTGAGACGGAGAGCACTCCCGCAGCTCCTCGAAGCGCCCAGAGTTCGACCGTGCGAACTACCTTCACTACGACACTGTTCGCCACGGTAACCGACGCGTCAGACCAGATATCGGCGGCGTAGTAAAAGTAAGGAATCCGACGAATTGCGCAGACGACTCGGACAACTGCTGCCGTCGTTGGCGGTGGCTCGACCACGACTGCAACGACCCCACGCGCAAACAGCAGGCGAAATACTAGCGGCACGTCAAAGCTCAAATACTGCAGGTAGCCACGGACATAGCCATCTTTATTGCGCAACACTGGGAAGCGCCGAACTTCGACTTCTCTGTCGACGGCATCGTCGGCAGCATCCGCATCCGGAGTGAATGTAGAAGTTATAACAACAGTGCGCGCTCCGGAACGCGCGAGCGCGTTGGCAAGAGCCGCGAGACGGAACGATGCCGCCGCGGGCTCGGGCGCGAATATACGTGACGCTATTGCCACCGCTCCCACGATGTGCGGGTCACGGCGATCAGAGCGCACAGTGGGGTTCACGCTCATGGCTCAAAAACTCACGGACTGTCCCGTTCGAGCGGACTCAATCACGCCTTCAACTACGGCGAGCGTGCGCTGTCCTTGCTGCATCGTCACGATCTCGCTCGGAAGACCAAGGACAGCGTCGCGGAATGCCTCGTGTTCGACGCGAAGTGGCTCGCGCTTCGGGAATGCATAACGCGTGACATCTCCCTCGCTGACGCCTCGGAACGCCGTGACAGATTCCCACTCCAAGGGGAAAGTACCGTTGGCGTAAAAGGTTAGGTCTCCCGTGGATGTATCGGCGACAAAAGTTCCGGTCTCGCCGGTCACGATCGTGACTCGCTCCTTCATCGGGCTGAGCCAATTGACAACGTGGTTGACGATAATGCCATTCGCTAAGCGACCCGAGGCAATAATCATGTCCTCGTACTCGCGCCCGCTCTTGAGCGCAGTCTGCGCGAAAACGGTGGAATAGGTGCTTTGCGCTACCCAGGCGGTGAGGTCGATATCGTGAGAACCGAGATCCTTGCCGACTCCAACATCCGCGATGCGTGACGGGAACGGGCCCTGCCGCCTTGTAGCGATCTGAAACACTTCGCCCAGGTCGCCAGCGGCAATTCGTTTCCGCAATTGCTGGAGAGCAGGGTTGAACCGTTCGATGTGTCCAACGGCGCCTACGAGTCCAGCTGCGTCAAAAGCATCAACCATCCGCTGGCCGGCTTCGACGGTCTCGGCGATGGGCTTCTCGACCAGAGTGTGCACACCAGCTGCGGCGAGTTTGAGTGCCGCATCCTCATGAAAACGAGTCGGAACAGCCACAACGGCGATATCAATTCCCATTGCAATGAGGGACTCGATATCCGGAAGAACGGTCAGTTCACCGGCCACTCCATGCGGATCACCGCCCGGGTCAGCGATTGCCACCAACTCGACGCCATCGATTTCTCGAAGTACGCGCGCATGGTGTCGGCCCATCATCCCGACGCCGAGCAGCCCGGCGCGTAGCGCCGCCATTAGCTTCCCGCCTGAGCGAGGGAGTTGACTGCGTTCACAATTCGCTCGAGATCTGCTTGCGACAGCGAGGGGTGCACGGGCAGCGAGAGAACCTCTTGGGCTGCTTTCTCGGTCTGCGGCAGTTCAAGGTCGGGAGCAAAGCGTGTGAGCGACGGCAACCGGTGATTGGGAATTGGATAGTAAATCCCCGAAGCAATTGCGAACTCTTCGCGCAACGCTGCAGCGAAACCGTCCCGGTCAGTTTCTACACGAATCGTGTACTGGTGATAGACATGCACCGCGTCGTCAGCAACGGGCGGTGTAACGACTCCTCTGAGATTCTCAGTGAAAAACGCGGCATTCGACTGACGGGTTGCCGTCCACCCATCGACCTTGGTGAGTTGAACGCGGCCGATCGCTGCGTGGATATCGGTCATACGCGCGTTGAAGCCGATGACTTCGTTTTCATACTGGCGTTCCATGCCCTGATTGCGCAGGAGCTTGGTAGCGCGAACAAGTTCGGCAGAATCACAGGCGATCATTCCGCCTTCGCCACTCGTCATGTTCTTAGTGGGATACAAGCTGAACATGCCAAAAGTGCCGAACGTGCCGACTTTGCGTCCGCCAAGTGAGGCGCCATGCGCTTGCGCGGCATCCTCGAAGATCATTAGATCGTGCTTCTGAGCGATGGCGACGAGTTCGTTCATCAGCGCAGGATGCCCATACAAGTGAACTGGCATGATCGCTCGGGTTCGCGGAGTAATCGCGGCTTCGACTGCAGCAGGGTCAATACTGAAATAGTCAGGTTCGATGTCGACGAACACAGGGGTCGCACCAGTGAGTGCAACGGAGTTTGCCGTCGCCGCGAACGTGAATGACGGAACAATAACTTCGTCGCCGGGACCGATACCAGCGGCGAGTTGACCGAGGTGCTGTCCGGCAGTTCCCGAGTTCACTGCGACGCACGCGCGACCGTCAACGAAGTGCTCGCCGAACTCTTGCTCAAAAGCGGCGACTTCGGGGCCTTGCGCAATCATTCCGCTGCGCATTACCTTGTCGACGGCTGCTCGCTCGTCGTCGCCAATGATTGGTCGCGCTGCTGGGATGAGTTCTAAGCTCATGCGGACACTTCCTCTCTCAAAACTCCATCGATCTCGATGTACTTCTCGCCGGTCTGCGGGCACTCCCAAGCACTCTCCGTTTCGACGAGACGCATTCCTGACTTACCGACCCACCCGATTCTTCGAGCTGGCACACCGGCCACTAGCGCAAAGTCGGGAACATCCTTGGTTACGACGGCTCCGGCCGCAACAGTCGCCCACCGCCCGACTTCGACGGGAGCGACGCACACTGCGCGAGCGCCAATAGAGGCGCCGGTTCTAATGGTGACTCCGACGGGAGTCCAATCGTCAGCGCTCTTCAATGAGCCATCAGAGGATATCGCGCGCGGATAGGTGTCATTGGTGAGAACCACAGCGGGGCCGATGAACACGCCAGCCTCTAGGATTGCGGGCTCATAGACAAGCGCGTAGTTCTGAACTTTGCAGTTGTTGCCGAGAACTACACCCGAACCGATATACGCGCCCCTGCCGACGATGCACTGCGTGCCGAGCACGGCATTTTCACGCACTTGTGCGAGATGCCACACGGAGCTACCCTGGCCGATTTGCGCACTAGCTGCTACATCTGCTGAGGGCTCGACCCTCGCATCTGACAATTCATCCACAGGAAATGTAACTCCAAAAATTGCGGCAGGAATGCCGAACTCTAAGGTTATCGCGTTCTGACAGAATGGACGCTATGCATACCGAATCAAGCAGCGAGGTCGCGGCGTCAGGACTCGACTATTCAACTTGGATCGTTATTCCCCTCTATAACGAAGCTTCGGTCATTGCCGGTGTTGTTTCAGAACTGCGAGATCAGTTCGCGAACGTGGTGTGCGTAGACGACGGCAGTACGGATGGTTCAGCGCACGCAGCCCACGACGCCGGTGCAAGGGTTCTCACACATCCGCTCAATCTGGGGCAGGGCGCGGCACTGCAAACTGCAATCTCCTACGCGGTAGCTCAGCCGGGCTGCGAGCACATCGTTACATTCGACGCCGATGGACAACACAGGATCATCGACGCCCTCCACATGTTGGAGCGAGCTCGCAACGAGAAGCTAGACATCGTCTTCGGTTCTCGCTTTCTGGATGATCGCACCAATCCCGGAGTGCTCAAGCGCATCGTGTTGAAGACAGCTGTCGGCGTTACTAATCTCACGACAGGCTTAAAACTAACCGATGCTCACAACGGACTCAGGGTTCTGAGTGTGGAGGCAGCATCACAACTAAACCTTCAACAAGATCGCATGGCCCACGCGACTGAAATCGTTTTGCAACTCGGTCGCACGAGACTTCCTTGGGGAGAGAGTCCCGTAGAAGTGCTCTACACCGACTACTCAAAAGCAAAGGGTCAGTCGTTGCTCAACTCGATCAACATTCTCTTTGATCTCGTAGTGAACTAGGGATACGCAAATGCTCATTCAAATAATTCTGATCGTCGCGCTGGTGGCAATTGCCTTCTACTTGATGCGTGCAACGCCGAGCGCGCGTCACCTCGCGGTGCGACGGATGCTGGTCTTTCTTGCGGTCATCGGCGGAATCGTCGTCACCCTCTCGCCCGGCTTGCTCACCTCAGTAGCCAACGCGGTAGGCATCGGTCGAGGAACTGACCTGCTGCTGTATGGCTTCATCGTCGCTTTTTTGCTCTATGTCGTCACAGATTTCAAACGCTCCACTCAACTCAGTCGAGCCAACACGCAGCTCGCACGCAAGCTCACGCTCACGGAGGCACGCTTGCAGGATGAAATCTCTCGGCAGGGTTCCAACCCCGACGAGTAAAATCGATCATCTGACCGCTCGGCTCAGCACGAACCCTCGACTACCCCCTACTTAAGGACACCTTCTCTCGTGAAAATCGCAGTTGTTGCTCTCGGCAAGATCGGCCTCCC
>Ga0307486_1002815_pt1 | contig 11823 bp, 11 predicted proteins | sample CBIW02metaG_FD_203663 | JGI IMG/M metagenome (GOLD analysis project Ga0307486, IMG submission 203663) | Sea-ice brine microbial communities from Beaufort Sea near Barrow, Alaska, United States - CBIW 0.2 | ecosystem: Environmental > Aquatic > Marine > Coastal | place: USA: Alaska | collected... | reverse complement strand
AGGTTCAATTGGCTAAAAAAAGAGCTAGGGGATACAGAAATATAAAGAATTTTATCAATATGATTTATCTGATTTCAAGTAAGCTAAAATTCAATTACCCACAGTATTCCATATAGAGCCAAAAAATCAAATTGAGCGTAATTGTATTTTGAATTAAGATAATGAAAAACTGCACCAACACATAAAATTGTGGAAAGTATTCCTGTCAAAATGCTTATTATGAATTGATAATCAAAAAAAGTGAAATTGACAAATAGTCCTAAAATTAATGCTAAATACAAATAGGCTAATTTTAATTTATACTTTTCACTAATTGTAAATTCATCTGTTACTATTAAATCTTCAAATGAATTTATACCATCAATTATCCTAGATAATAATGCTTCCCTTCTTAATACATAGTTTGTTTTATCAACCGATTTATGCACCATCATTTATTCCTAACAAAATTATCAATTTTTAATTATTTAAGGATTACCTCTTTAAAAGTCCTAAAAATCAACTTAATATCAAACATAAAAGATTGCTGATCAATGTATTCTAAATTGTACTTTAGTTTGTCAGGCATGATGGTTTCTATGTATACTTTATCAGGATCCTCAGCTTTTTCTAACAGCTCGTTTTCGTTTCTGTATTTTATTGATGCAATGTCGGTTATTCCTGGTTTTACTGTGAGAACCCTGAGTTGTTCTTTGGAATATAAATCAACATATCTTCTCACTTCTGGTCTTGGTCCAACAATGCTCATGTCGCCTTTTAGAACGTTGATTAATTGCGGCAATTCGTCTAACTTATACTTTCTAATATAATAGCCAGACTTTGTCACTCTTGGATCTCTGCCGCCGATTGTAATCAAACTTCCTTTGTCGGCATCTTGTCGCATGGAGCGAAATTTCAGAATTTTAAAATCCTCTCCACCTTTTCCGACCCTGACTTGTTTGTAGAAAACAGGACCTTTAGAGTCAAGTTTTATCCAAATGAAGACAAGGAGAAAAACTGGACTTAAAAACAAAAGTCCAATTGCACTGCTCACAATATCGAAAAGTCTTTTCAGCATTTTATTTCATTACTGTATTGTAGGCATTTTTAACTGTTTCGATTACATATTCTACTTCTTCTTCAGTTAATTGAGGATAAATAGGCAATGAAATCTCACATTTATAATTCGCATAAGCTTGTGGGTAATCTTCAATTTTAAATCCTTGATTTTTGAAGAATGTCAGCATTGGCATTGGAATAAAGTGTACGTTAACTGCTACGTCTTTCTTAGCAATTTCATCAATGATTGCATCACGCTGATCTTCTGATACATTCTTAATTCTCAAAGCATAAATGTGATATGAACTTTCTTTTCCATTATGAATCGCGGGAGGAACAATCGCCCATTTTTCTTGACTAAATGAGTCATTGTAGCTTTTGAAAATTTTTTTTCTATCATTGATTAAATCAGGATAAACGCGCATTTGAGCTAATCCAATCGCAGCGTTAACATCCGCCATGTTGATCTTCATTCCTAAATCTGTAATGTCATATCTCCAACCACCGGCTTTACTTTTTGAGAAAGCATCTTTGGTTTGACAATTCAATGTCATTTGTCTCAACTCCTTATATAATTCTGTATTGTCGAAAGGAGCAGGGAAGTTCATACAAATTGCACCACCTTCAGCTGTTGTAACATTTTTTACAGCGTGTAAAGAGAAGACTGCAACATCTGTCTCACTTCCTGTTTTTACACCGTTAGCATAGGATGCACCTAATGAATGTGCAGCATCATTCAATACTAAAATTCTACCTAGTTTTTCTTGAATAGGAGATTCAGCAGTAAACATTTCTTTAATTTCTGGAGCATTTACCAGTTTCATTATTTCGTCATAATCACAAGGAAAACCAGCGATGTCGACAGGAATAATAGCTTTTGTGTTTGGGGTAATTGCTTTGCGAATGGCTTCAACTGAGATATTGAAATCTTCGTTTGAATCAACCATGACTGGCGTTCCACCTGCGTGATAAACGGCTAGGGCAGTAGCGCTGTATGTATAAGCAGGAACGATTACTTCGTCGCCTTCTTTAATTCCTAGCCAACGCAACATCATAATTGCTCCAGAAGTCCATGAATTTACACAAAGTACCTCTCGCGCACCAGAGAACTTTTTGATTTCCTCTTCTAAAGCTTTCACTTTTGGTCCGGTGGTAATCCAACCAGAGCGTAAAGAATCTGTAACTTCATTAATTACATCTTCGTTTATATAAGGCGGTGCAAATGGAATTTTCATTTTTTATCGATTAATTTGTGCATTAAAACTTTTACCTCTTACAATTTTTGATATTCCAACTAAATATCCCCAGCCATAGGCCAGGTGAACAGTTAAAAATATAAAAGGCAAATAAATTATTTCTTTTTTCTCTTTGGCATCTTTGAAGCTGAAAACTAAGGCTGCTGTGATGTAAAAGCTGATTACGCTAATGTATGAATATAGAAAAAATGGATGAACGAAGCTCAGGGCAAATCCTAAAATGAGACCCAAAACGAATAGCATTGGGAAAAACTGTCTTGTTGTAGCTGGACTTCCAACTTTATCGTTCACTAAAGGTTTGAAAAGTCCGTATTGATAGTACATTTTTCGCGTTTTCTTAATTGTGTCTCTTACATAATATTTGACAACTAAATCAGGGATTAAGAAAATTTTCCCACCGTTTTTAATGATTCTGGCGTTCAATTCATCATCTTGATTTCTCGTTAATTCAATATCATATTTTCCGATTCTGTCGAAAGTTTCTCGTTTGAAACAGCCAAAAGGAACTGTGTCGACTTCCATTATTTTATCGGCTCCAATTCTAAAGTATGAATTTCCAACACCAAAAGTACTGCTCAAAGCCGTTGCAATAGCCTTAGCTTCTGTAGTTTGATTGGCTGGTAGCGTTAAACAAACCGGTCCAACATTATCTGCGTTTAGTTCAATCAATTTTTCTCTTAAAACGCGAATATAATTGCTTGGAAACTCTGAATGTGCATCAATTCTAATGATAAGCTCACCTTTTGATGCATCAATTCCATAATTCATTGCAAAAGGAACCGTTCTTTCGGGATTGTCAATAATCTGAATAAAGGAATAAGTTTTCTGAAATTCAGCTATGATTTCTTGGGTCTTGTCCGTACTTCTTCCGTCAACAAATAGCAATTCAATTTCTGTCTTGTCAATATCTTGTGAAAGCATAGATTCAATACATTTTTCAATGTACTTTTCTTCGTTATATGTTGGACAAATTATTGAAATCTTAGGCATGAAAAACGTTGCTTTTTATTTTAGAATTTATGTTTTGAATCAATAACAAACTTAGTTATTTCTTTTGGATTGAATCTCCTTGTATAAGTCAATATAATCAAGCACTATTTTTTTCCAATCTAGTTTTACGGCAATTTCATTTGGTTCAAAATCAAACTGTTGGTAATCATCAATCATGTTTTTTATTCCTTCGGTTATGGATTTAATTGATCTTGGATTTACTGCAATTCCTACATTATTTTCAAATACACCATCAATTCCTTCATTTTGAGAATACAGAACTGGAATTCCTTGGGAAAGGGCTTCCGCATATACTAATCCAAATGTTTCTTTTAAGGATATCATTGCAAAAATATCTGTTTTTTCAAAAATACTTTTCAATTCTCCTTTGTCATAAATTTTTCCTATAAATTCAAAATTTGGATTATTTGAAACAATTTTCAAGATTTCTTTTTCATAATTTCCTCCACCTCCAATAAGTGTTACTTTACATTTAATCCCTAGATTAATTACGTTTTTAATTGATTCTAAAAGTAAAGCTACATTTTTTCTTTTATCGAAAACCCCAATATAAAGCATGTTAACAGGAGAATTCAAAGTAGTTTTTCTAGGTTTTGTATTGGCTATCCAATAAGGATCTAAACCATTTGGAATGACTACGGTTTTTTTAGCAATATCTTCGCCTAACTTTTTGATTTTGTCAATATCTAGAAATCGTTCTTGGTATCTCGGAGTAATTAATATAATTTTCTTGGCATGTCTTAATATTTCTAGACCTTGAGCTTTCAAATGGGGGAGTTTCCAAAATTGATTCAAATCTGAACTTCTGACAGCAATCATATAAGGAATATTGTATTCTCTATACAGTTTTAATGCAACCGCTCCATCACTAAACCAAGTATGTGCATGAATACAAGTGATTTTTTTAAAGTCGACTTTTGTATGAATGTCCTTATTAATTTTATTTATTTTCACATTAAACAAAATCCTATCTATATGCATATTTAGAATATTACTGTAGATAATTTCGGAATTCTTCTCCTTCAGTTCAATTAAGTTACCACCAATGCTTTTTTCCTTTTTGACTGGGGTATAAACGATTTGTTCAATTCCATTTTCATCTAGATTTGAAATCAAGTTTTTATAAACCGTCGAATTCGCATAATCGTTTGTAATATGGAGAATCATGATAGATTTATTTCTTTAAGCTAAATTAGTCAACAGTACCTGAGAAAACATTTTTATTCATGGTTTTTAGATAATGGTCTCTAACTGCTTGTATTTGCACATCATTCTGATTTTCGTCAACATTTTCTGAAGTCAAAGAAATATTTCCAAAAATCATAATTGGAATATTTACATTATAATTCGACTTAATCTTGTAAATAGTGGTGTTATTTAATTGGCTCATTGCGTTAAGCCAAACATCATCCGCTAGTCTGCAAATATTCATAAAAACCTTTTCATTTGTGGCTTCTTTATGCAAGACTCCCGAGGGAAAAAGAGTTCCGCCGCCACTTGTGAAAAAGGCTTTGTTAGATGAATTTTTACCTTTATATTCTTTCGTCCATTTCTTATAGCTGTCCAATTTTTCATTGGTAAATGTCATTATATGAGCACGATGACAAACAATATTTGAAGGATTACTTTTGTGTTCATTCATCAATTCTTGGATGAGACTTGAAGGATAAATGAAATCATCATCAACGGTAATAAAATGACTTTTTGGATATTCCCTCAAGGTATAAACATACTTTTTGTGTGAGCGTAAATCACCCTCACAAAGTTCAATTTCCAGTCCGCGTTCTCTAAGTTTCAACAAACGTTTTGGCAGTACATTCAAATCTATAAACTGCTCTTTGGAAAGCCAGAGAATTATTTTATCCGGTTTGTAAGTTTGTCTCAGCATGCATTCAATCACTATCCAAATTTTATCTATGCGAGCAGGAAATGTAGTTAAAGAAACAATTAAATCAGCTTTACTATTTCCTTCTAATTTGTGCTTTTTATTATTAGAACTCTTTAAATAAATAGGCACTAGAAAATTAGATAAAACTTTTATAATAGTTCTTTGCATCCCATAGAACTTAATTTTGGAGAGGAATTTATTTTTGTTTTCGATTGATGAATAGATTCTAGAGAAAAAATCAATCATAACTATAATTTTGTTTTTTGAAACAGCTTACACAGTATATACTAGCAAAGAAAACCCAAAGAACAGGATGTAGTAAGTAATTGCTGTTTATGATAAATATGAATGGAATAGAGATTAAAATAGATACTAAAGTAGCTTTTTGAAAAACTCCGACTTTTGGAATTCTAATAAACATTTTAAAAAATAAAAGTGCAATAATTATACCTAATACAGCGCCAAATTGAACTAAAAATTCAAGGACTAAATTGTGAGGAACAAAAATAGTTACATTTTTCATTTCTGTTTGAATACTTCCAATACCTGAACCAAAAAATGGCTTTTGCAAGAATGCATTTATTGCACTAGTAAAAAGTTCTATTCTTCCTTGATCTTCAACTACAGATACTCCAGCTGCAGAACGATTAGTAACTTGATCAAATAATGTATGAACATGATATTTAATTACAAAAATCGCAATAGGAATAAGTAAAATTAATTTATTTCGAATATGATGAACTTTCTGTTTTTGAACAAATAGGATCCAAATGAAGAGTATTATTCCACCAGCAATTAATCCACCTCTTGAAGCATTAATCATAAGTACGAAATAAGAAAATGAGATGATTAAAATCGCAACAAATTGAGTGATGAACTTTTTATGTAAATAAAGATAGGTAAACAAAAATGGAAGCGCCATTGTGATAACCATCACATAGGTATTGTAATTTCCAAAAGTAACGGAAGCATATCTTTTGAAAACATTTAGATCATAATAACGAATATGAAAATCATCAGGAATAAGATTTATACTCATGTGTAGACCATAAAATATTTCAACAAGAGCAATGAAAGCCGTAAGTACAATCAGTATAAACCAACCTTTAGTTAATGATTTTAAAGGGTTTGTTGCTTTGGAGTATAGTGTTACGATCAACAGTAAAAGCGAAAAATGAGCAAAATAATATACCACTTCTTTGGTTGCTTCTTCTATGTTTGTTGACCAGAAATAACTAAGAGCAATCCACATGTAAATAAAAACACTACTTAAGTAAGCCCTAAATAAGAATGGATTGTTTTTAGATTTTATAAATTGAATAAGCAAAAAAGGGAGGGAAGCCAAGGCAACTATTCTGATGGGTTGCATTGCTCCACCATACATTCCAAAAGCAACCAAGCACATTAAAATTACTAAAAAATGATCGTATTTATTGTTTTTTAATTCAGTTTTGGTGGTTGATTCAATCATAAAATAAAAGTAGTAGTTTGTAAAATAAATTCTGATTTCGTAATAAAAACGACCAAAAGTAACAATAATTGAGTTTTTATTGGAGTCATAATTTTATTTAGAATCAATTTAGATAGGTTCTTTCATGTTTAAATAAATTTCCTCAATAAATAGAAAAAATTATTCCATTCTTTCTTTACAGCGTAATATTTCAATTTAGTAAACATGAGTTTTTTGAAATATTTTTTTTCAAATTTATTTTTCATTCTGGAAAGATCGACATCTCTAAAAAAGGTCTCTCGAATATCTAAAACATTTGAATCACTTCTATTTTCCGCTTCAGTTCTATAAATAGCAGTGACTTTATTCGATTTAATAATTTTATATTTTCTAGCTAACCGGGCCCACAAATCAATGTCTTCTCCGCGAACAAAATCGTCATTATATTTTTCTGCTTCGAAACATTTTTTATTGATTACCACGACATCTGTACACACTAGATGCTCTGTAAGTGATTCTTTAAAATAGTCTTCAATTTCATAATCTTCAACACCAGGACGATTAATGATACTTTCTCGAGGTGTTGAATATTCAAAGCTTGAAGCAAAAAACAAATGATTTGGATATTTACCTATCAGATTTACAAATGTCCCTAAATGATCGCTCTTCCATAAATCATCTGCGTCTAACAAAGCAATCCATTCAGATTTTGCTTCTTCAATTCCTTTATTTCTAGCTGCAGATACACCTTGGTTTTTTTGATGAATTAAACGGATTCTTTCATCATTAAAGCCTTCAATAATTTTCACACTTTTGTCCGTCGAACCATCATTGATGATTACAATCTCGAAATCCTGATATGATTGATCAAGAACAGATTGAATAGTACTTTCAATGCTTAATTCTTTATTGTATAGAGGGATAACTATTGAAAACATGTTATTTAAAATATAAATTATTGAATTTTGAAATAATTATATCAGCTTACTTTTTAATTATACCTTTTATTATTTGAACCATATTTTTCTCAAAAACTAAAATAGCTCCTAAGTAAATGGCTCCAAAAATTAAAGTGATAATGGACATCATTAAGAATTCGCTTCCTATGATAGGAAGTAAGTATTGGTGAGCGAAATAACTAATTCCAGCAGCAAAGAAACCAATTAGAAATAGTTTAGAAACATCTTTAATTTGTTCGGGTAGTCGGTATTCGATTAATCGACCACTAAACCACATATTTGAAAGTGTAAAAACAAAAGTTACGAATGTTAAAGAGCTGACCAATGCCATGATTCCGAATGGAAGCGCAATGATAATCATGATGATTCCAAATACTTTTTGAATAGATTCAATTTTCAAAAGCATGTCGCTGCGCCCTTTTACTTTCAAAATGTTTAAATTGTAAGAGCTGATAGGTCTAATAATAGAAGCAATTGCTAAAACTTGAAAATAAGGAACAGCTGGGAGCCATTTTTCACCAAAAAGAAATAAGAAGAACTCATTCGCAACGATAATTAGAATCAGCATTATTGGAATAACCACAAAGAGGACCAATTTTAAAGTTGAGCGATATGCTGATTTTAATTGGATATCACTTTTGATATTCGAGAAGAGCGGATAAGTCACTTTTCCCATAACATGGTAAATCTGTTTCACTGGGAAAAGACGCATATTTTCTGCTTGGTTAAAAAAACCAACCGATGCGGGCGAGAAGAATTTACCAATTACAATTCTATAGGAATCGTTGTAAATCGTATCCAGTAACCCTGAAAGCGTCAATTTATAGCCGAAGTTTAAATGGTATTTAAATCGGCGTTTATTAAAAACTAAAGAAGGGCGCCATTTAATAAAAACCCAATTGAGAACAGTATATATTGCAGATTGACCAATATTTCCAAAAACCAAACTCCAGACACCATATCCAGAATACGCCATTGTCACTCCAATGATTCCACCTGAAACTGCAGCAGGAATCTGAAGTTTCATTTGTATTTTAAAATTCATTTCTTTAGTGAGTTTAGCTGTGTGAACAGCAACTAAAGAGAGAATTACAAATGAAAGCGCATAAATGCGAAGTAAGTTTTTTAGAATTTCTTGACCATAAAATTCGGCAATATAAGGCGCTGCAATGAATGTTAATCCGTAAACAAACGTACTCACCATTAAATTAGTGATGAAAACAGTAGAGTAATCGAGTTGATCTGGATTCTTAGTACGAATCAAAGAACTGGTCATTCCACCATCCATTAAAGTCTGGCCAATAGAAACGAAAACACTCAACATGGCGATCAGACCAAAAAGTTCAGGCAACAGTAAACGCGCCAGAATTATCTGAACTCCAAAGGAAATAAACTGAACAATAAATTGCTGAGAGAATGTCCAAATTGCACCGCTGACTGCTTGTTTTTTTAAGCTCATTTAGAAAATAAGAATATTGAATTTTATAATTTAGGATTTAATAACTTATTCTTTTATCAGCTTTCTTAGGTATTCAAAATAGTTCCCTTTCATTCCATCAACCTGATTTAATAATTGCTCTTTTGAGATCCATTTATTGTTATAAGCGATTTCCTCTAAACAAGCGATTTTCAAACCTGTTCGTTTCTCAATTGCTTTTACAAATTCAGTTGCTTCTGTTAAAGCCTCATGAGTTCCTGTATCTAACCATGCGAATCCTCTGCTTAAGAATTGCATTCTTAAATTTTCTTGTTTTAAATAATCTAGGTTCACAGAAGTAATTTCAAGTTCTCCTCTATCTGAAGGTTTTACTTGCTTGGCCACTTCAATTACTGAGTTAGGGTAGAAGTAGAGTCCAACAACTGCAAAATTAGATTTTGGATTTGTTGGTTTTTCTTCGATACTAATTACATTCTTGTTTTCATCAAACTCTGCAACGCCGTATCTTTCAGGATCATTTACATAATTCCCGAATATGACCGCTTTTTGTTCTGTTTTCACTGTTTCAACGGCTTCACTTAAAAGCTTGTTTAATCCAGCTCCATAAAATATATTATCTCCTAAAACCAGACAAACATCATCACTGCCAATGAATTCTTCTCCTAAAATAAAAGCTTGTGCCAAACCATCAGGACTGGGTTGTTCTTTGTAATCTAATTTAATTCCGAATTTACTTCCGTCACCTAATAATCGTTCAAAGTTGGGTAAATCATGTGGTGTAGAAATAATCAACACTTCTTTAATTCCCGCCAACATCAATACAGATAGCGGATAATAGATCATAGGTTTGTCGTAAATAGGTAATAACTGTTTACTTACAACGTGAGTTAGGGGGTGCAATCTCGTTCCAGATCCACCGGCTAGGATAATTCCTTTCATAGGGTAAATATTTAATAAAGTGAACCAATTTCATTAAAAACTGGCATGGCTTCGCCTTTACGAGTCCCAATTGGAAAGCATCGCAAAGGCTTAAAATAACATTTGCGAATATAAAGAAATTAGCTGTACCAACAATTTAAGCCTAGGTTTGAATGGCGTATATTTGACTATTTTGAATGCTTTTTTGAAAGAAACTGTGATCTCTTGATTTGAAAATAACTAGAAAGGAATTTGAACCACTATTTAAACCAAAAAATAATGTTGGAATTTGCTATTCATTGAAGCGTTCAATTGCAAAATGAGAATTAACAAGAGGAATGAAAAAAGTCGAAATACTTACCTAGAAAAATTAACTATGCTTCTGAATTACTTTGTTGTGCAGCAGTTCTTTGCTTTCTGATATTGCGAAGTTTTATTCTCAAGAACCAACTTGATTTGTTGATAATAAAGAAAAACAAAGTCAGAAGAATCAGAAGTAGAATAAAGAAAGTCAATAAAATCCAGTTACTAGTTGTTATCGCAAGAAAAGAGATTAAGATAATGACTAAGAAGTTAGAAACTCCTAAGACGAAACTAGCTTTTCTGTGTGAGATATTAAACTTATCAATTATAATGTGATGGATATGTGATCTGTCTGGCTTGAAAGGATTTTTCTTTTTAACAATTCGTATCATGAAAACACGAACAGTATCAAAAAATGGAATAATCAAAATGGCACCTGTTACAATTGGAAGATTCTCCCCTCTAATAGGCAATCTAGCGATGTCAGAAGGATCAAGTGCTAAAAATGATATAGCCATTACTCCAAGCATAAAACCAAGAATCATTGATCCTGTATCACCCATGAAAATCTTTTGGGTAGAAGATAAGTTGAATCTAAGGTAAGCCATAAGTGTTCCTATCATTACGATACAAACTGAGAACAGGAATATGTGATTTATGATATAAAAAGCAAATCCAAAGGCGCCAAACATTATAATGGAAACTGATGCAGCTAAACCATCAATTCCATCAATCAAGTTAATTGCATTAATGACAGCGACAAGAATAAATACAGCAATCGCACCGGCTAAAATAGGATTCAGATCTTCAATTCCCATAAAACCATATAATGTATTGATGGTTTTACTGTAATGATAAACAAAAAGAACTGCGGCAATTGTTTGAGCGAGAAGTTTAGAAAGTGGTGCTATAACTAAGATATCATCTTTTAGGCCAACAATAAAAAGAATTGTTAAACCAGGAATAAGCGCGATTATAATATTACTAGGGTCGTAAACATCATTTTTTGCATCGAGACCTAAATATTCTGTGGAAGCAATAAAGTAAAATGAAATCATGAGTACAACAAAGAAAGCTATTCCTCCTAAGTTTGGAATTGGAACATCATGAGAAGAACGATTATTAGGTTCTGCAGCTAGATTTTTACTTAGCATTAATGTTCTAATTTTAGGTGTTAAGTAGTTACAAACTAAAAAAGAACAAATAAAAAGAAGGGTGGAATAAATTAAAAAGTTCATTATCGTTACTTTAAATACTGTATAGTTTAAGTCTTTTATCTGTTTTCATTCTATTTATTAAAATTCTAAAACGTTAATCATCAGTATATTTTCAATTTAAGATTAAACAAAAGTAGCATAAACTATTCTAAAAAAGTATTTTATTCTTTGCTTTTATTACAATATTCACTTATTACAACAATTTTTAATGATTCTAATACACTACATGACAAAAATATAACTCATTAAAAACTAACAAAATAAGCATGTAAAAACTTGTTTAAAAGACTGGTGTTCAGTATCTTAGATGAATAACTTCAATCATTTATCTATGAAAAAGAATAC
>Ga0307486_1002814_pt1 | contig 11825 bp, 7 predicted proteins | sample CBIW02metaG_FD_203663 | JGI IMG/M metagenome (GOLD analysis project Ga0307486, IMG submission 203663) | Sea-ice brine microbial communities from Beaufort Sea near Barrow, Alaska, United States - CBIW 0.2 | ecosystem: Environmental > Aquatic > Marine > Coastal | place: USA: Alaska | collected... | reverse complement strand
CCCTGTCATTATAAGGATCCTTGCCTGAGAAGATCACCGCAAACAGGTAAATTATGAGCATTATCAGCAATAATGGCGTAAAAACCCTGGCGATCACAGGAGAAACCTTGTTCACTAAATGAGGATTAGTTTGAACGAGATAAGTTCCTAAAATTGGAGAAGCAGCAAGGCCCCAAATGGCTATATATTTAAAATAGAATTCTTCAATTTGAAGATCAATGAGCTCAAATAGTCCCAAAGTAATTCCGGTCATTAAACCGCAGGCAATCAGTAAAATTGTAGTCATTACCACCAAATCATCATTATACCTCAGAAATTTCAGCCGTTCCCGGGAATTATTCAGCTTGTCCCCAACGAAAATATACCCAAGAACAGCCCATAAAAGTAATAGCAGGTGAATGCAGGCCAGGATCAGGGTGTCGCTTTTATCGTTGTCTGGCAGAAGATTTATATAGAGCGCCGAAACTAAAATGACCATGGAAACTAGAACCAGTTTTTTGATTCCGATTTTTTGTTTCCAGGCAAAATATGCTGTCAGCAATGGAAAAACCACAAAGCTTATATTTCGGGGATAAAAATACTCGGGATCGAGCCCGGTGAATTCAGGGATTTTAGCGATTAACCCTGCAATGAAGGAGGCGATAATCACAAAAATCAATTCTTTATTTGTCCCCCAGGAAATTTCTTCACTCTCAAAGTTAAGTCGTTCATTCCAGATGCGGGCAGATGTTGTTTTCTGAATTTCAGGAAACACAAGGTTAAAAGCTCTCTTGAAAGTCGCTTTGTTGTCCCGGTACAACCTTTCCAATTGCACAGGATTGTCTATGTTATTTTTGATCTCGTTTCTCATCTCCTTTTGGGTTTTAATATGATGAAGGCAATATATTGACAGATAAAATTATGCGAGAATTTATGTGTCAACTTAATAATCTTTTATCTTTTTTCTATATTCTTTTGTCTGGTTAATAGTATCAGTTTATTTCTGTGATTTAATCAATTTCTCCAATGTTTTAAGATGATCATTGAATGCTTTTTTGCCCTCTTTGGTCATAAAATAGGAAGTATTGGGTTTTCTTTTGACAAATGTTTTTTCCACTCCAATAAATTGTTCTTTTTCCAATGCCTTCAGGTGGCTTGCCAGATTGCCATCGGTCACAACAAGTAATTCCTTCAGGGAACTGAAATCAATCCTGTCATTAACAGCCAGCGCAGACATTATGCCCAGCCTGATCCTGCTTTCAAAAGCTTTATGCAAACCGTCTATGGATATTTTCACCTTTCGTACTTATAATTCATATAAATTCCATAAATAATATGGAATAGTCCAAAACCTAAAGTCCAGAAAAACAATCCGTACTCAACGAACCAGAAGCTGATCAAACCCAGGCTTATTTCGATAAGCCCTAAAATTTTCACTTCTCTATAAGTGTTCCTGCCGGCATTGAACAAGGCCAGGCCATAAAACAATAAACTGAATGGAATTATTAAACCAATCAATCCTTTAGAAATCGCGAATAGAATGAGAAGTCCACCTGCGATTAGGGGAACAGCCATATTGACCAAAAGCTGCTGGGCGGTTGGATTCCAAAGTTTTTCACCCCTTTTACCTGCTCTTTTCCAGGAAATAAAAACCGCAGTGCCTAAAGCCAGAATAAGGATTATAATGGCCAACAAAATGACTTTCAGCAAGCCGGAAGTTGAATTTTCTGAGGCACCGTAAAATAATTCCTCCGGATTAAAATCTAAAAACCGATAAGCAATAAAGGCTCCCGTCAATGCATAGATACCCGCCATTATTCCAGCCCAACCGGAGAGCGACAAGAATTTGGAGCAGCGTTCCATCATAGAGCGTATCTCAGCAATATCCCGAATATAGTCTGTTTGTTTTTTCATTTAGAAAGTACTTTGAAATTCAAAGTTAATAAAATTATCAGAATTTTCATATACAGCTCAAAAAAATCTGATGGTTTAATAAAAGTTTTTCCAATCGGAATTTACAGGCAGGACGGTATGAAAAAACCTAATCTCCATATTGAGCAACTTTTATCTTGGAAGAAAAAAATAAGGGATATTAAACCTAAAATTGACAAAATGATCTACCCGTAAAAAATGTTGATAGTTATGGATTATTTCGTGGAACCTTCATTCTTAACATAATTGAACACTTCATCGATTTCTAAATGATTGAATGAAGATGTTTTACATTTATTATTTTTAATTTTTAACGAATTATTTTAAAACCTTTACATAACTTCATTATTAATTTTAATCCTGGACATAAAAACGTCGGTGGAACTCATAATTACTTTCCCTGGCACTTCATTATTGTTTAAAAAATACACAGAAGCTAACCAATAACCTAACGGACAGCCTTTTACAGACTTAAATGGTGGACCGGTTTTTAAATTCAATAAAGCGGTTTTATTTCAGGTATTCTTGTGAGACGCAGGACAAAATTGATTTCTATTGGGATAAACTTACGGATGGCGGACAGGAAATCGCGTGTGGTTGGCTCAAGGACAAGTTTGGACTTTCCTGGCAAATCGTACCTGCAATACTTCCGAAATTAATGAACGCCCCTTCAAAGGCTGGAAAGGTCATGAAAGCATTACTTCAAATGAAAAAGTTTGATATTGAAAAATTGCTGAAGGCAACCTAATCCTAAATCCTGCCTTTGGTCCAAATTTTATTAAAAAAGTGTATTTTAGATAATATATAGCGCTGTGATAATTAATGATTTCCCTAACAAATTATTCGTCCAGTTTTTAATAAAATGAATGGTGAAAAGCTAAATTGAGAGCACCTAAAGAGAAGCAAGAACCTAATAATAAGAACGCTAAAGTGTGTTAAAATATATCAAAATACAAAATTGTACATTGCTTATCCCTGAGATTTAATCTGTATTATGAATAAGGAAATTATGTACCATCTAAACAGCATTATTATAGCAATCATCCTTTTTACGCTGATATTATTAGCCTATGATATAAGCTTTAGAATTGGCAGGCGAAAACAAAGAGTAATAAATCAGGAAGTAAAAACTCAAACAAATTCAATCCAATCGGGAATTTATGGATTATTGGCACTTCTCCTGGCATTTTCATTTAATATGGCATTACAAAGATTCGACAACAGAAATCAAGCTGTAATTATGGAATCAAATGCAATTGGAACTGCTTTATTAAGAACCAAATTACTTCCGAAGCCTTACGATTCAATAGCCTATAATCAACTTCAGCAATATGTGAACCTGCGTCTTGAACTTAACATAATAGATTTGACCAATCGTGAAGAACGCGTTTTTATAAATCAAAAAACAGATTCCATTCAGAATAAAATTTGGGAAAACACAATAAAAATTACTAAAATTGATTCACGACCTGTAACTACCGGTAATTTCATTATCGCACTTAACGAGGTTTTTGATGCGCAGAATAGGCGTAACGCTATTTTTCAACAGCATATTCCGGAATCAATTTTGTTTTTATTGTTTATTGTTTTTATAACAGGCGGCGCTTTAATGGGCTATTCAAGCGGATTGGGATTAAGAAGGGCCTTAATTCCGACAATAATATTTACACTTCTAATTGTTTTGGTCATATTCATAATACTGGATTTAGATAGGCCGACGAGAGGATTAATCAAAGTAAAAATGGATAATTTGTTTGAATTAAGACAGAGTTAAATCTTTTGAAAATATTTGAGTGAATTTTTATTTTTTTGATGAAAATTCTTTAAAAGCACATATTTTTTATTCAATAATTGCTTCTATTCCATATAAATGACAATATTAAAACCAATATGATATAAAATTAACTAATTTAGTCAGTTAACCAAAAAATAAATACGAATGCTAAAAAAAAACTGATCACCGTTCTTGATCATAATTGCTTCTATTTTTGTGAAAAGGAAACCAACTATAAATAATTCTACACATGGAACCCATAATTATATCTCAGCATTTTGACATAGCGGCATTGCTGAAGTATGGAATGCACTCTCAAACAAAGACGCACTTAAAACCTGGTATTTTCCTGTTCAAGATTATTCGTTTGAAGTTGGTAAAACATTTTCATTTTATGAAAGCGAACACAGTCAAACTATCTTCACCAATGTACAACGGGGTAAAAGATGTCCCTCAATTAATGATACAAAATACAAGAAAATCCTCTTTTAAAGCTGTTACCCCTTTTGAGTTTGCCCAAATTTTTATTACTTTAGAGAACCAAGGTGATTTAAAATATCCAACAGGAAGAGAAATTTCAAGTACCAAAATTTAAAAAAAATGAAAAATACATTTGTTAGTCTCAGTTTAATACTCGTTTTATTTTCTTGCAATATAAAAAAAAGTTCAATACTTGAGGATCCCGATAAAATTGAACAAAATTTAAAAATTGTAATGCAGGAAAAAGTGTTTTCAAAAGAAGAACAACAAGCATTAACACCACAATTAGTTGTAGAAGGATTGAAAATAGGCAATGTAAGATACAAGAATAATACTTTAACTGCGAGAAATCACTCTGCCCAGGTTCGTAATAGTGTACAGGGCCAATACCCTAAAGCTGTAATACTTTCTTGTTTAGACAGTAGAGTCCCCGTTGAAGATGTGTTCGATAAAGGCATTGGAGATTTATTTGTGGCCAGGGTTGCGGGTAATTTTGCAAATCCTGAAATATTAGGTAGTATGGAATTCGGTTGTTATGTTGCAGGAGCAAAAGTGATAGTTGTTTTAGGTCATCAGCATTGTGGTGCAGTTAAAGCTTCAATTGACAATATTCAAATAGGTAACATTGCATCGCTTACTAATGGAATTAGACCCGCAGTGGAAATGGCTGCTGACTACACAGGAGAAAAATCAACTAAAAACGACCCTTATGTTCATTATGTTTCAAAAAAGAACGTTTTGCACACTGTAGATTTTATTAGAAAAAACAGCCCCATTTTAAAAGAAATGGAAGATAATGGAGAAATACAAATCATTGGAGCCATGTATCAAATGGAAACAGGTAATGTTGAGTTTTATAATTAAATTTTAAGATGAAAAACAACAAATTAGGAATGTGGATTGCAATTGGTACTGGGATGGGCACAGGAATAGGGGTAGCAATGGATAACATAATTCTTGGAATTGGAACTGGAATTGCTATTGGTGCAGTAATCGGTTTGATTGTTTCAAGAAAAAATGTTAATGATAATAATCCTGTAAATAGCTAAAATCCTCAACTTTCTAGGACAAGAGGGTGTTTATGGTTGAACACCGCTGCAAAGTCTTATGACTTTAAGCTACCCTCAAGCTATTAATTCTTTTCATTTACCAAAGTACTCCCAACCTTGAAACAAATTGTGATAAGAAATACTGCTGCTTTGTCTGTTGACGAAACAATGGAGCCCAAAAGCATACTTTCATAAATCGTAAAGTCGGTATAATTTAATAGGAATCTTATAAAAGGCAAAATAAATCTTTGTGAATCTGCGAATCTTTGCGTCCTTTGCACCCTTTGCGCCCTTTGCGGTTAAAGTAAGCAACCTGCTGCAATTTCCTAAAACAGAACCCTCTTAAATTAAAAATCGTTCAGTTTTAACTTTGGAAAAATTCCAAAAACGCAAAAGCCCCGGTAATTTACCGGAGCTTTCAAAAGTTTTAAAAGGAGATTAAATTACTCGACTATTATTCGCTTGTCGTAAGACTGACCTTTATCTGTGGTTAATTTTACGATATAGATCCCGCTCATTATATTTCTGCGTTGGAAATCCACATCATAATTTTGGTAGGCTTTCACCTTACCATTGTACAAGGTTTCTATCATTCTGCCGGAATAATCGTACACACGCAGGACCACATTTGCATCTTCTTTTAAGCTAAACCGAACCTTAGAGAATGAAACCACAGGATTAGGAGAAGCTGCAAGGGTTTCCAGAATTTCCGGTCTTAGGTCTTCCATTATAATTGGAGTGCCTTTTGTCATGTCTTCCTGAGCTTTAGAGTTTCCTTTCTTCACTTCGTGAATCACGATAGATCCGCCACCTTGACCGTTGTTTCCGAGGATAGTTGCATCAGCTGAATTATCGTCTGATCCAATTTTGTTGTCGTAAAACACTGTACCGCCGGTTGATGATGTGATTTTAATTCTGAATTGGTCTGGATTTGTTTGACTATTCCAGTCACCATCGATGGCCACTACCATAAACTTATATCCAGCCTGGCCATTGATTGTACCAGTTCCTCTATAAGTTGCTTTTCCTCCAGAAATCACGAGTGATCCTGACTCATGCATGGTACTCTTGAAATTGACATTCCCTGCATTGAATTGGAATTCAGTATTTCCATCTACCTGGCTAGAACCTTTCTTGTACTTGGAAACAAATCCGAAGTTCGCTTTACCCACCGCAGTTAATGCTCCTGGCATAGCTCCTGCTGGAGAATTAATCCATCCACCTCCGGTCACGAAGCTGTCATTTGGATCATATACAGGGATGTAGGCAGCTGATGGAATTGCACATCCGGATCCAGCAGTCGCAGTGACTTTGTAAACACCTGTCACGCCTAAGGTTCCTGTAGGAATAGTTGCAAAACCAGATCCATTGGATTGGACGGTTTGGTCAAATACAACAGCGTTTGATTCATTGGTTACCACAAATCTCACATTGACCCCTCCTACATTTGGAGTTACAGTAGCACCTAAAGTAGCGCTTGATCCGATCTGAACCGGAGTTCCGGAAGCGGAGGCGTCTACTAGTGTGACTCCATTTACTGTAAGTGTTCCTTTCACAAATCCTATCACATAATTCGAAGAAGTCAATCCAGATGGAGTGATATCATAAGTTCCTGCACAAGAATTGATATTAGCATCTGTAGCATAACTCAAGGTTCCTCCCAAAACAGCTAGCGTTTCGCTTCCAACAAAATCAACATAAGAGACAGTGAAATCAGGATTGGCTTGGAAGACGGATTTAGATTTATTGACAGCTGTGATAGTTAATCCAGCTTTGCGGATTTGGAAATTCTTACTATCGGTGCTGCCTAAATGGTTCGGACTTTCAGCGTAGGTATAACTTGCCGTTGCAGTTCCTGCATTCACGTTATTCACATAAGTAGCATTCGGAGTCAAACTCAAATTAGCACCTATTACAGTTACTGTTCCCGGTGTTTGAGCAGAACCATTATAAGTAAACGGAGCGCCGTTAATGGTAAGAACTGTCGTGGTCGACGCCTTACCAACCTCAAAGGTGCTTGTGTTAAGCGGGGTGAAGTTGTAGTTGTTGTCTGTCGCAGTGCCGATCGATATAGTCGTATTGTAGGTCGCCACGTCGTCGAACTGCGTATAGTCTGTGCCTAAGGCAAAACTTACATTGTCCAACTCACCTGCTCCATCAGTTCCAAGGAAGGTTCCGTAAGTTACAGAAACCGTTGGGGCTGCATCACCATAAGTGATATTTGAAGCTACAGCAGTAACCGCAAGGTCTGCTTTTCCAACGGTCAATAATGCATCGGTTGATGTCATATCATAGTTCGGATTCGAGCCTAAAGTAACCGCGATTGGATAATTACCAACGCCCGAGAACTGAACCGCTGTGGTTGCCAAACTGTAATTGATAGCATCGCCACCAACTATTTCACCTGTTACCACGGCTGTTAATGCTGGATTCGCATCTCCGTAAGTTTTAACCTGTGCATCTGCAACTACTGAAGCTGGCGCTTTTCCTACTGCTAATAATGCATCGGTTGATGACATATCATAGTTCGGATTCGAACCTAAAGTAACTGCGATTGGATAATTGCCTATTCCAGAGAACTGAACCGCTGTGGTTGCCAATGTGTAATTGATCGCATCGCCACCAACTATTTCACCTGTTACCACGGCTGTTAATGCTGGATTCGCATCTCCGTAAGTTTTAACTTGTGCATCTGCAACTACTGAAGCTGTCGCTTTTCCTACTGCTAATAATGCATCGGTTGATGACATATCATAGTTCGGATTCGAACCTAAAGTAACCGCGATTGGATAATTGCCTATTCCAGAGAACTGAACCGCTGTGGTTGCCAAACTGTAATTGATAGCATCGCCACCAACTATTTCACCTGTTACCACGGCTGTTAATGCTGGATTCGCATCACCATAAGTTTTGCTGTCGGCATCTGCAACTACTGATGCCGTCGCTTTTCCTACTGCTAATAATGCATCGGTTGATGACATATCATAGTTCGGATTCGAACCTAAAGTAACCGCGATTGGATAATTACCAATGCCCGAGAACTGAACCGCTGTGGTTGCCAAACTGTAATTGATAGCATCGCCACCAACTATTTCACCTGTTACCACGGCTGTTAATGCTAGATTCGCATCACCATAAGTTTTGCTGTCGGCATCTGCAACTACTGATGCCGTCGCTTTTCCTACTGCTAATAATGCATCGGTTGATGACATATCATAGTTCGGATTCGAACCTAAAGTAACCGCGATTGGATAATTACCAATGCCCGAGAACTGAACCGCTGTGGTTGCCAAACTGTAATTGATAGCATCGCCACCAACTATTTCACCTGTTACCACGGCTGTTAATGCTGGGTTCGCATCACCATAAGTTTTGCTGTCGGCATCTGCAACTACTGAAGCTGTCGCTTTTCCTACTGCTAATAATGCATCGGTTGATGACATATCATAGTTCGGATTCGAACCTAAAGTAACCGCGATTGGATAATTACCAATACCCGAGAACTGAACCGCTGTGGTTGCCAAACTGTAATTGATAGCATCGCCACCAACTATTTCACCTGTTACCACGGCTGTTAATGCTGGATTCGCATCACCATAAGTTTTGCTGTCCGCATCGGCAACTACTGATGCTGTTTTCTGAGTAATGCTTAATAATGCATCCGTTTTGCTAACATCATAGTTAGGATTGGATCCCAGGGTTACTACAATTGGATAATCACCAATACCTGTTAACTCATCTGCCGCTGTGGCCAAACTGTAATCCAATATGTCTCCGTTTACAGTTCCGCTTACTGTTTCTGTAAGTGCTGGATTCGAGTCTCCATAGATTTTTGACTTCGCCGCTGCAACTACTGATGCTGTTTTCTGAGTAATGCTCAATAAAGCATCCGTTTTGCTAACATCATAGTTAGGATTGGATCCCAGGGTAACTACAATTGGATAATCACCAATACCTGTTAACTCATCTGCCGCTGTAGCCAAACTGTAATCCAATATGTCTCCGTTTACAGTTCCGCTTACGGTTTCTGTAAGTGCTGGATTCGAGTCTCCATAGATTTTTGACTTCTCCGCTGCAACTACTGATGCTGTTTTCTGAGTAACGATTATCTGTCCATTAACAAGGTTGGTAAAACTATAGTTGGTTGCAGATAAACTACCTATCGCAGTTGTAATTGTAACTGGACTTGCACTTACTGCTGTTGTATTGGCATAAGTTGTAGACAATGAAGCTGCTCCCGCAACCACACTCGCTGTTTCACCATTTACAAAACCGATAAGGGAAGAAGTTAGCGATGGCACCGCATCACCATAAGTTACTATCTTATTATCAGCAGTAACAGTTAATGCTTTCTTGTTAACTGTTATCGTTCCATTAACAAGGTTGGTAAAACTATAGTTGGCTGCAGTTAAATTACCTATCGCAGTTTTAATGGTAACTGGACTTGCACTTACGGATGTTGTATTGGAATAGCTTGTAGTTAGTGAAGCTGTTCCTGCAACCACAGCTGCAGTTTCACCATTTACAAAACCGGTAAGGGAAGAAGTTAGCGATGGTACAGCATCACCATAAGTTACGGTCTTGTTATTAGCAGTAACAGTTAAAGGTGCATTGCTAATTGTTAAAGTTATTAATGTTCTTGAAGTGCTTTTACACCCTGAAGTTGTATTTCTGGCTTCTGCATAAGCAGAATATGTTCCAAAATTTGTTCCTGAAGGTGCAGTAGCTGTTGCAGTACCTGTAGCAGCAGCGTACCAGTCAATAGTTTCTCCTGTGCCAACAGTAGCAATAGCCGTTTTAACTTGCCCGTTATACTCATTTGTATTAGCACCCGCTACTGGTACAGATGGATTTGTACAAGAACCACTTACAACCGTCACTTTACCTGTTGAAGCTGCAAAGTAGGTATTATTAGTATGTGCAGCTAAAGGAGAAGAACTTGTACTGCCCCAAGTGCCTAAAGGAACATTTATGCCCCCAAGAGTTAGCGTGTTGGCAGTATGCGAAAAAGAACCAAGATTTGCAATGGCACCTGAATTTATTGAAAGATTCCCACTTATTGTTCTAGCTGCACCAAACGTTTTTGTACCGCCTGATAAAATTAAATTATTAAAAGTAGTTGATAAAGTACCCTCAATAGATTGTGTGGTTCCATCAAAAGTTACGGCGCTTGTTGAAGGTGTAAAAGTTCCATTATTTGTCCAGTTTCCAGCAATATTCAATGTCCCAGCTCCTGAAAAAACAATTGATGAAGTTGAATTATCATTAGTAATTGTACCATTTACATCAACAGTTCCTGTATTAATAGTTAATTGACTTAGTCTATTAGTACTGCCACCACCTTTAACCAAAAGATTTCCTCCAATATTTAATGTTCCTGAACCGACGGCAATTGTATTCGTTCTATTATTAGAGCCAGGGTCATTTATTGTTACATCATTAGATACCGTTAATATAATCCCAGAATTAATGTTAAGACTAGTATCTCTGTCACCTCCACTTATAATAATAGATTTTGCTGACCTGTTATCGGTTACGTTAACAGTAGCTCTAACTGCAATTACTACATCATCAATAACACCCGGCACTACACCACCAATCCAAGTAGAAGTGCTACCCCAATCCCCTCCAGTTACAGTTGAAGTTATTGTAGGATCGGTAAATTCAGTCCATACATTTTCACCAGATGATTGACCAATAGCAGTGGCTCTAAGCAACATCCCTAAACAATGTGTTTGGCTTACTTGCCAAGTTGCTGTAAAGTTTCCGCTTGAATCTGCAATTACAGTCCAAGGTTCGTGTTCGACAACCGCATTATCTTCAGGATGGAGCGAATGTAAAACATTAATCTGGACAGATTCGCCAGGTTGAAACCCAGCACCGGTAAATGTTGCTATTGAACCAGGTTGATAATCAGGTTCATCAGAGGAAATTGATGCCTGCGCCCAACTAGAAAAAGATAATAAAAACCCAATAAAAAACAGGGCAATAAAGGTCAGGGAACAATTTGTTAATTTCCCCTTGAAAAGATGTAGAAATCCAGTCATAGCATCACGTATTAATGATTAAACATATATAAATAGAACAATGAAAAATTGAAAATTTAATGTGTGGGGAGAGTGATTTGCTTATTCTTAAAATGAGATTAGAATTTTTGGGGATTCTAATTCTTAGGGATTCTACAAAAATTCATAAAGCTAACTGAAGTCTAAGAAACAAAAATATGTTAATGGTTTCGGAAAAAATTTTATGTTTTCGAAGAAAGGAAAACTTTAAACGACCAACGGCACAAATGTTCAATGTTCATTGTTCAAAAAGTTTATGGTTTATGGTTTGGGGTTTGACTTAATCCGGGATGGAATTTGGATTTTGGAATTTGTATATTGAATCTTGATACCTGATTACCAAAGGAATAAGTAATTCCAAACTTCTGTGATTATTTCAAATTTTTCCTGGAGGTATAGAACAAAACCCACAATTAAAGTCAACTAAACCACTATGGACTAAAGTCCATAGGTTTTTAAATCTGACTAAAGTCAGCAGTACCTGATTACTCGAGCATGAAAGCATCTGTGTCGTTATCAGATTTTCTGTGATGCTCTAAATATTCA
>Ga0307486_1002813_pt1 | contig 11828 bp, 10 predicted proteins | sample CBIW02metaG_FD_203663 | JGI IMG/M metagenome (GOLD analysis project Ga0307486, IMG submission 203663) | Sea-ice brine microbial communities from Beaufort Sea near Barrow, Alaska, United States - CBIW 0.2 | ecosystem: Environmental > Aquatic > Marine > Coastal | place: USA: Alaska | collected... | reverse complement strand
GCTGTGGACACCGTCAGCAACTGCGCCCTCGTATGGTCCGTCAGGCGCTTCATATCAAGCTCGCCATGCTGCTCAAGCTTGGGCAGCCACAGGCTCATCGTTGCGGCCAGATACTTCCCGCTGGGCCTACCAGCAAGATTCCATACCTGGATCAGTAGCTTCAACGTGTCATACCCATACGTCGGCCTTCGCGGCGTCCGCCGGGTTGCACGCGCAGGCCCCTTCCGTTTAGCCGCAGCCGTCAAAGCACGCCTCCCGTTCGCCCGAGACCAGCCAGTCGTTGCAACCAACTGATCCAACATCACGCCCTTGGCCTTCTTCGACGCGTTCGCATACTCGGCTGCGTGCTTCTTCGTGATCTCACGGCGCGCACTCATCGACAACTTATGACCCATCCGCCAAGCACACCGCAGCACCCACACGACGGCCAGCATTTTCGCGAGCATTTATGAAATGAGGCACGCACCCCATTTCGCGAGCACTTTAGATGAGTCTCGTCGCGGGGTTTGGCATCTGAACAATTAGAAGGTAACCTCGAAGCGTATGTGCTGTCGGAGTTGCCGGGCATCGTTGCTGCTTCGAATGCTTCGAGCATGCCAGGAACGGGTGGGGGTATGACTGTGAGTGAATACAGACCGGCTTGGATGGATGCAGGGTTTTCTAGCCCCATTCTCTTCGCTGCAGAGAAGGAGACTGCCGCGGCAGCAGCTTCGGCTGTTCTCGTGAATCGTCGTGTCCAATGACACCATTTGCCACAGACTCCGTCGAACTGAACGCGAAGGGCCTGTCCATGGGTTCAGCAGCCACCATGATTTCCGCACCTCAACTGGTCGTCCCGCAGGAGTCCCAATGGATCGGATCTGTTGAGTTCATATCGAGTACACCGCAGGAAGCGTGCGACCACGTCATTGCGATCGCGCTCCGGCCCGAGGGCAAACACGTGCATTTGGCGAATGCTTACACCGTCGCTCTGGCCGACCAATCGCACCACTACCGGGCAACTATGGCTGCCCCTGCACTTAATTTTCCTGATGGCAAACCCATCGGATGGTTCTCGAGGCTCCGCCGGCATTCTCCTCGCCTGAATCAGGTGCGCGGTCCTCAACTCTTTCTGGATGTTTTTGACCAAGGCCGATTCCACGGGATCAAGCACTTTCTTCTTGGTTCGACTCCGGAGGTTCTCAGCGCGCTGGAGCGAGAGCTTACGACGAAGTTTCCCGGAGTCGAGATTGTTGGGCTCGAAAGCCCACCATTTCGAGCGTTGACTGCTTCTGAGCACGAGGAACAAGACGCTCTGATCATGGCGTCTGGTGCGCACATTGTGTGGGTCGGGTTGGGCACACCCAAGCAAGACGTCGAAGCGCACAGAATCGCCGACAGACTCCCTGTTGTTGCGGTTGCTATCGGCGCGGCCTTCGATTTCGCTGCGGGCACTCTGAAGTCGGCTCCAGAATGGATGACGAAAAGCGGGCTGGAATGGGTTTTCCGCTTTTCGCGCGAGCCGCGCAGGCTATGGAGACGGTACGTGTTTGGGAACGCACGTTTCATTAAGGCGGCTCTCACCAATACCCATTCCGGAAATCCTGATGAAGATTAGAGCCAAGGCGTGAAGGTCGCGATTGTGCACAGCTACTATTCGAGTCGCCAGCCGAGTGGTGAGAACGTCGTAGTGGATTCCCAGGCCGCGGCTCTCAGCGCCTACGGGTTTGATGTGCGTGTAATTGCCGCCCGCACGGATGACTTGGAGACGAAACGAGGCTACAAGCTGTCAACGGCTGTCAATGTCGCTTCGGGGCGGGGGAGGTCCCCACTGCACGAAATCGAGGAATTCGCCCCCGATTTGGTGCACGTTCACAATCTTTTCCCAAACTGGGGATCTACCTGGCTCAAACAGTGGCGTGGGCCGCTCGTCACCACAGTGCACAACTTTCGCCCCGTCTGTGCGGCTGGCACTCTCTTCAGAGACGGCGGCAAATGCACTCTCTGCCCTGACACAAGTACGCTCGCCGCGGTGCAGCATGCCTGCTACCGCTCCTCCAAAGTAGCGACAATTCCATTGGCGATCCGTAGCCGCGGAGGCATAGCGGGTGATCCATTGTTGTCTCGGGCAGATGCTGTTGTCTTGCTGACACAACGAGCACGTGGAATGTATGAAGACTTCGGGCTGGCGCCGGAAAAGATCTCTGTGATCCCCAATTTCGTCGACGATGTCGGGTTTTCGGCCGTCAGCGCTCCCGGTGAGGACTGGGTCTACATCGGCCGACTCTCGGAGGAAAAGGGAATTGCCAACCTCATCAGGCATTGGCCTGACACGCAGACGTTGCGCGTCTACGGGGACGGTCCCCTCCGAAGCCACGTCGAGAGTGAGGCTCAGAAACGATTCAATGTCACTTACCTCGGACGACTCGAGCATGATGCCGTGCCGCACGTGCTAGCGGGGGCTCGCGGACTCGTGTTTCCCAGCGAATGGGCCGAAGGAGGAATCCCCTTGTCCTACGTCGAGGCACTTGCCGCCGGACGGATGGTAGTCGCCATGGCAGGAAGCAGCGGGGCGGACGATCTTGCCGCCGCCGGCGCCGGCGCTGTCTTCAACGAATGGGGCGCGTTGGGAGCTGCCCTCATCCAGGCCCAGGCGCAGTCGGAGGTATTCGCGCGGCGCGCACGTAGTCACTACGAGAGGAACTTTCGTCGGGAGACTTTTCTGGAGCGCACCAACGACCTTTATCAGCGACTTCTCGCTCAGGCGCCAGCTGGAGCGACTCGTGCGTAGGGTCGTAATTCTTCAGGAGTACATTCCGACCTATCGGGTTCCCTTCTTCGAAGCACTCCGGGCTCGTGCTGCGAAGGAACAGATTGATCTTGTCGTTGCCTGCGGGCGCCCCAATGAGACTCAGGAGCTGCGGGGCGATTCCAGCACCGTCGGATTCGTGCGGTATCTTCGGCAACGTGAGTTGTCCGTGTTGGGCCGGCGGATTGTGTATAGGCGGGTGGCGGAAACCATTCGGGGTGCGGACCTTGTCATCTTGGAGCAGGCGCGGCGTAATCTGGATTCCTATTGGCTTCTGGGAGCGGCACGTCGACGCACGACGCAGGTCGCCCTGTGGGGTCATGGCAGGGACTACACGCGGCCCACGAAATCCGTAGATCGATTCATTCAAAGATGGCTCACCTTGCGCGCAGACTGGTTTTTTGCTTACACGATGGGTGGCATCCGAGCGGTAGTGTCCGATGGGTTTCCGGAGAATCGCACAACTCTGGTGCAGAACTCGATTGATACCAGAGCGCTCGGGCGGAACCTCGCTGATATTTCGGATGCCACAGTTGAGGCATTCGAGACGGAGTTCGACCTCAAAGGCACCACAGCGCTCTTTCTGGGCGCGTTGGATGACAGCAAACGCCTGCCGTTCCTCGTAGGAGCCGCGAAGCGATGTAGCCAGGAGGACCCTGATTTCAGGCTCATCATCGCTGGCGACGGCCCGCTGAAACCAGATGTCGAACGCTGGGCGTTGGAGTACCCATGGCTCACCTACCTCGGAAAGGTGGATGGCGAGGTCAAAGCCCTTGCCCTCGCGACTTCTCAGGCCCTCGCCATACCAGGGCGTGTCGGGCTCGTTGCGGTGGATAGCTTTGCCGCTGGTGTTCCCATCGTCACGACAAATTGGCCCTGGCACGCACCCGAGTTTGAATATCTGCAAGACGGAAGTAACTCTGTAATTTCGGACGACAGCGTCGAAGCCTATTCCCGATCTCTCCTCCTCACGTTGGCGGACACAGGGCTATTGACGAAACTTCGTGAGGGTTGTTCTCACGCTCGAGAGAGCATCACGGTCGAGAAGATGGTTGAAAATTTCTTTGAAGGAATGTCCTCTGTGCTGGCGGGCAGGCAGCCGTGAGCTTTCACGTAATCATGGCGTGCCACAACCGCTGCGAGCTCACGGTTCAGGCCGTGCGGCTGGCACAAGCCTCGGCTGACAGGGCGAACGCTGTCGTGTCGTTTACCGTTTTTGACGACGGTTCGTCGGACGGTACCGCTGAGCAACTCCTACAGCTGCCCTCGGCCGTGACCATCTTGTCAGGGGATGGGAGTGCGTTTTGGGCTTCGGGGATGGCGCAGGCTGAGGCACGAGTGCTTGAGCAGGCATCCGTGGTGACGGGCGACTTCCTAGTCTGGCTAAATGACGATGTTATGTTGGACGTGCAGGCGTTCCCGTCCATTCTTGGAGCTGTTGAGCGAGCTGAGTCGGGCTCGGTTCTGGTAGGAGCGATGAGGGACATTGACTCGGGAGAAGTCACATATTCCGGGCTGAGGCGCGCTGGGCCGCACCCGCTAAGTTTCACTATTGTGCCACCTGATGCGAGAGCAGTGCCTGTCGAAGCCTTTAACGGCAACCTGGTGGTAGTTCCCGTTGAAGTGGCAGGAACCCTTGGAGGCATTGACGGGGGCTTTTCTCATGCCCTAGCCGATATTGACTATGGCCTGCGCGCGGGGCGGTTCGGCATTCCAGTCCTGCTGATACCGCATACTTTGGGCACGTGTTCAAGAAATATGCCGATCCCCAGATCAGATGTCAAGTCGGACTGGAGAACTTTCACCGGGCCCAAGGGGGGAGGCAATTTTGTTTCCTTGCGTCGAATCCTAAGAAAGAGCAATCCGAACTCCTGGCTACTTGTCGTCTTGACCAGCTACCTGCTTTGGTGGGCAAGACGACTTCTGACGTGCCTACCCGACATACGATTACAAGCTGGAAGAAGCCGCATTTGTGGGCTAATCGCGAGGCGAAGAAATGACGAGGCGTGAAATCAAGAAAATGCATGACGGTCTGAGGATTCTGCATCTATTAGGGCCTTTGAATCCCAGTGGGATGGAGAGGATGCTTGTTTCTGGTGCAGACTATTTTCGCCAACACGGATTGACATCTACTGTTGTTGGGCAAGGCGCCTCACATCCCTATGGAGAAGCTCTCCGCGCTGCCGGCTACCTCGTATTTGAGATTCCGCCTATCCGGTCACTCGGAGGCCTGCATGCACTCCGTAGGCTTCTTAGGGTCAGCCGCGCGGATATTGTTCACGTCCACACCGAGTCAAATTATGCTGCAGCAACTCTTGTAGCTGCCACGATATGGCGAGGCCCAAGGGTTGTGCGGACCGTGCACAACGTGTTTTCCCCTTCAGGGCTGACACGGGTTACACGGCGAGTGCAATCCCTCATCGGCGACATTATCGCCCGTGCAGTGATAGTGCCGTCTCCTGATGTGCAGAAGAACGAAGCGACCTATGGTCGGAAATCGATTCTGATCTATAACTGGGTTGGAGACCACATCAGCGGTTCGCGCCAGGACTTCGCTGCGCGAGACGTTCGCGGTGACAGAATGACGGCGGTTATCGTCGGGAACTGCTCGACGATCAAGAACCACGATCTTGTCTTGCGCCTCTTGTTTGATCAAGGCTTCTACCTGTATCATCACGGCGACGAGCGCAACGCAAGTGCTCAGGAGATCACTTTGCTGGAAGCCTTCGAGAGGGCAGGCCGTCTGGCCTATCGAGGGACCGCAGATCCCTCTGTGAGCCTTGAACACGCGTCGCTGTACCTCATGCCGTCGACACAAGAAGGGATGCCTGTCGCTTTGGCTGAGGCCTTGACTCTAGGAGTACCAGCCCTTATTAACGATGTTCCGGGTCTGCGTTGGGCGGGTGCCATCCGGGGAGTTCGTCTCGTAGATAATGACCCACTTGCTTGGAGGGAGGCCATCCAAACATTCGTCACAGAGGGGGCGCAGGGCTGGCACGGAGTTGCATCACCCAACTTCAGCGCTGAACGAGGCGTGAGCGAATACGTCCAACAGTATGAGCGCGCCGCGGGCCGTGGTAGCGGAGTCGAGCGATGAAAACTGACCGCGTTCGGCTTGATAGTTTCCCGTTTTCCTGCGGAGCTTTTGACCCGGCCATGCAACTCGAGATTCGTGATGAGGTCCTCTCCCCAGCCGCTGAACCGGTGGTTGCATTCATCATGCCGATTCACAACCAGGGCACGTCAATTCTGAACAATCTACGTAGTGCCCGAGCGCATGCATCCCTGAGCCATGAATTTATTCTGGTCGTAGATGGCTGCACGGATGCGACGAGAGCGGCCGTAGATGAATGGGTGGTTGAGGTTCGCGGCCGTCCGGATCACACTGCGCGGATCTTGATTGTGGACGTGCCTGAGGGAATTTTTGAAACGCTGTCCGACGCCGTTGGTATTCACCTGTCGACCGCGCCTTACGTCATCGAAATTCAGGCCGACATGTCGATCGATCATCTCGGCTTCGATCGACAACTAGTGAGGATTCTGGAGACGAACTCGGACATCTTCGCCGTTGGCGGTCGTGGCGGGCACGATTTGGCGCGGGTAGCAGAAGGCTTTCGGCGGCTAAGAATCTTCCGAAAAATCGTCGGTTCGGTGAGTCGACGATGGACGGCGCGAAGGTCTGTTCGGCGCGGGTTCTATGTTCCGAGTGTCATGGAGTATTTTCTCTCGGACAGCATCGGCCGCGTGGGAGACCTCGTTGAGCTGCCCGTGAAAATACAGAAGATACCGCGAATCTATCTTCACGAAACGATCATGCGGGGGCCACTAGCCTTCTCTCGAGTGAAATATGATCTGCTGGGTGGTCTCGATACTGAGTCGTTCTTCCTCGGGAACGACGATCATGACTTGATTCTCCGTGCATGGACCCAACTAAGGCTCAGGAGTGCTTACTTTCCGATCTCCTTTTCGTCCCCGTTAGACCAAGGCTCAACGCGAGCCCTCAAAACAGTTGAACAGCAAAACCGGTTCTCTGCCCTACTATCCCACTACTCCTCAACATCGCTGGCTAGCGAACTGTTCCTGTGGGATGGGACAGTGCAGCGCCCGAGACATAGAAGGTCGAGACGAATTTCGAAAGAAAATGCACATCCGACGCCAATGACGACCGAGAATGAGTTGCTCTAGCTGATGCCCATTTTATTGACATCTCGTCACCAGAAAGAATCGTCTTGGCCACGGTAATTCTTCTCTTTGCGTCGTTAGCAGGACTCGTCTTCTGCTTCCTCTTGGTAGATCAAGTGTGCAGAAGACCTGCAATTGGCGCCTTCGCTGCCTATTTCATGGTGCTGATTCAGTGGGACTTCCCGGCTCAGGGAGCCCTCTTCAGGGTCGCTGGAACGGCAGTCTTCCTCCCAGATTTCATCGCTTTCATCTTCCTTTTGGTCGCGTTGCGAAATGGCAAGACGATACTTCGCAACCTGGGGTGGTTAGTAGTTCCTTGGGGCATGTTCGTCTGCGGTATCGCCATTAGCGTGACGGGCGGGGTTTTCGCGTTTGGCTTTGGACAAGCATTGAATGAATCAAGGTCACTGCTTGTACCGCTAGCTGCCATGGCTTGGGCCATGTCTTTGAATTGGTCGTCCCCAGACGAGATTCGGCGAGTCCTGCTCAAGCCTCTTCAGTTCGTGGCATGGGTTCTCGTCGGATTGGCTCTGTATCACGCGCTTCGATACGGAGTGGGAACGGCCACATCGAATTTCATAGAGACGGATGGTGTCTATCAATCCGGTAGGGTTTTGACACAGCTCCAAGCATTGACGGTTGCGCTTGCTGCCTTGCTGGCGATGTGGCGGTGGGTTTCGGAGGGGAGGAGCGCTTTCCTCATCTCCTTCTACTGTTTCGTGGGCGTGGTGGTCATTAGTCAACAGCGGTCAGTATGGTCTTCGCTAGTGGCGGCTCTCATTGTGACGGTTTTCATCGGTCGGCCAAGAATGCGCCGAACGCTTGTGTTCATGGGGGTGCTTGCAATCGTGTGCATCTTTTTCGCGATAATGATTGCACCGGATAGTGCACTTGTATCTGGGCTGTCCTCGTCATTTTCTGACAAGTCCACCTACGACGCGCGTCTCATGAGCTGGCCGCAACTGATCGATGGGTCCATCAGGGCAGGGCCGCAGGCCGTTTGGTTCGGCCAACCTTTTGGTGCTGGATACACGCGCGTGGAGGCAAACGGGGTAACCGTCGACTACTCGCCCCACAGCTGGTACCTCTTGTTATTGCTTCGCGTCGGCATCGTGGGTCTCGTCTCCTGGTCAGGAGCCGTCGTTTGGGCAGCGGCCAGACTCGTACTCACTCGAAACCGCAGTCCAGCATTCGCATTGCTAGTGACGTTCATGGTCTTTTTCCTGTCCTACGGCTTCTCGTGGGTGCTATGCGTTCCAGCGGGATGGGCGCTCGTCACGGCATATCGGTCACCATCTGTCCCCGGGAGAGCAGACGTCCGGAGCTATGTTTCGAGCGCGGCCGCCAAAGAAACCCCGAGAGGTATTCGCAAAGAACGCTATCCCGGTGATCAGCCTTGGATCAGTCAACCGTCGTCAACTCCAGATTCGTGAGGGACAGTCAGATTTTTAGCCAAAAGATCGGAGACGGAACCACGCCAAAGCTTCGAAGATTTAGCGGACTCACGAGTCAAACTATTCAGGTAACACTCGGCTTGGCCGTGTCCCAGCTAGTTGTGGCCGTCGCATATGTGATCGGAGCCCGAGCCACCGTGCCGGTTGAACTTGGGCTGTTAGTTTCGGCAATTGCTATCAGTTCGGTGGCTGCAGGCTTGGTAGATTTCGGACTGGGTGCCTACCTGATTCGAGAGGTGGCTGGCGGTCGGACTACCAATGCGAGCATGTACGTCCGGCTATGGCAAAGACTTCTTTCTGCTGGAGTTGGCAGCGCCCTACTCCTCTTGGCAGGAGTAGCGGCAGTAGCGCTTACAGACTTCAGCGGGAAATTCGTGGCGTGGGTAGCACTGATATTTGTGTCGACCTTACTCATGCAATCCGCTCAGGTTCCTCTGCGGGCTCACGGCTATATGGGATGGGTTTCTCTCGCCTCTCTGCTCGATCGGCTTGTGTTTCTTCTCATCGTTTGGGCACTGACTTCGAACGGCGTCAGCGGAGAGATTGCGATTCTGTTTGGATTGGCCGCAGGATTGCTTGTAGATTCGGCTTTCTGTTATTTTCTCAACTGTCGTCTTGTTTCTGCCGGGAACTCTCGACTGCTCGTTGGCAGGACCACGGACTGGTTTGGCGCGTGGAAGGGATCTCGCGGATATGGGTTCGCGGCGGTTCTTGGGTCGGCCCAGCAACTCGACGTTGTGGTCCTTGGGATGGCGGGAGGGCCGGGCGCTGCCGGATCGTATGGCGCAGTGAGCCGTTGGACGGCCCCGCTTCTCCTGCCGTCGACCGCTCTCACGCAGGTGGGGATGGCTCACGCCCCGAAGGCAGATAGTACGTTTCTAGCGCTTCTTAATTTTCGAAGAGTAGCCTGGATCATTGTCCTGGCGATGAGCGCTGCCATTTTGGTTTCGATCTTTTCAAAGCCAATCGCCGACACGATTCTTGGGCCCGCCTATAAAGACTCGGCACAAATCTTCGCCGTCCTCGCCGCGTCAATTATTCCGACTCTTTTTGCCCAACCTTTGTCTATGGTTCTGCAAAGCAGGGGACGAGAGGACCACGTCGCCTGGATACTGGGCCTTGGTCTGGCCATTAGGCTCACGTTGTGCTTTGCATTGGGTTTGTACTACGGGGGTACAGCGGCGGCATTCGCCGTTTTGGCCCAACAAACGGTAATCCTAGCGATCCTCATGGGCCTGGTCGGGCGCGTCTTGATCCATGAACACCGCGCCAATAGGGGGCAATAATGTGGGTTCTACTAACGGCAACGGTGACTCCTCAGGTCGATGAAAGTCTTCGAGTTGTGGATCCGGAAGTTCGGAGGGCGCAGTATCGCGCTGCCATTTTCCGGTGGTGGGAGCTCTGTCGAGACGAGAAACTGACGCTTGTCATTGGCGAGAACAGTGGGGAAGATCTTCCTGGGCTCGTGCAATCAGCGCTAGGTTTTCGCCCGCCGGAAATTCATCTAGTTAATACGACTCAGCCGTCGACTTCTGTGGTTAGCCGAGGCAAGGGAGCAACAGAGGGGCTGTTAATTCGAGATGTGGTGGATGCTCTCGGTAGCGAGTCCGATGGGGAGTTCCTGTTCAAGTGCACTGGCCGACTATTCGTCAAGAATTTCCGCCAATGCATGTCAAGGATGCCCTCGAACGATTCGAACTCGAGAGTTGTTTTCGCGGACATTCCTCGGTCTAAATTTGAATGGATCGATTCGCGGTTCTTTGGCGCGAGCCTGGCCGTTTGGCGTCAGGAATTCCGCGACTTGGGGAGCCTTTCGAACGATAGTGCAGGAATCAACTTTGAGAACGAACTGGCGCATGCGATAAATCTGGCAGCAGCCGGTGGACCCATCACGGTCAAGACCATGAGCGAAAAACCCTGGATTGTGGGGCAGTCCGGAACGACGGGGGAGCGCTATGCGGTCGGAGTCCCGAGTTTGCTGAAGCGGCACCTCCTCCGACCGGCCGACCAGCTGAGACGCCGGTTGGACGACATCTACACTGGGTACAAATAGGCGAACGGGATTCGCGTTGAAGTTGAACATGTATTGTGCCCTCCCTCCGCCTATCGCGCCTTCGGTTGTTGCGCGAAATCAGACAAAGGAACGCGGGATAACTGATGAATGTCGGCGATAGATCAGGAGCCATCGACGCTGTCAGGGTCCTCGGAATAACGGCGGTTGTCGCAGGGCACACGCTCGATCCGCGGCTTGCGCCCCTTTTCTATACCTGGCACGTGCCGATCTTCTTCGTCCTGGTGGGATATTTCTGGAGTTCGGAGCGGACCTTTCTGCAAGAGGCGCGCAATCGAGCTCGGACCCTGTGGCGTCCCTACGTCACTTGGCTGACGCTTCTAGCCGTTCCATATGTCTTGGTTCATTGGCTCGATGGCGGGCTGAGCCCAGGTTTAGTCTTCGGTCCCGTCTATGGGGGACGATTTGCTGGACCTCCTTTTTCGACGTTTTGGTTCGTTTCCGTGCTGTTCTTTTCGGTGCTGCTTCTTCGAGCGCTGCAAGCGCTGCCTAAGCCCGTGCTGACTGTCGCGCTCGTCGCGTTCGTGGTTCTTGGCTCTCTTTTCGGCTTCTTTCTGTCCAGGACGCCCCTCGCGATAGGCATGGCCCTTCCCTGCGCAGCGCTTGTGGCCATGGGAATCGTTCTCAAGCGCTGGCACCCTCGGATCAGGAAACCGATGACAGTTGGGCTGTCGCTGCTACTAATTTCGGCTGCCGCGGTCATCAGCGGTATTTCATTGCCTCTAGATATCAAAGTTGGGAATCTTGGCACGCCAGTCATGAGCCTGGCCATCTCTGTGGCCATTTCATCTGGTCTGATCCTGGTAGCAGATTCAAGCTTTCGGCATCTTCCTAGCTCGGTACACAGAGGAGTGACGCTCCTGGCATATGCCGGATTCACAGTTGTACTGGTTCATCCGGCAATCGTCTGGATTCTGTCGGGACAGGTAGATCGTTGGGTAACATTTGCCGCGGCGCTCATTATCCCGTGGGGCCTCGGAATCGCATGTCTGCGCAGTCCGGCATCGACATGGTTGACGGGCGTGCGTCGTCGTCCCTCCAAGATGTCGGTGCTCGTTGAAAAGTAGTCCATTCGTCTGACAATTTCGAGCGTTCAAGGCAGCGGTCTGGTCCCGGACGCCTCCTAATGTGTTTCCAGGAGGAGCAAGTCGGATGAAACCGAAGCCCCGGTCCTTGCGTCCGGGCGACGGAGCCGGCGCCGGTGGTCGTAGAACGTGGACCGGGGAAGGGCCGCGAGCTGCAGCAAGAGGGGTAGTGGGTAGCGCGCCTTGAGGTCGTCGACAGCTTGCACTTTCAGCGTCGTTCCTGTGACTTCAAGGCCCGCAATTTTCCC
>Ga0307486_1002812_pt1 | contig 11832 bp, 6 predicted proteins | sample CBIW02metaG_FD_203663 | JGI IMG/M metagenome (GOLD analysis project Ga0307486, IMG submission 203663) | Sea-ice brine microbial communities from Beaufort Sea near Barrow, Alaska, United States - CBIW 0.2 | ecosystem: Environmental > Aquatic > Marine > Coastal | place: USA: Alaska | collected... | reverse complement strand
GCCAGCGCCGGCAGCGGGATGCCGATAAAACGCATCACCCTGCGCCCCGCCAGCGCCACGCTGAGCACCCAGACCACGAGCAGGGCCGGGGCCAGCGACGGCGCACAGGCCACGACGGCGGCGAACAGCAATGCCGCGGAGGCGCTCGCTGACCACGTGCGTGCGGCAGCAAACCACGCAAAAAACAGCCACGGCAGTAGCAGGTGTACGAGAATGGCCGCCGGGCGACCATCGGCGATGGCCACGAGAAAGGTCGGTGCCAGCACCCAGAGGGCGGCGGCCAGGGCGCGCAAGCTCCCTCGGTCGGTCAGGCGAGTCGCCGCCATCCATGCTCCGAGGGCCGAGAGGGGAAAAGCGAGGGCATAGACCATCACGAGTGCAAATGACGGTGACCAGAATGTCATTGACCCGAGCACGGCAACAACGGCCGCGAACGGATCTGCAGCGCCCACGAACCCGAGCCCCAGGTCGCGCCAACCGTAGCCAACGCTCGCCCACAGGTCGGGCACTGTCGGAGCCAGCGGCAGCAGTCCACCACCGGTGAGAGTGTCGGCACCGAGCAACGGCACCATCATGACCACGCCGACCACAGCGGCACCGAGAGTGGTCCAGGCACCACCACCGGAAAAGAAACGAATTTCGGAGCGTTCGCCGTGAAGACCGAACAGGCTCGCTTCTCGTTTGAGCGAATGTCGTCGGCGCACTTCCGCCGAGGGAACGCGCAGGGTCGAGATAGCGTCCCAACCGAGCGTTCGCGTTTTGCCGAGCGAACGACGCGCGTTGCTTACACGCAGGCCGTTGAAGGCGGCGCCGAACGCGGCCGAAAACTCTCCCAGAACAGCGCCGGGCTCCTTACGTAGTAGCTGGCCGAGCGAGCGCACGAAAGCCAGCGGCAGCAGCGACAACCAGTGAAATATCAGGGCCCCGGCGGGCGCATAGACCAGACGGCGATGCAATTGGGCTGAGCGTTCGGCACGCACCCGGCGGCGGCGCAGGCGCCCCCGCCGCGATTGATTAGGTCCTGCCACACCGTCGCCGGCCGAAGCGACGCGGGCGGCCGGAACGACCGACACGCGATAACCGGCCAATCGCACACGCACGCAGAAATCGAGGGAATCATCAACCGTGGGTAGGGCCGGGTCAAACCCGCCGAGGTGCTCCCACACGGTGTGACGCACCAGCATGCCGCCGGCACTCACGGCGAGAACGTCGCTCAGGCCGTCGTGCTGACCCTGGTCGAGCTCATTTTCTACCAGGGCAACGGTAGCGCCAGCCGGAGTAATGGACTCACCGAAATTATGGATGTATTCGCTGGCGATCCATTCCATGACCTTGGGACCAGCAGCCGCTACCGATGGTGCAATCTCCAGGGCATCGACGAGCACCTCCAGGGCGTTTGCGTCGGGGGCGCTGTCCTGGGCGAGGAGCCACAGCATCTCGCGATCGTGCGTTGGAGGCGTTGTCACCCGCACGGCGGCGGCGATCGCCTGTCCAAAATTTAGGTCGGAGTCGGCGGCAATAAATTGAGTAGGACCGAATTCGGCGAGCATCTTCGCGGTCGCATCATCTGAGCCACAGTCCACCGTGATGACAGTGTCGGGTTTCCGGGTCTGCGACGACAACGCCTTGAGAGTTCGCTCAAGGTGTTTCGCTCCGTTTCGGGCGACAAGAATGGCGGTGACTCTCGGTTGCATAACAGCACCAGCCTAGATCGGGATCGTCATGCGGCCCTGAACCGAGAGGGCGCGCCTCAAAAATTGGTGCGGCAACACATGGTGGGGCATAGCGGCATCCGCTGAAAAGATGTATTCGTGAAGTTGGCCCAGCACGCCAAATGCCGTCTGCACAAGAGCGCGGGTAGACCGGTTCAAGAAGAAAGTTCGACCGCCTCAACCTCTGGCTCGAACCGGGGTGCAGCGCTAGGCGCGCTTGCGCAGCTTTCGACGTTCGCGCTCAGAGAGCCCGCCCCAGATGCCGAATCGCTCGTCGTTGCTGAGCGCATATTCGAGGCATTGGGCGCGCACCTCGCAGCCGGTGCAAATCTTTTTGGCATCCCGGGTTGAGCCGCCCTTTTCAGGGAAGAAGGCTTCGGGATCAGTTTGGGCACAGAGCGAATCGGCCTGCCAGGCGAGTACGTTCTCATCGCCCAAGTCTTGTCGCACTCCCGGAACACCGAGGGCTACGGGGTCAACGAACCAGTCCTCTGGTACTCCGGAGCGATAGTCAGGTAGAGCCACATCGTCTCCCAGCGTTCGTCTATGCACGATTTGTGCCTGCCCTAATTACACCGGTGTAGTTCGCCAACGTCAAGTCGGGAATCGTAAACCCTCAAGACGGGCTAGAAGGTTTCGACGCGCCCAAGCGGCAAAAAACCCTGTTTGGGGGGTGTTTGCGGTTGTGAGCAAGTTACGAAAGTAGCACGATCACATTCTTTTTCGGCGTGTCGGTGTGCAAAGCTCATCGGGAACGTCCGTGACTGATTGACGGCAGGCTCGCGCTTCTCGCCCGGTGCTTGCTCAGGCAAGCCGATGGTGCCTCGTAGAGCGCGAAAATCACAGCGGTCCCGCTCTTCGACGATTCAGTTCGTGGCGGCGTTGGAGGCATCCCAGGCGCTTTGCACCATTTCTTTGAGGCTGTGGCGCATGCTCCATCGCAGGTCACGGGCCGCTAGTTCGCCCGACGCGACAATGCGGTCGGGGTCACCAACTCGCCTTGGACCGACCTCGGGGACGAAGTCGATCCCGGTGACCTGCTGCACGGTCGCCATAATCTCTCCCACTGAGACGCCGTCGCCGCTTCCCAGGTTGTAGACGGGTTCGATGTCCTCCCCGGCGTCGAGGCGGCGTGCCGCTGCGACATGCGAGAGGGCAAGGTCGGCCACGTGAATGTAGTCGCGCACGCAGGTACCGTCTGGCGTGGCATAGTCGTTGCCATTGATGCGGGGGGTGCGGCCCTCGAGCAGCGCGGCGAAAACCAACGGGAAGAGATTGTGGGGGCTGGTGTCACTCAGGCCGAGGTCGCCCGAACCGACAACGTTGAAGTAACGAAGGGACGTGTGGCGCAATCCCGTCGCCACGGCCTGATCCCGAAGCAGCCATTCTCCGATGAGCTTCGTTTCGCCGTACGGCGATTCCGGGCTCTTTGCGGTGGCTTCGGTGACGAGGTCGGTGCGCGGGGTGCCATACACGGCAGCGCTTGAAGAGAAGACGATGCGATCAATCTCGGTGGCATTCATGGCGGCCAGCAGCGTGGCCGTAGCGGTCACATTCTGCTCGTAGGTGTGTAGCGGGCGCTGAACCGACACCCCGGCGTATTTGAAGCCGGCAACGTGCACGACACCGGTGATGTGGTGTTCCCTCAGGGTGTGCACCAGCAGTCCACCATCGAGGACATCGCCACGAATGAACGGGACTGAGGCCGCAACGAAGCTTTCGTGCCCGGTCGACAAGTCGTCGAGAACGACGACATCGATGTTCTCAGCCTGAAAGGCCCGAACAATGTGGGAGCCGATGTAGCCCGCTCCGCCGGTTACCAACCACTTCATGTTGCTCCGCTTCGTTGCCGCGACATGCCTTCATGCCGTCGCTCCACAGTAACGAACGCGGCGCTGACTCAGCGCCACGATGTTCCCCCGGTCGCGGCCCAGTAGCTCACCACCCGCGCAACTCCCCCGGGTGAGCATCATTCCCAAATTTCCGGCAGGTAACCTCGGAGAAAATTGCAACGCGCCCCGCTGTGGTGCTCAAATTGCGGCGCGTCGCGAAAGTATCCGAATTTACGTGCCGAACCCTCCGGTAACCACAGGTGTTTTTTACGCGGGTGCGTACCCGCCAGAGGTCAGGAAGCGCTGGGAGGATGCTCTTCTTCAGCGCGTGACGCGGTCTCACCGGCATCTGAGCGGGTCACGGTTGCCTCGTGGTGGTGCATCGTGACGTGCAGGTCAGCGGCGGATTCTTCTTTGAGGTGCTCCCACGTGGTTTTATCGACGTGTTTCATTGGGTGGTGCTCCATTCGCAGTGGTAGAGACGCGATGAGGCATCTCATGGAGAGCCTGCGCCGCGAAGCTGAACTATATCAATGAGCCTGCAGCCAGTGCCCTGTGAAGAGGGAAAGGTTGCCCAGGCATACACGCGCATCCGTTTTCGACGGCCTTGCCCGGAATATTTTGGAACATCAGCAGCAGGCACATGACACCTCCTGCGTTTGGCATCCCAAGCGATTTTCCGTGCGCACCTACGCGGCAGCGACCCCGTCACCGCCTGCACACACCTGCGGTCTCAGACAGGTGGACAGCTACGGCCCACCGTGCCCGCAGCGTTCGCCGTGCTCCCAGCTTTCGCGAACCGCAAAAAATACCAGCTATTGAGCTACCCGACCGTGGCCACGAAGACTTCGCCGGTACCGGCGAAGGTCAGAGTTCCCTCGTCGGGCGTGACATACACGGCTTGTCCCCGCTTCAGTGGCCCAGACGACGTGCTGCCGGCCACCAAAAAACCTCCCGCCGTGCAGATGGCGATGGCCGGGCCGGTGAGCGCGATCTGTCGCATCGGAACGGGCGTGGCCGAGGCGGCGGCGGCATCCGCCTGAATGTGCACCAGCTCAAAGTCGGGCACACCGGGGCGGTACCGCCAGACGCCGGGCGCCTGCTCGATCGGCGCAAGGTACGGCGCCGGTCCGGTCGTGAAGTCGAGCACCGCCAGTAGCTCTTCGATGTCGATGTGTTTGCGAGTCAGCCCCCCGCGCAGCACGTTGTCGGAAGCGGCCATCAGCTCTACGCCAAAGCCCGACAAATAGGCGTGGATGTTGCCGGCCGGCAGATACAACACCTCGCCCCGGTTCAGGGTGACCCGGTTCAGCAGCAGGGCGAGCACAATGCCCGGATCTCCCGGGTACTCAGCGGCGAGCGCGCGCACCGTCGCCAATTCGCGCGCATAGCCGATAGCAGCTCCCCCGCCGGCTAGAAAATTGGCGTGTTCGGCCAGCGCCACCACCCGTTCGACCAGCCACTTCACCTCGCCGGTGTCGTCGCCGCGGCCGTCTCGCAGCAGCCAGTCAACGGTTTCGCGAAGACCTTCGGCCAAATGACTCTCGAGCGAATCAACGGTCGCGCCCTGGGGATTCTCCGTTGCCAGGTCGAGCAGTCGCAACTCGGCGATAATTCCGTGCACTTCGGCGAGTGGCCGAAACCCGCACAGCGCCTCAAAGTTGTCGCTGAGCGCGAAGATGAGTTCGGGCTTGTGAAAGGGGTCACGGTAGTTGCGATCACCGGCATCGACGGCAATCCCCGCCTTGTTCTCCAGGTCAAACCCGATGCGAGCTTGGGTGCTGGTGGGGTGAGCCTGCAATGACAGCGGTCGTCCCGCAGCGAGAATTTTCAGCAAAAAGGGCAGGCGGGGGGTGAGGCGCGCGCTGTCACGTTCTGGCGCGACAGCGGCATCGCTGCCGGCGGCATCCGCTACTCGCTTCATCCAATCGGCGCCGAGTGCGGCCTCGGGAGCAGCAGCGATCCACTCGGCGAGGGTCGCCGCTCCACCCACCAGCGCCGGCTCCTCGATCACTGCCGAAGAACCAGCATGGGCTCCCAACCACAGCTCAGCCTCCGGGCCACCCGACGGCGTTCGACCGAGCAGGTCGGCAATAGCGTGCGTCGCCCCCCAGGCGTAATCGCGCGGCGTATTGGTGATGCCCACAAACATTTACGGCTCCTTCTCCAGCGGTTTAGACCAAACTACCAATCGAGTTGGGGCACACAGCCAACGACCCTAGGCTCGCCAGCATCCCCGGCCGCGCACCGGCCCAATCTTGCAACGGAGCATCCATGACTTTTGAGCTACTCGGCAGCGACTTCTTTGGCTACGAAAACCTTCTCACCGTGCCTGAACAGGCCGCAATCGTCAAGTTGCGCACCTACCTCGAAAAAGAAATTCGGCCTATCGCCAACGGATGCTGGGACCGCGCCGAATTCCCGACCCAGATCATTAAGCCGCTCGCCGAGCTTGGCATGTACTCCTACGGCTGGGAAGAGACCAGGCCGTTCGAGAACTCCGCAGTCTTTCGGGGGTTCGTAGCGCTTGAGTTGGCGCGAGTGGACGCCTCCGTCGCCACCTTCGTGGGCGTGCAGAATGGACTGTCGGCCGGGTCGATCGCCGCCACCGGCTCCGCCGACCAGCGCGCGGAGTGGATTCCGCGCCTGGCATCGGGCGAAATCGTGGGCGCGTTTGGGCTCACCGAGCCGCTCTCCGGTTCTGACAGCGCTCAGGGATTGCGTACCACCGCCACCCGCAACGGCGACGACTGGACCTTGAACGGCGCCAAGCGCTGGATCGGCAACGCCACCTTTAGCGATGTCACCATCATCTGGGCTAAGGACACGGCCGATGACCAGGTGAAGGGGTTCATCGTTCCCACCGACACCCGCGGTTACTCGGCCACGAAGATCGAGGGCAAAATCAGCCTCCGCACCGTTCAGAACGCCGACATCGTGCTCACCGACGTGGTTGTTCCCGAGTACTTGCGCCTGCAGAACGCCAACTCGTTCAAAGACACCGCCAAGGTGCTGCGGGCTACCCGTGCCGAGGTGTCGTGGGCTGCCGTCGGCAATGCCATCGGTGCCTACGACGCAGCCGTGGCCTACTCCAAGTCGCGCGAACAGTTCGGAAAAGCCATCGGTGGGCATCAGCTCGTGCAGGATCTGCTCGTAAAAAGCCTGGGCAACATCACCGCGAGCCTCGGAATGGTGGTGCAGGTCTCGCAAATGCTCGACGCGGGTGTGCAGCGCGATGAGCATTCTGCACTGGCCAAGGTCTACACGACAACCCGAATGCGCGAGACCGTAGCCTGGTGCCGTGAGCTGTTCGGCGGCAATGGTGTCACCCTCGAACACAACGTGGCGCGGCACTTCGCCGACGCCGAGGCCATGTACTCCTACGAGGGCACCCGGGAGATGAACACGCTTATCGTGGGCCGCACCATCACCGGTCAGGCGGCGTTCGTCTGATCGGTGCTCCGAGCAGCGTGCAGATTTGTGAACGCTTTGCCCCAGAGCGCCAGAATTCCCGGCAAATTCGCCACAATTGCCGCAGTTGCGAGCAGCCCCCTTTGGGCTGCGCCCACCAGCGGATGCCCCTTTCGCGACCCATCATCGGCCTGCCCCACCGAATGTGCGGCAGCTTCGTAGCCCAACGGCAGGTTCGCCAGGCCCCGGCAGACTACGGTGTGGGAATGAGATCACACGCGTTCGGACGGGCCGCTCCGTGACCACCGACCAGGGGCTCGATGCCCTCGTCGTGGGTTCTGGTCCGAACGGGCTCGCCGCCGCTGTCACCCTCGCCCGCGCCGGCCTCCGAGTGCGCGTCTACGAGCGCAACGCCGCGATCGGCGGCGGCGCGGCGACGGCCGAACTCACCCTGCCCGGTTTTCACCACGACGTGGGGTCGGCCGTGCATCCGCTGGCCGTGGCCTCCGAGTTCTTTACGAAGTTCGGCCTGAAAGACCGCATCGAACTGAAAGTTCCCGACATCTCTTACGGCCATCCGCTGCCCGGCGGCCGCGCCGGCGTGGCCTGGCGCGACATTGAACGCACCGCTGCCGGCCTCGGCCGCGATGGCCCGGCCTGGCGGCGCCTGCTTGGCCCCCTGGTCGACAACATCACCGACGTGGCTGACCTCACCGGGGATACCCTACTGCGCCTGCCGCGGCATCCACTTACGTTGACGCGCTTCGGGCTGCGCACTCTGGAACAGGGCAGCCCCGCCTGGAACTGGCGCTTTTCGGGCGAGACGGCGCCGGCGCTACTCACCGGCACGTTCGCGCACTGTATAGGCCGGCTGCCGAGCCCGTCTACCGCCGGGGCCGGCCTCACCCTCGCTGCCCACGCCCACGCCGGGGGCTGGCCTCTTCCCGTTGGCGGAAGCGGCGCCATCGTGCAGGCCCTTGCCGACGACCTGCTCGCGCATGGCGGCGAAATCGTAACGGATGCCGACATCACCAACCTGAAACAGCTCCCGCCGGCCCGCATTGTGCTGCTCGACCTGACCCCGAGCGCGCTCCTTAAACTCGCCGACGGCGCCCTACCCGCCCGCTACGCCGCCGCCCTGAAACAGTTCCGCTACGGCAACGCGGTCGCCAAAGTAGATTTTGCGCTCAGCGACCCCGTGCCGTGGACGGCCAGCGACCTGCGACGAGCGCCCACCCTGCATGTCGGCGGCAGTCGGGCCGACCAGGCCCGCGCCGAAAATTCCGTGGCGCACGGCAGACACTCCGACTCACCGTATGTTCTCGCCGCGCAGCCGAGCATTCTCGACTCCTCGCGCGCCCCGGCCGGCAAGCACGTGTTCTGGGCCTATACCCACGTGCCGGCCGGCTCGACGCTCGATCAGACCGAGCACATCACTCGGCAGATCGAACGCTTTGCCCCCGGGTTTCGCGACACGATCCTCGCCTCCGCCAGCCAGAGCGCCGCCGAAATGGCAGTGAATAATCCCAACCACATCGGCGGTGATATTGCGGCCGGCGCAATCAATCTGCTGCAGCTCGTGCGCCGCCCGATCATTTCCGGTGATCCGTGGCGCACCCCCCTCAAGGGCGTCTACCTCTGCTCATCATCGACCTCCCCCGGACCCGGCGTGCACGGCATGTGCGGCTACCGCGCTGCCCTCAGCGCCCTCCGCCACGAACACGGCATCACCAACCCGCCAAGCCTCGCGCCCCTCATCACGCCTACCAAGTTCTAGCCGCCCCGCCGAGCAACTCCGCGCCCCGCATCCGCGCACCGCACCGCACCGCACCGCGCAGCACCGCACCGCACCGCACCATCCGCGCACCGCACCATCCGCGCACCGCCCCGCGAGGTGGACGTACGTTACTTCGGAGTTTTTCGTGACACGCCGCATTTCATCGCTCAATACACGGCGCGTCATGAATTTCTCCGAGAATACGTATCGCACCAACACCCGTAGCACCCGTAGCACCCGTAGCGCCCGAGCAGCACCACCTCAGATGCGCAGCACCCACGACACCCGCAGCAGCACCGCAGATCCGCAGCACCAGCACGAGCACGAGCACCCGAGCACCACCATCCGCACACTCGCGGCTCAACGGAGGATGCGACAAGACCGGTAATGTGAAGTTATGTCCGCCGTGCAGAGTCGCCTCGCCATTCGACTCTTCGCGACCTTCGTGTGGTTCACGGTGCTGGCCGGCCAGTTCTGGCGCAACCTCGGCGGATGGTGGGGGTTCGGCGTCATCGCCGCCATCGTGATCATCGGTAGCGTGATCGGCCTCAGAACCCAGCGCGTCAATGCTCGCAATCGCGCTGCCGCCACGGAACTGGCCGCAGCAATCCCGGCCTACGCGAACGCCCGAGCTAACACCGCCGCCGCCGTCACCCCTACCCGTGCCACTTCCCACTCCGCCCCCGCCGCCCTCACCGCGGTACCCAATCCAGCGTCCAACTCAGCGCGCGCATCAGCGCAGAGCGCAGCGCCCGCCGCCGCGCAGGCCCTAGCGCCCGCCGCACCGTCTAGCCCGCCACTCGCCGCCACCTCCGCCGCCGCAGTTGCCGCCGCCGCAGCCGCCGCCGCCTCTACCCCAGCGGATGACACCCCCACCGATCGCGACATCGCCCGCGGCCACACTTACCAGGCCGCGCTAGCCCCCGCGCTGAACTGGCGCAAATTTCCGAAGACCATCACCGCGTTTTTACTGCTGGCCACCCTGTCATTCGCCTGGTCGTATTACCCCGGGGCATCCGCTGTGGGACTCGCGTTACAGTTCATCACCACCCTGGCCGCGCTTTTTCTAGCCGTCACCCTCACCTGGCCGGAGCTGCTGCGCACCCTGGCCGGAGCACTGCGCTGGGTGCTCGCGCTGAGCCTGGCATTCGAACTATTCGTGGCCGTCGTCATTCAGAACCCCGTGCTGCCCTTTTTCGTTGACTACGGCACCACCAAGGTGCCCAACGCGTTCTACTGGTCACGCGGCCTGCTGCTTGGCGGCGGCCCGATCGAAGGAATCGTCGCTAATCGCAATCTGCTCGGCTTCATCGCCCTGCTGGCCGTCATCGTCTTTGCCGTGCAGCTGCGCGCACACACGGTTAAGCGCACGTCCGGCCTCATCTGGCTTGCCCTCGCCGTCGGGATGTTGGTGCTCACGCGCTCCGCCACCGTCACCGTATCGATCCTGGCCGTTGTTGCCGCCCTTGTCTTTGCACTCTGGGCGCGCACGCTGCACGACCAGCACCGACGGCCGCTTTATGCCGTGGCGGCAGCTGGTCTGGTGGGTGTTGCAGCAATATCCGCGCTGTTCTCCCACCAGATCTTCACTCTGCTCGGGCGCAGTAGCGACCTCACCGGACGCTTCGACATTTGGGCCAGTGTCACGCAGCTTGCTTCGGAACGCCCGGTGTTCGGCTGGGGGTGGGTGAGCTACTGGGCTCCGTGGGTAGAGCCGTTCAATGACCTGGCGGTGCGCAAGGGCGTCACCTACCTGCAGGCACACAACGCCTGGCTCGACGTGTGGCTGCAACTGGGCATCGTGGGCGTCATCCTGTTCGCCGCGCTGGTCTTCTCCACGCTGTGGCGAGCCTGGTTTCTCGCCGTAGATCGCCCGCGGCTCGGCGTGCCCAACACCGAACCGTTTGCGGTGTCTGCCCTGCTGCCCCTGCTGCTCCTCGTCGCGCTTATTGCGCAGAGCGTCGCCGAAAGTCGCTTGCTAATCGAGAGCGGCTGGGTGATTCTCATTGTGTTGGCTGTTGTCACGAAACGACAGCAGCATGCACCGCGGCCAATGCCCTAGGTTTGGCGGGGTAAATTAGAGCATGACCACCCTGCCCGAAGCCCTGCGTCGCATCTTTGCGTCGCCGAAATTCGCGGCATCGCTCACCCTCGTCATTATCGCCACGGCCTTCGCCACTCATCTGCTACGCAGCGTTATGGGCTGGCCCGGCCTCATCGGCCTATTCGGTGGGCTGGTCGTTCTGGCCATACTTTCCCTGCTTGCTCGCCGACCCATTGTGGAATGGCATGGCCTTTTACCCATCTCCATCATTGTGTTCGTGGTCTGGTGCGCCGTTTCTGGGGTATGGAGCGGCTACGTCTCCGAAACCATCATCGGCGTCAGCTACCAAGTCACCGTAGGGTTTCTCGCTATCTACATCGCGCTCGTGCGCGACACCTTTCAGGTGGTGCGGGCCACCGGCGATGTGCTGCGCGTGCTGCTCGGACTCTCTATCGTGCTCGAAGTGATCTCAGGGTTGCTGCTCGATCTGCCGATCGCCTTCCTCGGCGTCGTTGGCGACATCGACCGGTTCGGCCCCATCCAGGGCGTGTTCGGTTCCCGCAACGTCTTTGGACTCATGGCTCTCATTGCGGCCATCACCTTTTATGTCGAGCTGCGGGCACGCTCCATCCCTCGCGCACTCGGCCTCGGATCCATGTGGCTCGCCGGCATTTGTCTGGTGCTCACCCGCTCCCCCGTTATCGTGGTCGTCGCAGTCTGCGTTGTCCTTGCCAGCATCGCGCTCTACCGTTTGCGACGTACCGCCGTTGACGGCCGGTGGATGCTGCAGCTCGGACTCCTCGCCGCCGCTCTCGTTGCCGTCGGCACGGTGTGGCTCGGCCGCACCGCCATCATCAGCACCCTGAACGCTGGCAGCGAATTCGAGGCACGGTCCTCGCTCTGGACCGAGATGTGGCGTCTCGTGCAGCTGCACCCCATCGAGGGTTGGGGCTGGGCCGGGTTCTGGCCACAGAACGTCACCCCCTACGGTTGGCTCGAATTCACCACCGGACGCATGCACATCACCGGCCTCAACGCCTACCTCGACGTGTTCTT
>Ga0307486_1002811_pt1 | contig 11833 bp, 14 predicted proteins | sample CBIW02metaG_FD_203663 | JGI IMG/M metagenome (GOLD analysis project Ga0307486, IMG submission 203663) | Sea-ice brine microbial communities from Beaufort Sea near Barrow, Alaska, United States - CBIW 0.2 | ecosystem: Environmental > Aquatic > Marine > Coastal | place: USA: Alaska | collected... | reverse complement strand
TGTTGGACATTTCTAGGAAGAAAAATTGTGTCGCCCGAATTCATATGGTATTTATCGTCACCTACCTGGAATAAATACTCACCTTCAATAACGTAAAACCATTCGTCCTGAAAAGGATGAATATGCAATGGAGGTCCTCCATTTGGGGTAAGTCCAGTTTGCTCAAACACGGCTAAATCATTTTCAGTGTCAGTCCCAGAAATTTTAATGTCCAAGTTATTTAATGTGACGCCCTTCATTTTATAGTGTTCGCCAAATCTTGCCTCACCCGCATTTACTTTAAATCCTTTTTCTGTTCTCATAAAAATGTTGGTTTTGATTTTAGCCAAGACACCCAAAGGTAAGAGCGCAAGTACCGATAACATAAATGTCCCTCGTTTCATATTACTATTGTTACATTATTTGTCTGTCTTTTGTAGCCTTATTCAGGAAGGGTCAAACTGCACACAATGGGGAGCAAATAATTTGTGGCGGTTTTAGCAACACGAATATTTCAACTTATACCGATGTTTATTTATATCTAAAAATCTCATATATAGTAACGCACCCGCCATAAACTATATCCGATTTTGGCATTTTCTTATTTTACTTTTCATCTTCCGCAAAAGTCAGTATGTAGTTGTTAATGTCCCGAATCGCAAACTCGGTTGCACCATAAAAAGTTTTTTCAAGTCCTTTTACAATGGTCACTTTATCTTTGATTTGTTCGTAAAACTTTCTTATTTCTTTGGTTTTGATATATAGTAATAGTGAACCACCATCCTGTCTTGATATTTCAGGCAAGTCGGAGCCTAAACTCTCAAAGGTTTGAAACATAAAAGATACGTTTCCACAAGTCATCATTGCCCATACGAAATCACCTTGTTCTGGAACTGTCATAACTGTTTCAAATCCGATATCTTGGTAGAATTTGATTGTTTCCTTTATATTTTTAACGAAAATGTTTGGTGAAATTGAATCCATATTTTATTAGATTTTATAATGCCTGTTTAACAAAGAAAAACACATCTTTTTTTTCAATATCTTCTTTTGTTTTAATTTTTAAATGTCTTCGGAATTTTCCGTTTCCTTCAAGCAATTTATTCGGGTCTTTCATCAAGAATCCATTAGAAAACTCAAGAGAAATATGTTTTTGCCTTACAAACAGACCACTAAAATCTTCAGAATTAACTGAAGCCATAATGCCTCCATACATTATTCTTTCATCAGTTTCCGGATATATATTAAAAACGATTTCACGTATTTCCATCAAGGAATTATACTTCTCAGTATCAATTATCATAATACCTTTTAGAAAGTTTTTAACCTCTTCATTCTTGATTGCTTTCATTGATATTCATTTCACTTTTAATCGAACCTCTTTTTCTATTTATATTTCTCAATAAGATCGTAACTTATTTTTCTGAAGAATTTTATCATTGGTAAGTTATTGGTCATAATGAAGGCTAACATTTTGGAGCTACCAGTGTTTGCGTTTGGAACGCTCAATTGTCCATAACCACGATTACAGGGTATTAGTGGTTCGTTAATTTTTTGATTTGTCAGCCGTTTGATTCTCGAAAATCACAAAATTTTAGACCAACTTTTTTTGTCTTTCAGCAATAATTCCCTCATAATTTGAATAGGTGGCATCCCATTATCCAGCATGGCGTCATTGAATTTTTGCAGACTATAGTTTTCGCCTTCTTGTTTTTTATAATCTTCCTGCAGTTTTAAGATTTGCAATTTCCCCAAGGTATAAAACAAATAGCCTGGATCATAAGTACCACGAAGGGCTTCTTGTCGAGAAGGTTTGTCACCTTGATACCAATTGTCCATAAAGAACTTGGTAGCTTCATCCACTTTCATGCCATTGCAATGCATGTTGATGGATACACATAAACGGCAAATGCGCAATAGTGCATCACCTGCCTGTGCCATGCGGTATTTGGCGGCTTTAATTGGGTCACCCGTATTGCCATAACCGGCATCTATAACCATTTTTTCTGTGTAATGTGCCCAACCTTCAGTGAACGCATAACTGCCAAAAATCTTCTGGATTTTTGAAGCGTCAGAAGCATTCAAATGTAAAAACTGAGTGTAATGACCAGGATAAGCTTCGTGTATGGAAACAATGTCGGTAGTATAAAAATTAAACTGTGCCAACCATTCTTCTTGTTGCTTTGGTGTCCATTTTGGGTCAACCGGCGTGATGTAATAATAGGCTTCGGTAGCTTTGGTTTCAAATGGCCCAGGTGTATCCATGGATGCGGTGCTGGTGGCACGCGCATAAGGCGGTGTTTCTTCCAGTTTTACCCGCACCTCAGATGGCATTGTCACAATTTTATTATCAATCAGAAATTGACGGATGGCTTCCAGGTTTTTTTTGGCATCGGGAATTAAACTTTCTGCCGTTGGGTGTTCTTTTTGCAGGTCGTTATACACATCAATTGGTTTTTTATTTGGATTGATGATTTTTGCGGCAGCATTAAAAGAGGCTTGTTCTTTTTGAAGTTCCTCCATCCCGATGGCTAATATAGCATCAGCAGACAAGTTTATGTCTTCTCCAAAAAGCAACATTTTTTGATAGTTTTCTTTCCCAATGGCGTACTCATTATTTGCTTTAGGCAATTTTTCTTTTTCTAAATAAGAGGCAAAACCATTGATAGCAGCAATTGCTTTTTTATTGGCTATGTTGAACTCCTTCATCAGGGTATCGTTTTTCACGTCTTTTAAAGCTATTAATAAATCTTTTTCCAGGAAGGATGCAGAACCTCTTGCAATTTCAATTGCCAGTTGCGTGTGCGGAATAGCCAAAGTGTCTTGTAAATTTGCCTTGGCATCTTCATACATTTTTGGCACTTTGTTCTCAATTGCGATGATCGATTTGATTTGCTGTTCCAGTGGCGCAAAATTACGTTTGATGTAAATGTTCACATCCACTGCCCCCGCATAGGTCATTGGGTTTTTGGTATAGACTTTTAAATCTTCAAAAGAAAAAAGTTCATTTTTGATGCTGGAACCCAACATTTTCCAATCATAATAGGTTTTGATGCTCAACGAAGCCGAGTCAAGTGCTGCCAGTTTGGCGTCATAGTCTTTTAAGCGTGCTACTTCTGCCGCTATGGATGCTTTACTATAATCTGTGGTTTTTCCATCATATTCGTGCAAACCAAGGTATACGGCATAACCTGGACGCCAATCAAAATATCCTTTTAAATATTCTTCGGATAATTTTTCAAAGGTACTGTCTTGAGTAATATCGGCTTTGGTTTCTGTTTTGTTACAGCTGAAAAAGCTAAGGATTAAAAGAGATAGAATGATTTTTTTCATTTTATATAGTTTAAGAAAGTTAGGATTTAGTTTTGGTCATAAATCATTAAGTACGCAAATCATCAAATAAGTTATTTTCATTACACCATTTATTCTATTTGTTTACGATTTGCTGTTTTTTTTAATGAACTCTATCAGTCTTGGTGAATGCAAATAGCGAGAGTAGGGATGCGAACATTTCGGCTTTGTTGTTTGTTACTTAATGTCTAAAATATCTCTTTTTAACGGAATACCTGTTATTTGCGATAGCCTTTGTTGGCAGCTAAGCATTCTAGCTTTTAATTTCTTTAGGATAGAGATTAAAAGATTGAGTGGTTTAGTCATTTTGAAAAGTTTTATTTTACTTAAATTCTCATTGCAGAATTCTTTTATCCATTTTTCTTCCTCTGGCAACATTTTACTTCCAAGATATATTTCTGATATTGCCCTTTTGTCAAATTCGAAGAGAAATTTATTATTTTCTTTGAGTACTAAATTTGTAAATAAAATCCTTACTTCTTCTTCGTAGCGCCAAATGTCTGATTTAGTCTTGATCCAATGATATATAGCGGCATTGAAATCATAGCTTATCGCAGTCAATTTTGGCAATAGTGGCATTCAATCCTAATTCCGGATCTCCCCCGGTTATTTCTGCTTTTTCATCATTTATTATAATTATCAATTCGGTTGTACCTTCTATGCCTTCTTGAAAAAAACGATATTGAGCAGTAATCATCTTATCTTTAATGGTTCCTGTCAAACTTCCTTTTCTTTGGTCTTTCTGAGCTGGCAACCAATTATATGTTCCTGTAACTTTTTCGCCTTCAATCGAAAGTGTCAACTCTTCTACATCTTTCATAGAAGGATTATCTTGAAACGGGTATTCATTCTGAAAACAAAGATTATTTGTGATTATATTTTCTTCTGAGCTTTCTTCTTTTAAATCCTTAGTGTTTGAATCCTGTTTCTGCTCATTTGAATTTTTACATCCTATAAAAAGAAATCCAACAAACAGGCTAAGAATACTAATTGTCAATTTGTTTTTCATAATCTTCTATTTCTCGATTTATTTATATTGGCTAAAACAGTTTGTCCATGCTTTGTGTGTTGTTGGCCGGCTTTTCTTTTCAACCTCACGCCATCCAACGCTCAGCGCTGTTAAAGATCACCTTCTCTAAACAGACCAAACCCCATAACAGGCGTTCAGGCAAAGAACCGGTTGAGTCAACCCCGAAGTTTCGGGGCGTTCATGTTTGTCCGTACCGGCCACATAGCTTTCCCCGATAGCAATCGGGGAAAGCTATGTTATTGCCAACTGGTTTATTTCAACTAATATTCTTGAATTAAAACTTCTGTTGGAATATTTAAAGTGGCATTTAGTTTTCTAATCATATCCAATGTAAGTTTCCGTTTTTTGTTCATTATTTCGCTCACTCGGCTTTTAAAGCCTACCATTTCGACCAAATCTTTCTGTTTTAGTCCCATTTGCTCCATTCGGAACTTGATTGCAGAAATCGGATCGGGCATTCCTATCGGAAAATTCTCGTTTTCGTAATTATCAATTACAATCGCCAAAATCTCCAATTCATCGCCTTCATCAGTTCCTTTTTTAGCATCGAAAATAACCTCCAGTCGCTCAATGGCTTTTTGGTAATCCGCTTCGTTTCTTATCGGTTTAATTTTCATCTTAAATTTCGTTTGCGTTAATTTTATCATATTCGGCGTGAGTTCCAATAAATCGTATCCACGCAAGTCGGTACTCAACGTTGAATTTTACAATCAGTCTGTAATCATTGCCTTTGATGTTAAAAACGACCTGATTATCTTTCAAGATACTTGCGCTCGGATATTCCTTTTTGAGTTCGTTTATCGATTCCCAATTTGATTTTTCTGTTTCTCTGTACCAGGCTTTCAGTTGAAGTTCACAGTCGCCGTGCTTTTCCCAAAAATCTCGCAAGGTCCCTCTTGAAAATATTTTCACGTAAAATAATTTGTAGCAAATATAATACAAAAGTTACCAAAACGATAACTTTTTTTTCTTTTCCAGAATTAATGGCAACATAATTATGAATGACATTTCGTTTATATCGCTTTTGAACGGCATATCGTTTTCTTTACTCTCAAATGTACCCGATTCAAAATGAGCATACAAGGGACTTTTTAAAGTTTTGCTGTTTATACCCAAAAGCTGGGTGTAAACTTCGCGTGTTTTTATGCTGTTATTAGGTTACCCCTGATACGTGCGAATGGCTTAACCGCTGAATCCCTTAAGTTGCATTTTCTGAAAGTGCTCCTCCAGTTCGAGGTTCCAGGATAAAAATATCCTTCCTTCTGTGATTTTTTTGGAACTTCACACACTAATAAGTTGAAATTTGATTTTCAATGGATATAAAAAAAAGATTTACTCAGGTTATTAAAGAGAATGAAGGTCTGATTTTTAAAATCACGACTCTTTACACCAACAGTTATCAAGACAGAAAAGACCTGTATCAGGAAATTGTCTATCAGCTTTGGAAATCCTTTGGCTCCTTCAATGAAAAGTCAAAATTAAGCACCTGGATGTATCGGGTAGCACTTAACACTGCTATTTATAATCTAAAACAATCTAAAAAAAGAATTCTTACTACCACTATCGACCTGGAAACACATCGATTTTTTGACAATATAGATAAGTATGAAGAGGAAAGAATAAGATTGCTTTACAAACACATCCAAATGCTCAATCTATTGGAAAAAGGAATTATCCTTCTATACCTAGAGGGTAAAAGCCATGAAGAAATCTCTTCCATAATTGGTATTACCATAAGTAATGTAGGAACAAAGATTTCAAGGATCAAAGAGAAACTAAAGTCACAAATCATAAAAAAACATTAATCATGGAACTAGAAGAAATGAAGAATACCTGGGAAGAATTAGGTGAAAGGGTAGAAAAACAAGAACTACTCACCAACCAACTCATAAATAAAATGATGCAACAGAAATACAATTCCAAATTGAATAAAATTAACTATCCAGAATATATAGGAACCGTAGTCTGTTATTTAGGAGCTGCCTATTTAATCATGAATTTTACAAAAATAGAGGAAATACTGTTGCAGGTTTTTGCAATTATTGACATTGCATTGCTTTTTCTCCTGCCTATTATTTCCCTTGAATCATTAAACAAATTGAAAAGTGTAAATATTCCTTCACAAACTTATTTAGAGAGCATTAACTCTTTTGCAAATCAAAAAATTAAATTTCAGAAACTTCAAAAACTGAACGTGTCACTGGGGTTGTTCTTTCTATTGACGGCTGCCCCGGTACTTTCGGCGATACAGGGTAAAGACCTTAGTCAAACACCTAATTTTTGGACCCTTATTTTTCCGATCTCTGTTTTACTCTTTTTGGTCTTTGCCTATTGGGTGTTAAAGTCATATAATAATATTTTGAATGAAACGAAAAAAATGATTTCCGATATCAACAACTAAAATTCCATCCAAAAACCACAAAGATTATATCTGCACTAATCCTCAAGGTCTGGGTGGTATTATATTGTTTTAAGGAATTTATCGCTCTTTTGAGATAAGTGTTCCCCGGGAATTGCATTTCATTGTTTTGATTGAGCGCTTGTACTTATCAAAATTCTTCTTTTGAAGGAATTAGTACACACAAAAAAACTTTATGTTAAATAATTAACATAAATTCGACCTGATTAAAAGCCATTAGAGTAGGAACTATAACTTAAACAGGCCGTTTTTGAAAAGCCATACGAGTAGAGATCCTTAATTTATTAAGTTCAATATAAAATGAAGTACATCAAATATTTATTCGTTATGGTTTTTGCTGTTATGTTATCTGTCTCCTGTAGTAAGGATGATAATAGTGATCTTAATGACAGTGCCTTGGTGGGCACCTGGGGATTTACAGAAACAGAGGAAGTTTATGATGAAGAGCAGTTAATTACCTTCAATGCTGATTCTTCCGGGATCCTTGTTTATTCCGTTACCTTTGAAGGACGGACGGAATCTGTCGATTATAATTTAACCTGGAGCACCAGTGGAAATAAATTAACAATTGAAATGGATGAAGATACTCAAACTGGTACTTACTCCATTACGGGAAATAAATTAACCATCACCGATAAGGAGAATGATTTTGTTAGCGTTTATACAAAACAGTAAGCCTGGTAAATTAATGATTGTGCCTCAGGCATTAATTAATTTGATAAACTGTAAAACCCATTACTTAATTTTAATGGGTTTTTATATGCTTCAAAATGAATTAACCGGGAATTTCTGTATCCCCAACATACATCTTAAAATTCAATGAAGACAGCAGTTTCCAAGAGTTTTCATCAATACTTATAAACACGGATGGGGTTATAAATTCATAAATTTGCATTACTTATGGAATGAAACAAGCACAAGTCTTGTTAAAAACTATGAAGCCTACACTTTTATTTTAGTGAAAGGGAATTCCTTCCTTCTAAGGCAAGGGTTTTCCGGGAAGTGCATCAGATAGCCTACTTTAAAAATTCCCTGTACCATTTTCCGGAAGATTTCACTATCCTTTTTTGCGTTTTAAAATCGATATATACAAGGCCAAAACGCGGGTAAAACCCCTCTGCCCATTCAAAATTATCGGTAAAACTCCACACAAAGTAACCCTTTACATTCACTCCATTGCTTTTCGCCCTTAAGATGGCATCCAAATACTGTTTTATATAATTTGTGCGCTTCACATCATCTATTTCCCCATTTTCAAGGATATCATTAAAAGCAGCACCATTTTCGGTGACATATATCTTCTTTACTTCCGGATAGGCATCAAATTTTTTCAGCATATGAAATATTGATTCCGGATACACTTCCCATTTCATTAGGGTTATAGGTACATTTCTTTTTTCAGCATTAATAATATTAGCGCGTAAATAAGGGATTAGATAGGAGTGTTTTATAATTTCCCGAGTATAGTTTTGTATGCCAATAAAATCAAAGTCAAATTTCAATAAATTTTCATCCCCGGGTTTCCAATAATTTTCCAGCTTTTTCAGGAATTTCAAATCTTTAACAGGATAGCCCATTCCCAATGCAGGCTCTATAAAAAGCCGGTTCACAAGGGCATCAACCCGTTGGGCGGCCAGCCTATCTTTTTCAATGGGTCGGAAAGCTTCTATTTGAGAACAGGAAAAAGTAGTTCCAACTTCTGCCTTCGGATAGTGATGTTTTATCACCCTTGCCCCTTCTGCCTGGCAAATGGCGGCATGGTGCAGCGCGGGCAAAAAATTTTTAAGTCCTTTTTTTCCGGGGGCATGAACCCCCAAATAATACCCGGCCCCAACAAAAACCAGAGGTTCATTCAATACCATCCAATGTTTGACCCTATCCCCGAATTTTCTTACGCAGAGGTCGGTATATTCCCTAAACCAATCTACAATATCCCGATTTGTCCAGCCTCCTTTTTTTTCCAGTTCATTTGGCAAATCCCAGTGGTATAACGTGACCCAAGGTTCAATATCCAGTTCAAGACATTTGTCAATAAGTCGGTTGTAGAAATCTATTCCTTTGTCATTCGGCGCTCCAGTTCCGTTAGGGATTAAACGAGGCCAGGACAAGGAAAACCTGAAATTTGTGATATTCAAATTTTTCATCAATTCCAGGTCTTCTCCAAACCTATCATAAAAATCGCAGGCCGTATCCCCTTTTTGACCCTTAAATATGTTCCCTTTTTTGTTCGAAAAGACATCCCAAATAGATTGTCCCTTCCCATGTGCGAGGTGACTGCCTTCTGTTTGATAAGCAGATGTTGAAACACCCCATTTAAAATCATCACCAAAATCTTTTTTATGAAGGATACGTGATGTCTCCTGAAGATCGGAAAATAAAAGCGACATTAATTAACGGTTATTTGATTTATACTGAAGTAGAAGCAATCGGTAAACATTGATCTTTTGAGAAGTAGCCTAAATTGAATTTAAATTTCCCGGAAGCGGATTATTTAAATTGGTTAATTCTGAAACAAGATGATTTTCAATAAGCAGATCGATAATATTTTCGGTGATATCCGGAAAATTAACCTTCACGATCTCTTTGCTATTAAGCCAGCTTTCTATTTTGGGGACCTGCTTTTTCTTCAGATTTTTTAGCACTGGTACTCCCAGGGCAAGAAGTGCAGCGGCATTGCAATGTTGCTCATATTGATTTTTCATTGGGATTACCATAAGTTTTTTATTTAGAAAGAGTGCTTCTGCGGGTGTTTCAAATCCTGCCCCACACAGAACTCCTGTGCATGAAGCCATACTTTCAATAAATGCCTTATTGTCAATAGGTCTTAATGAAACATTCTTTATGGTAGAGATATTCTTATTATGCTTGGAAAACACCTGCCAATTTATTCCTTTAAATTGCCCCAAGGTTTTTATGAGCTTTTCATCAGAATATGAAGGCAGATAAACCGTATAGTGCCCTTTATCGGTAACCATCAGATCGCGTACCTGTTTTCTGATTACAGGAGTGAAGGTGTTTTTATTGAATTTCTCAAAATGAAAACCATAATTAACCTTTGTAGGTGCGTAATTTTTCAAGATAAACTTCCCAATCCTATCTTTATGTTTAGGCAAGAATGTGTTTTCCGATAAAACGGCGCTTTGGTGGCTTAGCCCTATACAGGGAATTCCTTTTAAATAAGCAGCCCAGGCTGAAACAGGTTCAAAATCATTAATAATAAGGTCATAATCTTCTACAGGCACGCTCCGTATTTCCCTTATGATCCTGCCCATATTATTTTTAAGGTAAGTATTCCATAAATCTACTCCACCTTTTTTGCCAAAAATAAAGCTGAGCCCTTTGTAGGTATACTTAACGGGAAAGGGAAGCGATAAATCTGCCTGGGTACCGCTAACCAGGATATCCAATTCCCCTTTATTCTTTAAAATAGGAATTATATCCCTGGCCCTGCTCAAGTGGCCATTTCCCGTTCCCTGAATAGCATATAATATCTTCATAGCTTTAAAATTAGATCTATTATTAATCCCAAAAGGGTTGAATTAAAGAGTTAAAAAAATCACCCCTCAAAAGAATATTTTTCTACAATACTTTTTTCAATTCCTAACAAAATTAAATTCCCGTACCAAATTTTCAAAAATCATCTTATTGTTCATTTCCGGATTCTTTTTTCGATCAATTTTCACATTTTTGACACTTTGGAGATCCTCATCAAATTGATATATTTTCCAGGCTTCTTTATTGTATTCGAGTGCCGTCAGATTTTCAATCCAATCTCCGGAATTTAGATACATGACCTCACCTTCCTTGTTCTTGATTTTTTTTATCCCGGGCTGATGTATATGTCCGCATGCCACATAATCATAAGCATTTGATATAGCAATATCAGCTGCAATTTGCTCAAAATCGTTAATAAATTTTACGGCACTCTTTACACTGTTTTTTATCTTTTTTGAAAAGGATAATTTTCCCCTTCCCATTTTTTCTGAGATATGATTAAACAATCTGTTGATAAGGATTAAAGTATCATAACCTTTTGCACCCAATTTAGCCAGCCATTTAGAGTTCTGCATTATAACATCAAACACATCCCCGTGAAAAAACCAGGCTTTTTTACCGTCCAGATTTAACACCACTTTATTAACAATTTGAAAGGATCCCATTTTAAAACCTACAAATTTTCTCAACATTTCGTCGTGGTTCCCTGTCACATAATATACTTTCACATTTTTGGCTATTAAGCCCGTAATATGTTTGATTACCTGCATATGTGATTCCGGCCAATAGCTTTTATTGAATTGCCATATATCAATGATATCACCATTTAGGATCAATGTTTTAGGTTTTACACTTTTAAGGTAACTTAAAAGTTCCCCGGCATGACATCCGTAGGTACCCAAATGAATGTCGGAAATAACCACAACTTCAACTTCACGTTTTTTCATGTTTTTCAGAAATAAATTTTTTAAGTGTGTTAATCAGGTAGGTCCCGCAGAATTTATTTGGCGAGAATAAAGATGCTATTTTGTAAAGAAGAATTTTTGTGAGTATGAGCTCTTGAATATAACTTTCGTTGTTCCTTAAAATACGTCCCGCAAAGGTCAAAAAGTGAGGAAAAAAATAATGGACAAGAACTGATGGGTCTTTTTGGAAAGGGTTTTCGGGATTATCAAATACCTGATTTGCCAATTTCAATGTTTTTAATTAGGTGCAAGGTATAAACCGAATATTAATCAATTGTAATTGAATCATTAAGTTTGGGTAGCTTGTTCTATCACAGAAGATTAAATTATTGTAACCTGAAATTCTTAAGTATTGACTTTTTTTCTTCACTCCCGATTCCCGTCAGGCTTATCCGATCAATATCAATAAAAAAGGGTGACAATTTCCTGACACCCTAAGTTTAAATTTTGGCTAATTCAATACAATTTCACATATAATAAAAGGGCTTTAACAATGTTAATCAGATTCTCCCTTTGTTATCATAGTTCAGCACAAAAATACTTTAAACAAGGACTTGGAGTATTACCATATGATGAAGGTTATAATAAGAAAAC
>Ga0307486_1002809_pt1 | contig 11837 bp, 1 predicted proteins | sample CBIW02metaG_FD_203663 | JGI IMG/M metagenome (GOLD analysis project Ga0307486, IMG submission 203663) | Sea-ice brine microbial communities from Beaufort Sea near Barrow, Alaska, United States - CBIW 0.2 | ecosystem: Environmental > Aquatic > Marine > Coastal | place: USA: Alaska | collected... | reverse complement strand
AATTTCTTGTAGGTTAATTCTTACTAGTTTGATATAATTATTTTCTTGCTGATTATTTTACCTTCGGCATAAACCTTTAGCAAGTACACCCCGGAACTATAATTTCTGACCCTTAGGTTTATTTCCTGATTATGTGGGATATTTGTATAATCCTCGATTAGATTACCGTTTAAGTCGAACAGATATACACTTGTAATAATGAGCCTATCCGGATTCAGGATCTGAATTTCCCTTAAGTTGTGTGCGTGTTTTATGGATAAAGTTGTAAAATCTGTTTGCGGATCTTCAATTATTGGTCCTTCGTCTCCGGGTTCCCCAACAATTGGCCCTTCAATAACGGGTGGCTCTTCTTTGAAGAAAATTATCTCAAAGCGGTCATGGATATATCCCGGTTCTGAAGTTGAGAAGTATGCAGACTTTCGAAGGTCGTGAATACTGTCATTCAACTTATCATTAAGATAAATGTTCATTTCCTCATTTCCATTTTCCAGGGTGTCCAGTCGTATCCTGAATTCTTTATTCTCCTTGATCCTTATTCCCAAGGGTATTACTCTGTCTTTATTGAAATCGGCTATTGACTGGATAACAAGTTTATTATTTCCTTGTAACCAGTACATATCCTCAACATTATCATCAAACAGATGGGCATCATAACCAAGGTCAAAACCATCCGTAGTTGTGGGTATGGCACCAACAAGTATTTGCCTATTATAACCAATTGGTGATCTAAGCGATAATCGAATCTTGGTAAAATTTTCAGAACTGGACCTCCCTGATTTTGTTACTATTTCCGGTTTTAAAAATAGTGAATTGCCGGAACTTTCCTTTTCGTAAATACGTTGGCTATTGGAAAATTTAACTTTGCCTCCAGATGCATCGGTGGAATTGATCAAAAACCCTTGTCCAACTGGTATATATTGCTTAGGAAATTTCTCGCTTTTAAAAAAAATTCCATATGGATCAGGGTCATTATTGATTCTATCATCCAGTGAAGCTGCAGGAACAGCACCTCCTTTAGTCAAAGTAGCATAGCCCCCCACATAACGCAATAAAATATGATCTACTATTTTGAAATGATCCCAAAAATACAAGGCGCCGTTGAAAATATTTATATTATCATCTATGAATGCGTATGCGTCAATAGCCGAAGGATATGGATTTCCTATCAAATAATTTTCATCTGCATCTATTTCAGAAAGAGTGATATCGCCATTATGAGGTTTACCCCTAAAGGTATAATTTTGCTCTTCATCTATTCCAGCACTACCATTTGTTCCTTTCATGGTATAGCCTTCGCCTGTATTTAAAGGACCATTTTCAAGAATTTGAATCCAATTTGCATAAATATTAGCTTCCGCAGGTGAGTATTTCCATAGCCAATAGGTGCTTATTATGATAGGAGAGGTTATTGCGCCATCTGCTTCCCAATATCCAGGTCTGAAACTTATAGTTCCTGGCGATGAGGGAGTGGTTCCATCCTTTAAAACACTACCCACAGTATAGCCTCCATTATTGTCTGACCCCGTCGTACTTACGGGTGATGACCAGTAATTGTACACAAAACTATTGCGTTTTCCCTGTTGGTTTCTATCCAAATATCCGATACTGGCATTATCTAAAATGCTTCCGTGGTCCTGCAATAGTTGAGATTCTCCTACTAAGTCCATTTTCCCATTTAGTAATAGATAATGAGTAATTCTTATAGGATGATCTGCTTCAATAGTTGTTAGGCCAGATTCAGATAATAATCCCAGCATGATTATGTCTTTGTTGCCCGATGTAATATCATGGTTGGTCCTGGCAATGTTCCAGTCAATAGGAGTATTGTTGTATCCAGGACTATTAGGAAAATCCCAAACATTTGGCCTTGCCCATGTATTCGGATCGGCCCAGGTGCCATTTCCTCTAGAAAAATATGGGGTAGGAGAAGTGTTCTCCTGATCAGTGGTCATATTGTATAATCTTCCCGCAATTTTGTTATTCGAGAGGTCTGGAGTGGTTCCATTACTCGGTTGCTGGTTGGCAGGAAAAGTAACTAAGCCGGCCAGATCTGGAATGTCTGAAATCAAGCGGTAATATCCGATCAGGTTACTAGTGGTAAGATCATAGAATGGAATCCCGTCCTGATCAAGATTAAATGTCCCATCATTATAGTAACTACTTAGACCACCATCTTGGATTACTAAATTAGGAACAACCTCTCCTTGTAGAGGGGACAAAACAGTTCCTGCAGCATCCACTTTTAATCGCTGATTCATCATAAAGCGAATTTGTTTTTGGGTAAGAGCCGTATTCCAAATTCTCACTTCTTCTATCCATCCTGAAAAATGATTTTCTGCTTTGCCATTAGTGTTATTCCATCTAGCTCCAATTAAGGCTCTAGATCCACCATTTCCAGTTCCTGAGCTACCAATGAGGATTCCATCTACATATAAGTTGCCATTAGAAACTGCAACATGATACCAACGTGCACCCAGAGATAATGTAGGAAGATCTGCCATCTTAATTTCAAAGCTTGGACTGCTAATAATGGTTCCTGTTGAAGCTTCAGGTCGTATCCAAGCCTCAATACTATAATTTCCTGTATAGGTTAAACCCAGATCCACATAATCATCTACTCCATCAAAGTCAAGGGTGGTGCAGTCTAATGTGCTTAAATCTGCCGTTACGTATGTTGGAGGACAGCCATCATTAACAGGAACCGGAAAATTATTCCCCTCATTATCGAGGATAAATTCATTAGAAGTTAATGTCCATGTAAGAGTAAAGCTACCCTGTATTCCAGGATTAAATATTGCATTTGGATCGGTACTTGGTGGTGAAATAGCTGGGTCACTCGTGCTAGTAAAATGAGATTCTGAAACGGTGTAGCCAGAAGGACCAACCACAGTCCAAGCTGCAGTATATCCATCTAAAGTAGGGAAAGAGGTTATGATACCTTGAGCAGGACCATTATTTAAGGTGCCTGTTCCTTCAACAACTCCAGATAACTGGGCCTCCGTAGTTCCACAGGTGCCTGTAATAACCGTTGTGGTAGAGATATATTGGTCGAAGGCAAAGGCAGTAACTCTTTCATAATTTTCGATACTTTGACAAGAAGTTCCACCTGAGTCTAATAATAATTTTGTTCGAACTTCAAATTCATTATACCCTATTTTAGTTGGTGACCAGGTTTCAGTCTCTGAATTTCCAATATAAATTGGATTATCCGGATCAGTATAATCATACCATACGAGTTCTACACCTCTTGGCCCATCCGGGATATCAATATTGTCTATTGCCCAAACATCTCCTAACCTAACACCAGTGTAATGAAAGCGAATTCTTAAATTTTGTTGGCCCATATAGTATCCAAGGTCAACCTTCATCTTATTGTTAGGTCTTGAAGCAATTGTGCCTAAAGCAAAGCCATCATAATTTCCACTACTAATACCTGTAGTATTTGGTGGATTAGGTGGAGTGCTTGCAGAGTATAAAATATTGTTATAAGTATTTCCGCCATCTGTAGAAATTTCTACTTTTATAGAAGCTCCAGGTGTAAGATTGTACATCTGATCCCAAGTTAATATTGCCTGATCTAAACCTCCAATAGCAAATACAGGAGTTTCCATAGTTGCAGAATTATTACTGGATACAACCGCGAAACCTTTGTTTCCACTGGCACTAGCTCCTCCTGAGCTTATGTATAAGTCTTCTCTTGTGGTAAATGGACTATTTATATTTGCGGTAGTAAATTGATGTCTGGTTGCTCTTTTCCATCTATCTGGTCTTGTGTTATTGGCATCGGTATCAAATCCAAGATCCGTAGTATTTCCATTTCTTCTAACTCTCCAGCCATGATTGGTAATAGATGCATTATCGAAAGCTCCTTGATCTAAGAAATTTGGTCTGTCAGTATATCCTGTGCTTGAAGTTAATGTTACCTCATCTCCAAAGCAAAGTACATCTGGATCTATTCTAACAGGTGTTGGTTCAATATCTGAAGGGATAACACTTAAAATAGCTGTCTGGGACAGTGCATTTGGAGTACAGGCACCACTACTTATTTCAACTTGAAATACCATTGTTTCAGTAACTCCCAGAGCATGAATTTGAGCAGCGGACAATGTTGTTGTAGTATTTGGAATTATTGTCCAAGTAGAAGCAGAGCTTTTTCGGTATTTCCAATTTACAACTGTACCACTGTGTAGAGATAAAGTTATAGCTGATAAACTGGTTGTTGTTGGGCTTTCACAAGTCAAATAAATACGCTCGTTGTTAGAAAAAAGCAGCTTTCCTCCAACAGGAACCGGATCTACAGTTATGATAGCTTCTACCGATAAAGCTTCTGTGCACACTCCATTTTTAACTACTGCTCTATATTTAGTGTTTTGTATAAGATTTGTAAAGATTAAAGTTTCAGTAGTATTTGCAATCTCAGTCTTTGTTGACCAATTATTAACAGATGATTCCCATCGCACAATTTGTCCAACAGATCCACTTAAGCTAAGAGTTCCACTATTACCAGATGCACATACAGCAGTCGCCCCAGCTAGTGTTCCTCCTTTTGAAGGTTCATCTACATTGATTGTGATCGTATTTTCAGAGAAACATCTATTATCAGTATCGAAACCAACTACTTTATATGTAGTGGTGCTAGTTGGGGATACACTTTTTGTATCGCTAGTTCCTAACGAATTATTAGCTTCATCAAACCATTCATAGGTAAATGCTCCACTTGCATATAGTTGGGTGGAATTTCCTGAACATATAGTTTCAAATTGTGATGTTAAAACTATAACGGGTAAAGTGTGCACTGTAACATTCACATTTAAACTTTCACTGGAACAACTATTTTCGGTATAAATTTCCGTTTGTGTAACCCAATAAGAATTAGAACCTACCACTGCTGAATTTATAACTGGTTCAGAAATCACATTTTGTAAACCTGCATCACTATACCAGGTGAGATTTGAACCGGATATGTCAAATGGATTTACAGTGGCACCTTGGCAATAATGAATATCGGTTTCCCCTGTAGGTGGTTCCGGTTTTAAATTAACAGTTACGGTTAAAGGAGTTCTTTCACTTTCGCAATTTCCTGGTTTTTGGGATACCCAATATGTAGTTGAGCTTTCTATACTTGTATTAGGGGTAGGAGCAGTGCTTGTGCCGTCAGCTGAGATATCGGTTGTATACCATAATAAATTATTTCCTGTTGCAGTTAAGGCTGGTGCTGTATCCCCAGTACAATAAGTAAGATCCATTGTTACTGGAAGTGCCGGGACTTCTAATATGCTAAGGGAAAAAGTCTTCGAAATGGCATCAGGGCATGTAAAATGTGTAGGCCCTATAATCTTAACATAATAAACTCCTTCGTATTGATCTTTATTTGCCATTGTAATCCCCGAAATAGTTAATGTTCCGGAATAATAACCTGCTTGTGGATCATCCGAAGTTTCTACTATAGTTATATTTCCAGAATTCGATTGTAAAAGATCATTAGGATTGGCTTCTTTATACCATTCGAAATTTAAGGGCTCTCCATTAGCATGTGCTACAAATTTGAATACTACCGGATCTAAGGAATTGGCACAAATCTCAACATTTGCTGCGGGCTCAATAATTACTATATCTTCATCAACATTTAAAGTCACTGTTTCAGATGTTTGCTTAGAGCAAGGGGAACTTCCCGAAATTTCCACATAATAGGATCCAGCATCTATTGAGGTTGCATTATTATAATATAAATCTGCTGAAGTTGCACCTGCAATTGGGGCTCCATCCTTAAACCATTGGTAAGTGAGATTGGAGCCTGTAGCGATTACACTAAAGGATGCCGATTGAGAAGAGCAAATTCCCAAATTCGAAGGTTGTGTAGAGATTTCAACATTATCATGAATTGTAATGTCAATACTTGAGGAAGTTGCACTACATCCTCCATTTGCAGGTGTAGTATAGGTAATTGTATAGGTGCCTGCAGGAATATTTCCTGGACTAAAACTACCGGTATTTGGATCGATTGTCATAGCAGGATTAACGATATAGGTTCCGTTTTCCCAATCTCCAGATTCATTAGATGTGGTTATTGCATATACAGCATTATCTGAATTACAAAATTCTGCTATACCATTATAACCAATGTCCACACTTGGATTTGCATTTACTGTAATGCTTACTGGAGGTATAGTAGATAGATCTATAGTGCAAGGAGGCGGGTTTAGATATTCCACTTGTACCAATTGATATATATAATTTTTTGATGTTGTGCCGGCTGAAATTAAGCCTCCGGTGTTCACATTTCCCTGTCCACTGGCATTAATAGTAATTCCAGGTTGATTAACTCCATCTTTAGAGTAGGTAACTACGCTATTTGGAGTGCCATTAATGAAATTAAGTTGTGTATTACCCCCTTCACAAAGTTGTGTTTCCTTACTACTCATTTCAACTGTAAGAATTTCTTTGATTGTTAGCGAAGCCACCTGAGAAGTTACCGGGGAACAGTTATATGTGCCTGAAGCATCTATTTCTACATAATAACTACCGGCGTCTGCTGGTAATGCGGGAGAAATAGTTAAATTATCGTTGGTTTTTCCATTTAGTAATGTGCCTGTTCCCGGAGTCCCTTTGTACCATTGATACGTTAAAGGGTTGGTTCCTGAAGAAGCAGTAACATCTAGTGTCACAGACCCATTTTCGCATACTTCCTGATCTGCCGGTTGGGAAGAGATAATTATTTTTTCATCTATAGTTAAAGAAAAGGGAGCATTTTCAGAACTACATGGGCTGGTACCAGTAACAGTTATATAATAATCCCCGTTATTTGTGAGAGTTGTTGTATTAATAGTATAAGAAGTAGACGTAGCACCTGAAATTGCTGCTCCGGAGCCTACAGCTCCTTTATACCATTGATAAGTTAAATTCTCCCCACTTGCAGATACGCCAAATTGAGCTTGTTGCCCTTCACATACCTGAACATTTTGTGGAGGAGAGGTGATCTGCACTTTGTCAATAATTTGAACATTGGCAGTCGTTGTGTATTCCGGACATCCTCCAGAAGCAGGAATGGTCAATGTTACAGTGTGTATTCCCGGAGTGCTAGTATTAGGTAATATGGCTCCGGATGATGTATCAATCGTTAAACCTACAGTCCCGGAATAGTTGCCATTCCCAGTACCAGTTTTGGTCACAGTTTGACTTGTAGAATTAGAATTACAAAATGGCTGTGCATAACTTATGGATGCTGTCGGGGGATTAGTAATTGAAACAGTCGCTGTGCCTGTAATATTTTTTGGACAAGATAGTGTGCCAGTGTAGGCAACGCTTATTAAATTGTAATTTGTATTTGCTGTTAAATTTCCTGTTGCTAAAACGGCTGTTCCATTCGGGCCAACAGGAATTGTTTTGTTAGCTCCACCGTTAATGTTGTAGGTCACTACCGAATTTGGAGATGCAGTAAATGTAATGTCGGTTGCATTTCCAGTACAAATGGTCGTAGCACCCGAGATACTCGCGGTAGGATCTGGCTTAAAGGTTATGACCATATCGTCAACCCCATTATTTCCTCCGCCAGTACCACAATTCTGATTACTCCCATTAGGCCTTGGGATTGTCATTGTTATAGTAACCTTCCCGGCTGCATGATCTGCAGCTGTTGGTTTGTACTGATAGGTAAAAGGTCCGCTTTCATTTTTAGGAGAAGGTGAAGGAAATGTTCCGGTTCCGGAAGTTTGAAAAGTCGGATCAAATTTAGAATTTCCAAAGAGGACACTAGCATTTATTGTAATTGGTGCGAAATTGGTGGTTTTACAAACCGTCATGTCTGCACCTGCATTAGTAACTATATGGTTGGCAACTTCTATTCCTGTATATACCGATGCTGTACTGTTTCCGCAAATATTTACAGCCTGAACGCTCACTTGTTGAGTTCCTATAGCCGCTGCTGAAGTTACTTTTACGGTTATATTTCTTGTTCCTGCCCCGGCAGTGATTTCCCAGCCTGCAGTAGGTAGGGTCCATAGGTAAGAGGCTGCGCCCGTAACTGCAGGTACACTAAAGGTGATTCCATTAGCAGGAGGGCAAATATTTTTATTTCCATCTAAACTAGAAGTTATTGCTAATGGTTGTGTTGGAATTGAACTTGTAACTCCTACCGAAAAACTTGAAGGTGGAGAACTACCGCAACTATTATCGGCTGTCACAGTAATATTCCCTGGAGTGGAGGAAGCATTCACAGTAATGTTATTTGTATTATTTCCAGATGTAATTACCCAGTTAGTTGGAACTGTCCATGTGTATCCAGTTGCAGTTGTCTGACCAGTCACAGAATAATTTAAGCCAGTTTTGGTGGAACATACCAGCGCATCTCCGCTTATAGGCCCCACAGTTGTAGGTGCAGGAGGATCTATATTTACATTTAAATTACTAGGAGTTCCAGTTCCACATGAATTCGTTGCAGTAACAGTGACAGTACCATTCTGACCATAATTGCCAGCAGTAACAGTAATGGCGTTTGAATTGTTTCCATTTGTAATGGACCATCCGACAGGTACACTCCAATTATAGGAGACATTGGGATCATTGGTAACACTAAAATTCTTAGAGTCTCCAGAACAAATAGGATTAGGTTGATCAGCACGGGTAATTGCTGAAGGAGCAGTTGGTATTCCGGGTTTTATTGTAATTGCAATAATTTTTTCAGCACTTTCACCGCAATCATTAATTGCTTTTACTTTTATATCTCCTCCAGATGAATTACTGGTTGCATTTATTGATGTACTATTGCTGCTTCCAGTCCATCCGCTTGGTAGTGTCCATTCATACCTTGTGGCAAAGATGTCATTAGCAACAGTATAGGTATTAGTGGTGTTGGGACAAATATCGAGGGTCGATGTAATTATGGTGGGTACAGCTGGTGTTCCAGGTTTTACTGAAATGGCTAAAGTTTTTGAATTACTTGCTCCACAAGACCCATCAGTGGCATCTTCCGCAGTGACGGATATGCTTCCATTCTCTCCATAATCTCCGATAGTTACATCAATACTATTTGTTGTACTTGCCCCGCTCCATCCGGTAGGGAGAGTCCAATTATATTTTACACCTGCTACCTGAGTTACAGAATAAGTAACAACAGTCCCTGGACAAACCTGCGTACTGCCGGTTATCGCACTGGGCGGTGCCGGTATAGTTGGTTTAACATCTATTGTTACAGGATTACTTGTGGCGATGGTTGGTGAAGCACATGTTGCTGTAGAAGTCATTACTACAGTTACCACTTGATTATCTGTTAAAGTTGTGGAGGAAAAAGTACTACTATTTGTCCCCACATTTGTTCCATCAGTTTTCCATTGGTATGAAGGAGTTCCTCCGTTTATAGGAATTGCAGTAAATGTTATATTATCACCCGGGCATATATTGTTGTTGGATTCTGTGATGCTAACTGAAGGAACAAGAGTAGGATTAACTGTTATTGTTAATTCATTGCTTGTTTTTGGATTATTTGCGGGGTCTGGGCAGGTAACATTTGAAGTCATTATTACCGTGACCTTATCATTATTATTAAGTGTAATACTTTGCGTGGAGGTTGATAAAGTTGAACTGTTTGTCCCTACATTACCTCCATTAATTTGCCATTGATAACTAGGGCTATTCCCTCCGTTTGTAGGTGTGGCAGTGAAGGTCAAGTCCTCTCCAGCACATATGGTTTGTTTTGGGACTGAAATTGTAACCCCAGGCGTACGTATTGGATTTACGGTCATGGTAAGGATAGTACTTTCCTTGCTACATGATGTATCATCGGAAGAAGTTACTACGACTTTAATTTTATCTAAATTATTTAGCGAACTAGATGTAAAAGTATTTCCAGTGGCTGATTGGCTTGTAGTGCCTATAAACCAATCATAAGCGAGGTTTGTTCCACCTGTTGGCGTTGCAGTAAAAGTAACCGAAGTTCCGGCACAAATAGTAGCTCCTGTGTTTGCAGAAATTGAAACCGAGGTTGGGCATTGTGCCATACCCGAGGTAGGTAACAGATAAGCAAAAATCAATAAGAATAAAAAAAGTAATTTTTTTCCCATAGCCGTGTGGTATTAGAACTTTCAATTTACGTGGGGGGAGAAAATCGAGGATGATTAAATTCCTTGTAATGCTTTGGGGGAAAGCTATATAATAATCTAAAAATAAGGCAAATTAATATAATATTCTAAGCTTTTCGGTAAAGGGTAAATATAATCGTTGTAAGCATTGTTTTATTGATAAAAATTCTAATTGACTGATAATTAACAAGGTGTAGCCTACAAAAATTTTCATAATATTTAATAAGTTAAAAGTGGAAAAGTTGAAAGTGGAAAGAGGAGAGTGTAAAGAGGAAAGTGGCCCCGAAGGATCGGGAGTGGTTTTGGATTGTTTGTAGGATAAAGAGAAAAGAAAAACAAAGAAAATATAGAGGATGAAAAATATTAGTGCATTCGTGGCTAAAAAAACAGGATCAAGAAACGGTCAACGTTATTTGGGATTAGACAGAATGAGGGATTAAAGGTGAAGAGTGAAGAGGAGAGTTCAAAAATAGAAGAAAGAGCCAAGAATCAAGAATCAAGAGGAAAGAGGAAAAATATTAGTGCATTAGTGGCTAAAAAAAATAGTGAAGATAATTTTTTTGCAAAAATCTGCGTCCCGATAGCTCGGGAGCGGGAAATAAAACACAGGGAACAAGGAAGTTAATGTTTAAAACCGGTCAACATTAATCAAGGAAGTTCAAAGTAGAAGGTGAAGGGTGAAATAGAACCTTTTTCTTGGTGCGATTTGCACAAATGAAGAAATAAATTCATAATTTAAAAGTCAACGAATTAACGAATTAACAAATCGAGGATCAACTTTTTTTCTTGCGATCCTGATAGCGTTGCCTGAAGGTTTTGTTTTTTCTGGCTGTTTTATTGCGATTGATCCGGCTTTTATTCCAAAGGAAATAAACAGCCGCAATGGCAATAAGCCCTATGTAGATCCAAAATTCTGAGTCAAAATCCATTTTAAAGAGTATTGAGTAATTAGTATTGAGTATTGAGAGGGCTCATGTGAATATGCTGGTCTATATTTCACTATTCACTATTCACTATTTTCGTACTTCTAACTTCGCAATTCATCACTCTCGATCATCCCATCCCGCAGGCGGATTATGCGGTGTGCGTGGGCTGCGATCTCTTCTTCGTGGGTTACTACAATTACGGTATTTCCGGCAGCGTGGATCTCATCGATTAGGCCCATGATCTCTGCAGAGGTTTTGGAATCCAGGTTTCCTGTAGGTTCATCGGCGAGGATAATGGATGGCCTGTTAACAAGGGCGCGACCTACAGCAACCCTTTGACGCTGCCCACCCGATAATTGATTGGGTTTATGATCCATCCTGTCGGCAAGACCTACATTGGCAAGGACTTCTTTTGCCCTTGTGGTCCGTTCAGATTTGGAAGCACCAGCATACACCATTGGCAGGGCCACATTCTCAAGCGCTGTGGTCCTTGGCATCAGGTTAAAGGTTTGAAATACAAACCCGATCTCTTTATTTCTGATCTCCGCCAATTCATTGTCGGACATCTTGCTCACGTCTTTTCCATTCAGGACATAACTGCCGGAAGTGGAGGTGTCCAGGCATCCCAGTAAATTCATCAGGGTAGATTTTCCTGAGCCTGAAGGGCCCATTAAAGCTACGTATTCGCCCCTGTCTACATTGAGGTCGATCCCTTTTAAAACTTTTATTATTTCGTGCCCCAGTGGAAAATCCCGGGTGATGTTTCGCATTTCTATTACCTTGCTCATGGGGTGTTTCAGAAATTTTAGTGTGTTTGTATGACGCCCTTTTGATCTAT
>Ga0307486_1002807_pt1 | contig 11851 bp, 8 predicted proteins | sample CBIW02metaG_FD_203663 | JGI IMG/M metagenome (GOLD analysis project Ga0307486, IMG submission 203663) | Sea-ice brine microbial communities from Beaufort Sea near Barrow, Alaska, United States - CBIW 0.2 | ecosystem: Environmental > Aquatic > Marine > Coastal | place: USA: Alaska | collected... | reverse complement strand
ATTGACATTACGTGAAGAAATTCGCGACGATTTAAAGACATAGGTCTCTCCGTTGTTGTTAAAAATTGCCTACAAAATCCATAGGCTTTTAAAAAAGTTGTATTAATTTAATGGGTAAATAGATTAAAGTCAAATAAAGAAAACTTGTCTATTATTAGAATTTGCTTATAACCTGGCTTTCACCCAGTCATAATTTTTGGTATTTTATTTTATCCAACCCACTTACGAGCATTTCTAAAAAGGCGCATCCAGGGAGCATATTCTTGCCACTCGTCAGGATGCCATGAATTCTGAACCGTTCTAAAAACACGTTCAGGATGCGGCATCATAATCGTTACTCTTCCATCCGGTGTCGTTAGGCCAGTCATACCATTCTCAGTTCCGTTTGGATTAAATGGATAGCTTTCCGTTGGCTGCCCGACAGAATCAACATAAGTTAATCCTACTAAACCGCTTACATCAGCTGCTGACCCTTTGCCGAAGTCCATACGCCCCTCGCCATGAGAAACCGCAACAGGAATACGCGTACCTTCCATGCCTTTCAATAGAATGGAAGGTGATTTTTGAATTTCTACCTGAGAAAAACGCGCTTCAAACTGTTCTGACTCATTACGCACAAATGCAGGCCAGCTTTGGGCACCAGGAATAATTTCTTTTAGATTGGACAACATTTGGCAGCCGTTACAGACTCCTAATGTAAAGGTATCTTCTCGATTGAAGAACTGCTCAAACTCGGAACGTGCTATAGCGTTAAAGAGAATAGAATTGGCCCAACCACGGCCAGCACCTAAGACATCACCGTAAGAGAAACCACCACATGCAACAAGGCCTTTAAACCCTGCAAAAGAGACTTCACCAGACAAAACATCTGTCATGTGAACGTCAATTGCATCAAAACCAGCTTGATCAAATGCAGCCGCCATCTCTAACTGACCATTAACACCTTGCTCACGTAAGATAGCCACTTTTGGCTTATTCTCGCAAGAGAAGTGAGCAGTAATATCCTCATTGAGATCAAAAGTGACAAACGGTTCAATCTGAGTATGTTCATCGTTTTGTATTGAGTCGAACTCTTGCTGCGCGCAGTTTTCATTGTCACGTAAAGCTTGCATGCGATAAGACGTTTCAGCCCACCATGACTGTAGAGATTTACGATTTTTAGACAATAAAGTATTACCATGTGCGGTGATATTGATTTGATCATCGCTTAATGGGGAGCCGATCCAATGCGAAAGGGTCGACAGTCCATGCTCGGCTAATAAAGCTTCAACCTTTACTTTGTCATCTGCTTTTACCTGAATGACCACCCCGATCTCTTCTGCACATAATGCAGCAATTGGCTCTGCACCCAACTTGGAGACATCAACATTCAATCCACAATGACCTGCAAACGCCATCTCTAACAATGTGACCAACAGGCCACCATCCGCTCTATCGTGATAAGCCAACATTAAATCGTCAGCCATCATCGCCTGAGTCGCATTAAATAAATTCAATAAATCTTCAGCACTTTCTAGATCCGCAGAAACATCGCCAATTTGATTATAGACTTGCGCGAGACAACTGCCGCCAACACGGTTTAGACCGTGACCTAGGTCAATGACCATTAGTTCAGTCTCACCCAAATCTGTTCTTAACTGGGGCGTCACTGTTTTACGCACGTCCTCGACGGGTGCAAACGTCGTAATGTTCACAGACATAGGAGAAATAACGGCTTTTGAGACACCCTCTTCTTCCCAAACCGTCTTCATTGACATTGAATCCTTTCCAACAGGAACGGCAATACCAAGCTGAGGACATAACTCCAAACCAACTGCTTCAACTGCGTCATACATAGCTGAATCTTCACCAGGATGGCCGGCCGCTGCCATCCAGTTCGCGGAGAGCTTAATATCACTCATCTTCGCAATTTTAGCGCAACCAATATTGGTAATCGCTTCGGCAATAGAGAGACGAGCTGAGGCTTTTGGATTAATCAAGGCAACAGGAGGACGCTCACCAGAGGCCATTGCTTCACCAGTATAACCTTTATAGTCAGAACAGGTGATGCCCGCATTGGCAACAGGAACCTGCCAAGGGCCAACCATTTGATCACGAGTCACCATTCCAGTAATAGAACGGTCACCAATAGTGATCAAAAAGCTCTTGCTAGCAATCGTGGGTAACTTCAATAAACGTTCAGTTACATCATCAAAGTCCAATACCGCCGTTTCAAAACCCGCTTGAGGTATCTTGCGTGATTCTGCCGTACGGTGCATTTTAGGAGGTTTTCCTAATAAAATGTTTAATGGCATATTCACCGGGTTATTTTCAAATACCGTATCATTAACCACTAACTCTTGAACTTTAGTCGCTTCACCGACAATTGCATACAAACAACGTTCACGTTTGCAGATCGCTTCAAATTGCTCAATTTGATCTGGAAAAATCGCAATAACATAACGTTCTTGAGATTCATTACACCAGATTTCCATCGGTGCCATGCCTGGTTCATCATTAGGAATAGAACGCAAATCAAACATCGCACCTTTACCTGCATCATTCACTAACTCAGGAAAAGCATTCGATAACCCCCCTGCACCCACATCATGAATTGATGCAATGGGTGTGTCTTTCCCTAAGTAAGTACAACGATCGATGACTTCTTGTGCACGGCGTTCCATCTCAGGGTTTTCACGCTGCACGGAAGCGAAATCGAGAGTTTCAGAACCTGAACCACTGTCAATTGAAGACGCCGCACTGCCGCCTAAACCAATTAACATGGCTGGACCGCCTAAAACAACTAACTTTGCACCAACAGGAATATCACCTTTTAGGACGTGCTCTTCACGAATATTCCCTAAACCGCCTGCCAACATAATTGGCTTGTGATAACCCCGAACCTCTTCACCATCATGTGTGGTGTATGTGTTTTCGTAGGTACGAAAATACCCGTTAATTGCAGGACGACCAAATTCATTATTAAAACCAGCCGCACCTAAAGGGCCTTCAAGCATAATATCCAATGCTGAAACAATACGCGCAGGCTTACCATAAGGACGCTCCCAAGGCTGTTCAAACCCTGGAATATTTAAATTCGAAACAGTGAAACCGGTCAAACCAGACTTAGGTTTTGAGCCTCGACCGGTAGCGCCTTCATCCCGAATTTCGCCGCCTGCGCCTGTTGCAGCACCTGGCCATGGCGAAATAGCCGTCGGATGGTTGTGGGTTTCTACTTTTATTTGGAAATGCACATTTTCGGTGTGGGCTGCATAAGAACGTGTCACCGGATCCGGGAAAAAACGGCTGGCATTCGGGCCTTCTAAAACGGCGGCATTATCACTGTATGCTGACAAAACACCTTCGGGATTCTTTTGAAAGGTATTACGAATCATGCCGAACAGAGAGTAAGGTTTATTTTCACCATCAATCGTCCAGTCAGCATTAAAAATCTTATGGCGACAATGTTCTGAATTGGCTTGAGCAAACATCATCAATTCGGCATCGACTGGATTACGTTTTAAACAATTAAAAGCATCGACCAAATAATCGATTTCATCACTGCTTAGGGCCAAACCCATCTCATTATTGGCCTTATTAAGTGCAGTTTTACCACTGCCAAGTACATCAACAATAGAATAAGGCTTTGGTGATTGATGCGAGAAAAGACCTTCGAGAATAGCCACTTCATGAAAAACTTGCTCCATCATGCGATCATGCACTAACGCTTCCATCTTTAGCTTATCAATGGCTGAAACACCCTCAAAGAAATAAGCAATGCCACGTTCAATACGGTGGACATGCTCAATACCACAGGTATGAGTGATATCAGTTGCTTTGGATGACCAAGGAGAAATTGTTCCTAAGCGAGGAGTCACAATACAAGAATCCGCACTCAAAACGGATGTTTGATCAGATTCTGAATTATTTAATAAAACCTTAAGATGCGATTGTTCTGTATCGGTAAGTTCATTATCGACATCTATGAAATAAATGTATTGTGATTGCATTGCTGAGATACGGCCAACGGCTTGCAATTTATTAAGTAATTGAGTGCGACGGTAATCTGAATGAGCGGGATTTCCCCAAATGATCTGCATAGTTTTTGTCCTTTACAAAAAACAAAGCCCTCAAATAAGAGGGCGTTTAAGTCTGACTGAATTATTCTGCCAATAACCCCAGACTTTCAAACACATAGCGTCTTTGCTGTGCATTTAACGGCTTATTACCTTCGGTATCTTCGACCGTTAAGATGGTTTGAGCAGGATCTATTTTAGAAGGAGTTAGTTGAAGCTCAACAATATCAGGTAAATCGGCTTTACCTTTATCTTTCCAAAACGCTAAGTTAGACAGAAATGAATCTTCTTTTTTAGCACTGTCAGGCACCTTAACCCACATTTTATGATCACCAATACGGACCTTATCCATCTGCCAATTTGCGCGATATACCATGGCCTGAATATAACTCCAACTCTTATCAATATCAGCCCTTAATGATAGGCCTTTAAACTCTTCACCATCAACGATTTCAACCATTTTTTCAGTGATTTTCAACTGAGCTAAAGCCTTTTCACTGGTCGAGCCAAAGAAAACCATTGCTTGGTAAAGCGCTTCTGCCTCCATAACCGGATTATAAGGCTTAATTCTCCAACGATCGCCTAAGTCACGCGCTTCATTTGCATCCGGTGAAAAAAGCATATGATGACTGAAATAGATGCGTGTTTTATTGCCCGACACATCCGTTTCAACTCTAGCAACGTACTTGTCGTAAACCCCTTCGGCAAGCTCTGGACGCCAGCTATTTAGCATTCTAGTGAGGGGCCCAACATCATCCAATGGCACTAACTCAGAACGTTGCAGATACGCGGTTTTCATCACCCCGATATCCTTGCGTTCTTCAGCAATCGTAAAGCCAACCGATTCAAAGAAGCGCTTTAAGCCTGACCAAACTTCTTCACTATTGTCAGATTCAATCTCTAACCAACGCTCTGATAAATTCGATTGAATAGAAATTCCATTAGATTTAAAATTTGGAATATGGTCGTAGCTATCTTGCTGAGCAAGTGTATCTTGTTCAGCTTGAGCCAAAGCCAGTGAAAGATTACTTTTTGCCTTACCTGGATTAAATAAATTAGGTGGCATTTCTAGGTTTTGAACAACCTTACCTTCACTATTACGATATTCACGATCAGATCCAAACAGAGCGGTAGTTGTTGAACAACCACTTAAACTCGCTGCTATTAACGACGTAGAAATTACAACTGTTTTTGCAGTTAGACGCATAAACCCAGACACCTTTTAATGTGTTAAAAAAATTAAACTTCTACACCAGCTTCTTTCATGGCTTGCAACACTTTCGGTTGATAACATTCAGAAAGAGGCGTTAAAGGTAGACGCAGAGCTCCCCCCATCAAGCCCATCTTCGCGACAGCCCACTTAACAGGTATAGGATTTGATTCTATAAAAAGATCACGGTGCAGGGCTCGTAATGGCGCATCCAATGCATAAGCTTGCTCTGCATTACCCGATAGCGCTAATGCATAAACATCATGTATTTGCTTTGGCACAATATTCGCTGAGACTGAAATTCCACCGTGTCCACCCGCTAAAATAAAATCAACGGTTGTCGCATCATCACCCGTATATAAGTCAAAACTATCAACAACACCGGCTTTAATTATAGCGACACGGCCAATATCTCCCGTCGCCTCTTTAACCCCGATAATATTAGGGATTTTTGAAAGCCTAATCACTGTTTCTGGTAGCATATCAACTGCTGTTCGGCCCGGAACATTATATAAAATCTGAGGAATATCAACGGTTTCAGCGATTTTTTTATGATGTAAAAACAGACCTTCTTGTGTTGGCTTATTATAATATGGACTCACTAACAAACAGGCATCAACGCCTGCATCTTTAGCACACTGCGTTAATTGAATAGCTTCACTTGTCGAGTTAGCCCCCGTCCCAGCTATGACCGGAATTCGACCTTTGACTTTTTCAACGACAAAGCGAACGACTTCACAATGCTCCTCAAAATCTAACGTTGCAGACTCACCCGTAGTGCCCATCGTAACAATGGCATCCGTTTGTGCTTCAATATGAAATTCCACCAGCCTTGCTAGTGATTCAAAATCAACTGATTCATCCTCTAACATCGGGGTGACTAACGCCACCATACTGCCTCTAAACACGGCGATTTTCTCCATTCAATTAACGCAAATATAAAAAAGGTAATATTAACCTTTCCCCCCTGACACTTCAACAAATTAATACTGATATTAAAGAGATACAACCAGTTAATTCCAAGCCTTAAATTTTCATCTTATAACGGTTGCCAACAATTTTAAAAGCCGTCATACTGAATTTAATTTTTTCATTAAAGGAACGCTGTTAATGAGCATTCAGATTGGTGCAAAACTTCCTCAGTTTTCGGCTTTAGCAACCTCAAACATCCATCTAACTGAGGCGGATTTAAAGGGTCACTATACCGTAATTTATTTTTACCCAAAGGACAGCACCCCCGGCTGCACGACAGAAGGCCTAGAATTTAGCCAGCTCACTCCACAATTCAAATCACAAAATACAGTTATATATGGCGCATCAATGGATTCCATGAAACGTCATGACAACTTTAAGGCTAAAAAAGAATTAAGCTTCGATCTTATCTCAGACCCTGAAGGTCAATTTTGCTCCCTCTTTAATGTCTACCAACCTAAGAAAAACTTCGGGATCGAATACATGGGTATTGTTCGTAGCACTTTTTTATTCAACCCTGATGGCGAATTGATCCATGAATGGCGTCAAGTCAAAGTCAAAGGTCATGCACAAAAGGTACTCGACACAATTCAATCACACCAACAAATAACACTATAGACACCCCTTAAATACTTCAAATGGAGAATCCCTTATGAACATCAAAGGCAACCGACTGTTTATTTTAGATACTAACGTACTCATGCACGACCCCATGGCACTGTTCCATTTTGCTGAACACGACATATTTATCCCCATGACCGTTTTAGAAGAGTTAGATGCCGGTAAAAAAGGCTTGTCAGAGGTCTCCAGAAACGTACGTGAAACCAACCGATTGATTGATCAAGTCATTAGCGATGCAACCTTTGAAGACATCAAGAATGGCCTTTCCTTAGAACGAATTCACCCAAGCCATAAAAAGTCCAGCATTCATCTAGGTAAACTCTACTTTGAAACCGAGCCGTTATTGGTTGAGCTCCCTACCTCCTTACCCAGTCACAAAGCCGACAACCATATTTTACAAACAGGCCTAGCACTGAAACAAATCCTGACGCAGTGTCAGGTCACCTTAGTGACCAAAGACATTAATATGCGTATTAAGTCTTCAACCGTGGGTCTTCATTCTGAAGACTACTACAATGACCGAGTACTTGAAGACACAGATTTACTCTATCGTGGTTGGGAGTATTTACCCGAAAACTTTTTTGAGACACAAGGTAAATTCATGAAGTCTTGGCAAGATGAGGGGCGTACATTTTATGAATTAGACGTTGATGAACATTGTAAATGGCTGCCCAATCAATCTTTAATTAGTACAAATGAGGCGGGTTTCAATGCCATTGTTAAAAGCATTGAAAACGGCAAAGCCGTTTTAGAGTATATGCAAGACTTCAGCCAGCAGAACCACACGGTTTGGGGAGTCAATGCACGTAATACTGAACAAAACATCGCCTTCAATTATCTCATGAACCCAGAGATTGACTTCGTCACCTTACTTGGGGTTGCAGGCACTGGTAAAACACTATTGACTTTAGCCGCCGCCTTAGAGCAGACCCTTGACCTAAATATCTACAATGAAATCATCATGACACGAGCAACAATCCCCGTGGGTGAAGATATCGGATTCCTACCGGGCACTGAAGAGGAAAAAATGACTCCTTGGATGGGGGCACTAATGGATAACTTAGAAGTTTTAAGCGCTTCAGACAGCGGGACTGAATGGGAAAATGCAAGTACCCAACAACTGATAAGTAAACGTATTAAAATCAAATCAATGAACTTTATGCGTGGTCGAACATTCCTAAATAAATTCATTATTATTGATGAAGCCCAAAACCTAACACCCAAACAAATGAAAACCCTCATCACCCGATCAGGTGAAGGCACGAAGGTTATCTGCCTTGGAAATATAGGACAAATTGATTCTCCTTATTTAAGCGAGACAACCACGGGCTTAACCTATGTAGTAGATCGCTTTAAAGAATGGGAGCACAGTGCTCACATCACATTAGAACAAGGTGAACGTTCACGCCTTGCGCTATTTGCTTCAGATAATCTTTAAACGAATATAAAAGACGAATCCTAGAAACCAAAAAAGGCCGTAAACGGCCTTTTTTAGTGGGAAGAATTTAGCCTTGCTAAATTCAACGCCCCATTTTTTGATCTTCTTGAGTTGGCACTCTGAAGCCAAGCTCTGTCGCTCTTTCGCGACAATAATCTACAGCAAACTCTAACAGCTCACCCACTGCTCTATGGCGAAACTTGTGCTTTTGTCTCACATGCGAAAAAGGTCTAAGAATCGGAGGATCTAAAGGAATTGCGACTAAGGTATCCAGCTTTAACTCTTTCGCTAAAGTGCTACGCGAAACAATTGCAATCCCGACATCAGACTCAACAGCCATCTTAATTGCTTCAGGACTGCCTAATTCCATAACGACTTTCAAATCACTATACGTTAAGCCCTGCTCTCGAATATACGAATCAATAACAGTACGAGATCCAGAACCCTCTTCACGCGTAATGTAACCATACTTACGGAAGTCTTCAACCGTCACTTTATCGCGTTTAGCTAAAGGGTGCGTCTTAGGACAAATCAATTGCATCTCATCAATCCGGCAGACATCCACTTCTAAGTTTTTATTATGTACGGGCGCCTCAACCAGACCAAGGTCAATCATATTATTTTCAACCATTGAAACAATGGCATCCGTATTACCAACCTGAAGACGAATATTGACATCATCATACTGCTTTTTGAAAGCCCCTAATAAGCTTGGCAGCATGTATTCAGCAATCGTGGTACTGGCTCCAATCACTAATGTGCCCGTCACTTCACCCGTCATCTCACGCACATCACTGTTCATTCTCTCATACAGCTCAAGAATCTGATCAGAATAGTCATACACGACTTTCCCAGCATCCGTTAAGGTAATTTTATTATGAGTACGATCAAAAAGACGAGTATTGAAAAAATCTTCTAGCTGTTTAACTTGGAAAGTTACTGCGGGCTGAGTCATATGAAGAGTTTCTGCAGCTTTGGTAAAACTCATAACCTTGGCAACGGTATGGAACACTTGAAGACGTCTGTCTGCCATTCGTAATTTCCTTTATGCTGTATAAATTAATTTTGGGTGGAGTGAATATAGGCTGTTATACGGCAAAAGTCAAACAACTTGTCGACCTATAAACAAAACATGGAATAAAACAGGATTTTTAGAAAGGTAGCCCAGATAAACAAAGGCATCCAAGCAACTATTTTAATAGATTTTTCTAATTTTTACGCTCTTTTTCAAGTGCTCGTTTTAAATCGGCCAACTCGTTTGAAAAATGGGTCATTAAGCGCTCTACATGTTTCTCATTGGCAACTGACTGTTGGGCTAAACGATCCTCTGTTTTACTCATATACTCTAAAAGATCGGCTTCAGATTTACGTTGGTCTGAGCCAATTAAGAATGCTGCAATATTTGCGGCTACCAATGAGAAAAATACGACTCCAAATAAAATCAGTATCACACCGAAAATATGACCCGCTTTAGTCAATGGCACAACATCTCCGTAACCGACAGTCGTGATGGTGACGACAGCATACCAAACACCATCACTAAAGGAACGTTCTTCAAGATAGGAAAAAATCCCACCAGCCCCAATGATAATGAAGGCAAACGCCAACAGGATTTGACCAAAGCGATTACTTTTGAGAATAATCAACACATTACGAAAGAAACCACTGATAAAACGCAAAAATAAAACCAATCTTAAAGAACGAATAATGACAGCCCAATCGCTGCCATAATCAAGCCATGGAAATGCCAATATCACAATGAACAAATTCATCCAGTTTTCACGTAAATAACGTGAACGATCACGAACATTAAACAGGTTAACGACTAATTCCAGCGCAAAAACAGACCAGATAACCAGAGAGAACCAAAATGACTCTAGCGACTCACCTGAATAGAGCATTAATAACTGGACAAAAACAGCAAACAGGGCTACTAATACCAACCACTCAAAGCGATGGCCAATCTTAATGGCATAATCACTTTCTAAGTGATTCACACCCGCAACTCCTAAAAGAGCCTTAAAGTTCAAACGTTTCATTTATCTTTCCTGAAAACCGATTGATTTAGCGAGTTTTGGCAGGGCCTCTCGGCCATTTAAGGCTTGTCCCATTAACCAATTTTTGATCGGAGTGAGGCGATTGGCAAGAGGAAGAAGTCCTTTTCTGACAATGACCTTAAGAGACGAATCTTGTTTAAATAACCAGTCAAAAGCTTCCATCGATCGTTGCACTAAAGCATTATCGCCACGACGCCAACGCTCATACTTTCTTAACACGGAGTACCTACCCCATGCTTTATTCAATGCCTTAGCGTCTAACACGGTTTCAATTAAAGCCGCCGCATCAAGCAATCCCAGATTTACACCTTGGCCTGCTTGCGGATGAACAGTATGCGCGGCATCGCCAACCAAGGCTAAGTGTGGCTTAACATAGTGTTCAGCATGTCTTCGTACCAGAGGGAAAGCCCCTCTTTCAGCCACTTCAACCACGGCTCCCAATCGATAGTCAGAAGCCTTGGAGACTTCTTCTGCAAAATCTTTATCCGAAAGTGCCAAAGCCCACTGCATTTTTTCCATCGGCAAATACCAAGCAATAGAGCTGACGTTCTCTCCCATTGATAGATAAGCAAATGGGCCATTTTGGGTATAACGTTGCCAACAGGTGTCTTCACTCGACAACTCTGTTTTGACACAACCGACTACGGCACACTGTTCATAGTCATGCGTGTCTAAGCCAATACAAGCCAGCTCTCTCACTTGCGACATGGCGCCATCGGCTCCAATAAGCAATTCGGTTTGTATCTCACCCACGCTTTCTAGTGTTAACCAGGCCTGGTCGTTTTCTAAACGTAACGATTCTAAACGATGATCGAGAAGCACCGTTATATTGTCACAAACCTCAACCTGTTCCCATAAAGCGGACTGAATGACATCATTTTCGATGGTATAGCCTAGATTAGGTTCACCCATATCTTTTGCCGAAAAATGTATCTCCCCCGGAGTCACTTCATCCCAAACATGCATCGCCGTAAACGGATGGAAGCGGCGATTCTCTATGCCTTGCCAGGCACCTAGATTTCGTAATATTTTTTCAGAGGCTCTCGTGAGTGCACTGACTCTCATCTGATAAGCTGAATCAGCTTTCCATGATGTCTCAATCGCCTGTTTTTCCAACAACAAGACCGACATGCCTTGCTGGCCTAGCCCTAAAGCCACGGTGGCACCAACCATGCCGCCACCGACAATGACAGCATCCCATTTTTTAGAAGCGATATCTGTCACCGGCTTTACAGTGCTCTGACTCTCTATAGTCTTATCTAAAGGGGCATTCATGAGTGATCGCCTCCCATTGCAAATCGTGAAAAACGTCTTTTTAACGTGGGCATCGCCTGCATTGCCATCAATCCAATCCCTCTTAAATGTCCGACAATAGGTGATTGGTGCTGAAAGAGATCAATCAAACCATCTGTCATTCCCATTACCTTTTCATGGTCAGATTTTCTGGCGTTTGCATACTCCGTTAGAAACACTGGCATGCCAATATCGTCGGTTAAAG
>Ga0307486_1002804_pt1 | contig 11857 bp, 8 predicted proteins | sample CBIW02metaG_FD_203663 | JGI IMG/M metagenome (GOLD analysis project Ga0307486, IMG submission 203663) | Sea-ice brine microbial communities from Beaufort Sea near Barrow, Alaska, United States - CBIW 0.2 | ecosystem: Environmental > Aquatic > Marine > Coastal | place: USA: Alaska | collected... | reverse complement strand
TTTATTTTTTGAGTTCCTCCCATACTTGCTCCCGAAGCTCCTGTTACCTGAACTCCTGCAACCCGCCCGGAAAGCGAGCCTAAAACATTTTGTTCATTTGTCAGATTAAGATCATCCCCATCAACTTCCTGAGTTGCATAACCTAATGACTTTTTTTCTCTTGAAATCCCTAAAGCAGTAACCACAACCTCATCCAGGCTCTCCAAATCTTCCTGTAATGAAATATTGATTTGAGTTTGATTACCAACAACTACCTCTTTGGAAGCAAATCCAACCGATGAAAATAACAAGGTAGCTGTTTCACTTACATTTATGGAGTACTTCCCATCCATATCCGTCACAGTACCTTGATTGGTGCCTTTAATAATTACATTCACCCCTGGCAAGGTCATCCCATCTCCTGATGAGGTTACCGCACCCGTTACTGTCTTTTCCTGAGCTACCATTGCCGTAATTTGGAACAGCGCCATAAAGACTAAAATTGTAAATTTATTTCTCATGCGTTAGCTTGTTAAAAAATTGTTAATGATTATCAAATATAACCGAATACTATTCCCAAATATAATTTTATTCGGTGAAAATTTCAACTTTTAATAAAAAAATTAATTTTAAACTAACTTGCGATAAAATTTTAATCAACTTAATATCTCAAAAAAAATAATAAAAAAATAATCCTGAAACGGGTCAAGGATATGAACGACAAATTAATGCGGGCGATAATGGCAGAATCTATATATTTTGAAAATATAAGGTCAGGTAAAACATCAAATCATTGCAGGTATTTTAAAACGAAAGACCTTAAAAGCTATAGGTCCACAGAGACTGAATCTTTAACCAAGGATTCCCTGGATCAAAAAGCCAATGTATTCCCTGCGAAGAGTAAAAGGTATTTTAATAGTGAAAATTATGTGGAAGTTCATTTAGCTGAAAAATCAATTAAGCAAACAATGATTGTAATGCTCTGATTTATAGATATTGCTTTTAGTAATGTAAAAAGAAACTTTTTAGGCGTCTAACATAAATCAATGGTGAAAATCCGCAAAAATATCTTGATGAATTTATATACAAGCTTAATAGAGGATATTTTACGGTGTATTTTTCCAATGCTAGTGGTAGCAAGTGTTTATCCTTAATGGCAAACTCACAACAAACAATCCTCCCTGAAAACACAAAAACTATCTTTTGAAAAGAGTTTATGTATTTTTATCCCTTAATTTTTTTTAGGCACTTGTTTGAAATTAAGGTTTTTTGTAGCTTCTCTCACTTCCGTCATAAATTCTACACCTGGATCTGTTTTTTGGGTCCTGTAATCTTCATCTTGTTCCAACCAAAGTTCGTGATTTTCAAAATTGGTATATTCATAATGGCCAATAAGATATTGAATATCATACTTCGATTTTAAGTATTTTACAAGCCAGACATTGGCTTTAAGCTGATTTGCAGTTAATGGGGTGGTATTTGTTCCACCTACATTCTCCACACCTATTGCACTGTAATTCAATCCTATCACATGTCTTCCCATTAAAGTTTCGGGCATTAACCTGTAAATTTTACCATCCCTGTCAATTAAAAAATGGGCTGATACATTTAAACTTCCTGCGCCGCGAATCTCATCACGGGAATCTGGTAATTTTGGATTTTTAAACGCGTTAAAGGATGCTTCCAAGGTTGGAATTGCTGTCCAATGCAATACAATTATTTTTGGATCAACTATCGGAGTATCCCTTTCCAATAAATAACGATCTTTTATATATTGAAGACTAAGTTGTTCCCTTTCTTCATTAAAAACAATTGGTTTATCTATTATCTTTTTTGAACCACAACCTATAATTAAAAAAAAGCAAAAACAACCAAATATCACATTTTTCATAGACTTAAATTCTGTTTAATTTTAATTGTCCACCATGTTGTGTCCTTTATTTAAGGGATATCTATAGTAGATGTTATAACTATTAAGATTAAGATCCCTGACTCATAAAAGACAGGGATCTTAATAAATTAAATTAACGATATTATTATTCAGATTGGTTCCACCAAACCGGGGTTGTTAATCTTATAAATGGATTATTATCTGGCATATTTACATAATTTCGATCTTCCTCATTATACTCATACATCATTGCTTGTATCCAATCATTTTCACCCGGAAATATATCAAGATTTACATTTTCCGGACGCTGTAAACCAGGGTATATTGTTGAGCTATAATCCATTCTTCTCATATCTACCCAAGTTTCCGGATTCAATACGTTCGCTATGTATTTTTGAGTCATAATATTCGATAAACTTATATTGCTGGCCCCAACTTCCTCATCTATTAATTCAAGGTATGAAGCAATCCCTTCAGAATCTACGCCTACCTTTTCAAAATCTGCTTGCACTCCTTCTCTAAATGCAGCATAAGCACCACCCAAATCGCCTTTTCTAAATCTGGCTTCAGCTTCAATGAATTTTATCTCACTAAAAGTAACCATATAAGTAGGTGAAGTTGCACTAGTATAAAATCCACCATTCCCTAACGAGTAATCATCACCGGAATCTCCATTTAAACCTCTTCCAGTTGGTAAACCATGATAGCCTCCATTCACAGCTTCGGGAACTATAAATTTCATTCTTGGATCTTCAACAGCTATTCCTAAATTTAAAGGATTTTTTAACAATTCAACAAAGAAGTTTGAGAAGTAATTAAATCTTGATGATCCGTAACCATTAGCGCTAAATGGCTGATTGTCATTTTCTGCAGCGCCACCACCAAAATTCTGTTGAGCATTCAATTGGTTAGAGCTTATTGCCAAAGCGCACGCCTGTAAAACAGCATCGGCGTCATAAGCCAAATCACCTGATGTTTTCTTAGTCAAGTGATTTAGATATCTCGCCTTAATTGAATAGGCGAATTTTTTCCAGTTTTCTTGATTACCTGCATAAAGAACATCTCCACCTTCTTCATTTAAATCAATTGGACTTGTTTCGTCTAATTCGACAATGGCCTCATCAAGTAATTTAAAAATGGTTTGATACACTTCCTTTTGTGTTACAAATTTTGGGGTAATATTCATAGAGGATTCTCCGTCATAAGTATCATTGGTGACAATATCCCCGTATTGGTCAGTAGTCATCCCAAATATGTATGCACGCAAAATTTTCCCTACAGCAGTATAGTTAGGAGCATTATCCCTTGTTCCCAAAACAATAAGGTCAGCGGTATTAGGCAATGCATATACATAAGAATTTTGCCATAGAAAATAACGCCCTGTCGTAAAAGAGGAACTCCAGGTTTCAGAATAATAATCGGTTGAACTTTTAGATCCATATTGTGTAACCCCAAGAATTTCACGTGACCCCCTATATTGTGCCGTTCCAGTAGTGTTTTCAATAGCTCCTTGTATTCTAAACTGAGGCGCAAGAGAAGTTGTGGTAGGTCTGGTTTCAGAACCATTTACATCAAAGTAGTCCTTACTGCACGAAGTAGTAATAACTATTGAAATCAATATTAAATATTTATATACTTTCATAATTTTAATTTTTTAGAATCTAATTTTTAGGCCTAAATCGAACCCTTGAACATTTGGCGTACCCAAATTATCTATGGACATAGATCCAGCACCAGAAATTCCAGCACCAAATGTGTTTACTTCAGGATCTACACCACTATAATTGGTTATTGTAAAAAGATTTCTTCCTGTAGCATATAGTTCGAGTGATGATAAAGATATATTTTCAAGTATTTTTTTAGGAAACTGATATGATAATGTCACATATCGTAATTTAGTGAATGACCCATCCTCAATGAAATTTTCTGCATTTTGAGAATAGTAATCCTGGTAAAACTTCTGATTCATTTCAACTGATGTCACATTAGGATTTCCATCCGTATCGACCCCTGGCAAAACAATAGATTCGTTTCTGTTAACCGTTTTTGGGCTAAGGCCATAATAAACCAATGCGGACTCTGTAGCATTATAAACTTCGTTACCTTGTACTAAATCCAATAAAAATGATAGACGGAAATTATTATAACTTACGGAGTTAGTAATTCCTAAAGTCCATTTCGGCAAACGATTTACATCATCAAAGATAGCGTCCTGAAGAGTTGGCAATCCATTAGAATTAATAATTACCTCTCCATTATCATTTCTTTGTGGTCTTTTTCCTCTTAACCCAAATAAGGAACCATCTAAAATTGCAGCGCCTGCAGCAGAATTTCTAAAAGTCCAAGAGTCAGACAAATAAACTTCGTTTAGAAAACCTGGCAAACTATTTACCTTGCTATCATTCATCCCGAAATTAAAATCAACATTCCATTTCAAATTAGAGCTAGAAGGTAATACCTTAACAGATAACAAAGCTTCCAAACCTTTATTTGTTATAGATCCTCCATTAAGAGTCGCATAGAATGTCCCGGTTGTTGGAGGAACCCTAATATCTCTCAAGATTTGATTTTCGGATTTGCTGGTATAATAGGTTAAATCTAAGCCAATCCTATTTTCTATAAAACGCAGATCCATCCCTACTTCATAACTATTTGTAAATTCCGGCTCTAAATTTGGGTTTCCTACGTTAACACCATTCCACGTATAAGCAGAACTTGCCAATCCATTTATGTTTGTTCCTAAAGAACTTTCCAGGGCACCTATTGGAGCATCCTTACCAACTTTGGCCCATGAGGATCTTAATTGTAAATAGGTTAAACCATTTGGAGAAGTGATATCATTTCCAGATTTTTTTAATAGATCAGTAATAACGGCAGACATTCCCACGGATGGATAAAAGAATGATCTTTTATCTGCCGGAAGAGTAGAAGACCAGTCATTTCTTCCTGTTGCTGTTAAGAATAATGCGTTTTGCCATCCTAATTTTAATTCGCCAAAAAGACCTACAGTACGCTTTTTGGTAATTAATTCACTAATATTTTGATTTTCAACCAGGACATTTCCTATGCTATATATTCCGGGTGCTTGAAAACCAACTCCCGTGGCATAAGTCGTTCTAATATCCAATTCTTCTACAGTATTACCTATTAAAGCATCTATTGAAAACTCTTCCGTGATATTTTTTTGATAGGTCAATAACAGATTAGAGTTTAATAGGTTATGATCACTTTCAAATTGACTAATATAGCCGTCTTCCCTGTTTTCGATTAAAGAACCGTCTCCAGTAATTTTTTTGTTGAATTGTGTATAATGATCAATTCCTATCTTATAAGAAAAATTGAAATTATCCCAAAAACCGTAATTTAAACTTATAATTCCCAGCAAGCGGTTAACTTCATCTGTATTGGGACTATTTGCTATGCTCCAGTATGGGTTGTCAAATTGTTGATCAAGAAAAAATCTTTTTTGTGAATTATCAATATTTAAATAGTCTCTTGCATTAATGTTTGCGGGATATGCCAATAGGCTTCCAAAACTACTTCCTGATGCATTACCTTGTTTTGTGCTGTTTGTTTTTGTGGTAATGTAGTTTGCTGATATTCCTAATGTAAGATTCTCCTTTAAATCAGAATTAGCGTTAATTTTAAATGAAGTTTTATCATAGTTGGTACCTTCTATTGTTCCATCCTGAGAAAGATCTCCAATGGACATATACACATTGCTTTTCTCTGAACCACCTGAATAACTTACATTATGATTTTGAGTAACTGCTGTAGTATAAAAATCCCCTATATTGTTATACGTTTGAGATCCTGCATTAATATTATTCCCCCATGAAAATTCAGATTCTGGGTCAATTACAATATCGGCTCCTGTTCCTACTTGTTTCCCTTGTCCATAAATATTTTGGACATTTGGTGTCCCAAGAACATTATCCATAGACAATGACCCGGAATACGATACAATGCTTGTTCCAGCCTTCCCCCTTTTAGTGGTTATTATAACAGCCCCCTCAGCGGCTTGTATACCATATAATGCTGCGGCAGAAGGACCTTTAAGCACAGAGATGCTCTCAATGTCCGCAGGATTAATATCTGAAGCTCTATTTGTACTTGCAACTTCTAAACTTGAACTTGTGGAATTATCTATCGGGATACCATCAACAATGAACAATGGCTGATTGTTCCCTGTGATGGAAGACCCTCCCCTTATCAAAATAATAGCGGAAGATCCCGGGGCACCCCCTGAATTAACAACAGTTACTCCAGATATTTTACCTTGTAACCCATTGACCATACTAGTATTATTCCCTTCCAGAAGTGCATCAGCCTTTATGGATTGAACAGCATAACTTAATGCTTTTTTCTCTCGTTTAATCCCTAAAGCAGTAACCACAACTTCATCTAGGCTTTCCAAATCTTCCTGTAACGAAATATTGATTTGAGTTTGATTACCAACAACTTCCTCTTTGGAAGTAAATCCTATTGAAGAAAATACCAATGTTGCATTCTCCGGAACTGAAATGGAATATTTTCCGTCCATATCCGTCACTGTACCTAGATTGGTACCTTTAAGTAAAACGTTAACCCCAGGCAAGGTCATCCCATCTCCTGAAAAAGTTAACGTACCAGTTACTGTCTTTTCCTGAGCTACCATTGCCGTAATTTGGAATAGCGCCATAAAGACTAAAATTGTAAATTTGTGTCTCATGCGTTAGCGTGTTAAAAAATAGTTAATGAAGTCAAATGTAACATAATTTTATTTAGTTAAAATTTAAACTTTAAATAAATTAATTAATTTTAAACTAACTTGTGATAAAATTTTAGTTAACTTAATATTTCATCAATAAACCCAATAACACCTTGAAAAAGAAACATCTAAAGCTTTTTCCATCAGCTTCGCTCCTATTGATTTTTTCAGCATTATTATTATCTTCCTGCTCCACAACAAATCAAATTAACACCACTTTTAATAAGGCTGAAGCTTTTAAACAGGGATTTTCGGGATTGGCGGTTTTTGATCCGGAAGAAAACAAAATGATTTACGAGCGTTATTCCAATAAATACTTCACCCCGGCCTCTAACATCAAATTATTGACTTTTTATGCAGGGCTGAAAATTTTGGGCGATTCTATTCCCGCCTTAAAATATGTAATAAAAAATGATTCTTTGATTTTTTGGGGCACAGGTGACCCTTCATTTTTGTATCCGGATCTGCCGGAATCCATGGTTTATCAATTCTTAAAAAACAGCAAGGAAAAATTGTACTATCTGCCTCCCGTTTTTACCGAGGCGCATTTTGGCCCCGGGTGGGCCTGGGACGATTATAATTCATATTATTCGGTTGAACGCTCTGCCTTTCCCATCTATGGGAATTATGTGAAATTTGATTTTATTCCGGGGCTTGACATTCCCAAAATCTCTCCTTCATTTTTTGAAGATAATTTGGTGATTGAACATAATGCTTCACCAGGAATAATCAGGGATCCCTCGGCAAATATTTTTCGTCATAAAAAATTTATAGCAAACAAGGGTTTTAGCCAAATTGTTCCCTTTAAATATTCCCCGGAATTTTTTGTCAAATTATTGGCTGACACCCTTAAAAAGCCGGTTGAGATTATTCGACAGAAAATTGAAGGTTTTTCAGATATAAAAACTCTTTACAGCCTGCCAGCAGATAGCCTTTACAAAACAATGTTGCAGCAAAGTGATAATTTTATAGCAGAACAGATCCTTTTTATGGTATCCGGGAAAATTTCGGACAGCTTAAAAACAGATCTTGCCATTGACCATATAAAAGAAAACTTTCTAAAGGACTTGCCCGATGAACCTTTTTGGGTAGATGGCTCCGGGCTTTCAAGGTATAATCTTGTTACCCCACGATCCATGATTAAATTACTGGAAAAAATAAGCCGGGAAGTTCCACAGAAAAGACTTTTTAAATTGATGGCAACCGGAGGTAAATCAGGAACTATAAAAAATAGTTATGTCGCAAATGAACCATATATTTTTGCCAAGACCGGATCTTTAAGGAACAATCACAATTTAAGCGGATATCTGAAAGCAAGATCTGGAAAAGTCCTGATTTTCAGTTTTATGAATAATAATTACACCGTTCCTTCTTCCGATATAAAAAAACAGATGGAATTAATTCTCAGAAAAATTTATGAAAAATATTAAGCTTTGCACTTCCAAATGAAAACTAATAATAAATTGCTTTAAATTACAACCGTTTTTGAAATCAACCAAAACACATAAAATGGAAAGAAGAAATTTTTTAAGAAACATAGGTTCAGGAGGATTAGCGTTCACACTTTCGTCATTTATTTCCCCTTTTGACCTTTCTTCGTCCCTGAATGATGAAAAATTTCTCTTGCCGAAACACTTATCTGCCGGCGATACTATTGGGATTGTAAGTCCTGCATCGGCCATTTTTGAAACTGAACCTTATGAAATTGCGGTAGAAACTTTTGAAGCTATGGGCCTCAAGGTGAAATTGGGGAAATATGTAAGCAATCGGTATGGTCATCTTGCCGGAACCGATGATGAAAGGGCGCAGGAACTCAACGATATGTTCATAGATCCGGAAGTAAACGCAATTATAGCATTAAGAGGGGGTTCCGGTGCTGCCAGAATTTTAGATAAGATCGATTATGAGGCAATTTCAAAAAACCCTAAAATTTTCATAGGTTACAGTGATATTACCGCCTTGCACCTGGCTATTTACACAAAAACCGGATTGGTTACTTTTCACGGACCTTTGGCTGTTTCCACCTGGAATAAATTCAGTTATTCCTATTTTAAAAGGATCCTTTTTGACGGGGAGGCAATATTGATGGAAAATCCTATCGAAATTGGAGATAATCTCACCCAGGTTTCAAACAGGATACGTACCATTTATCCAGGAAAGGCCAGTGGTGTTTTAATGGGGGGAAACTTATCGGTATTAACAGGGATTATGGGATCTGAATACCTGCCGGATTGGGAAAACAAAATAATTTATCTTGAAGATATCGGTGAAAAAATTTATGCGGTGGACAGGATGATGTCCCAGTTGAAACTTGGCGGCGTTTTAGATAAAATTTCCGGATTTGTATTTGGAAAATGTTCAGATTGCGATCCCGGCGGCAATGGATATGGATCACTAACGCTTGAAGAAGTAATAGACTACTACATAAAACCTTTAAAAATACCTGCTTATTCCGGGGCGATGTTCGGGCATATTAAGGATAACTTTACTATTCCCAACGGAATTGAAGCTGAAATAGATGCCGAAAAAGGAACTATAGAAATGCTTGCTCCTGCGGTAAAATAGGTTTTAGTGAGATCTTTTTTATACCGAAGAATGTGTTAAACAAGATTTTTTTAGCCACTGTTTTTGTTACAAACTGTATTTTTATAATAACTTAGTCGAATGGCAAGAGAAGAAAAATTCATTGAACATATCCAAAATGGATATACCACCAAGGGGGATTACATCCTTATGGGTGCAGCAATGCTGGAAGGAAAACCCTTTCCGGAAGCCCAAATAAAAATTCCGTTAAAAACCCTGAACCGTCATGGCCTTATCGCGGGAGCTACAGGTACCGGAAAAACCAAAACATTACAGATACTCGCTGAAAATTTATCTGAAAAAGGGATCCCGGTCTTGCTGATGGACATTAAAGGAGATCTAAGTGGGATTGCCCAGCCTGCCTCAATTAATGAAAAACTGGAAGCCCGGCACAAGAACATAGGTTTTGAATTTAAACCTCAGGCATCCCCAGTTGAAATTTTAAGCCTTTCTGAACAACCCGGAGTGCGACTGATGGCTACCGTAAGTGAATTTGGCCCAGTATTGCTTGCGCGTATCCTCGACCTTTCCGATGTTCAAACCGGGATTCTGGCCATTGTTTTTAAATATTGTGACGACCATCATTTACCCTTACTGGATTTAAAAGATCTCAAAAAAATTATCCAGTTTGCCACAGAGGAAGGCAAGGAAGAATTTGAAAAAAGCTATGGCCGAATGTCCAAAATGTCCACTGGCACTATCCTTAGGAAAATTGTGGCTTTGGAGCAACAGGGTGCCGATTTATTTTTTGGTGAGCCTTCATTTGAGGTGCAGGATCTTGTAAGAAAAACACCTGAAGGAAAAGGTTATGTAAATATAATTCGGCTAACTGACATTCAGGATAAACCTAAATTGTTTTCAACTTTTATGCTCAGCTTATTAGCTGAAATTTATTCGACATTTCCGGAAAAAGGAGATAGTGATAAACCTGAATTGGTACTGTTTATAGACGAGGCGCATTTAATTTTTAAAGAAGCTTCCGGTGCCTTACTGGATCAAATTGAAAGTATTATTAAATTGATACGCTCAAAAGGAGTTGGAATTTTTTTTGTAACACAAAACCCAACCGATGTTCCTAAAGAAGTATTGAGTCAGTTAGGATTAAAAATCCAACATTCGCTTCGTGCATTTACTGCCAATGACAGAAAAGCAATAAAATTAACTGCTGAAAATTATCCGATTTCAGAGTTTTATGACACCAAAGCAGTTTTAACTTCGTTAGGAATTGGAGAAGCTTTAATTTCAGCCCTGGACGAAAAAGGAAGGCCTACCCCACTTGCAGCAACTATGATGCGCGCCCCAATGAGCAGGATGGATGTTTTAACACCGCTGGAAATAAACAATTTGATAAATGTTTCACGGCTTTTTCCCAAATACAATAAAACTATAGACAGGGAAAGCGCTTATGAATTATTAAATCATAAAATTGAACGTGCCGAGGAAGAAGATGCCAAAGAGAAAGCTAAAAAGGAACGGAAAACTGTCGAACGAACAGCTTCAAAATCAAGGAGAAGTTCCGGCAAATCTCAAGGTGCCATTCTCAAAGTACTGACCAGCGCGACCTTTATAAGAGGCGTTATGAGCATTTTGAACAAAGCATTTAAATAGCATTCAACGTGGTTTTATCAAAAAAAGAACCAGTACCCGTACCCAATTATTATAAAGTTATAGGATCATCAAATTAAAGATCACACTATTGGCCGAGAAAAATAAATTAAGTATGAAAATATTAAGTTTTGTAATAATTGTAGTTCTATTAACGGCCTGTGATAGGGATTCCGATCCTTTTTTAATTGATACTAACCGGGTTGGATCCCTAACCAAAGAAATTAGGATCAACCAGCTGGACTCCATTTTTAAAGAAGATTCCATAGTTCGAAATATATCCAAAAGCCAGTTTTTGAATGTTGTGAACAATATTGAAATTTTTGACCGTGACGGCTCCCCACTTTTAATTCTGGAACCGGTTCAACAATTTGATTCTACCAGTACCATTGGATACATCCAAATTTTGGATCCCAAATTTCAAACTGCTAAAGGATTGAACATCAAAAGTTCTTTTGGGGATGTGGTTGAGAAATATGCAATCTCCAGAATTGAAAACACCCTTAATTCGGCGGTGGTATTTATAGATGAACTCAATTTATACCTCACTATCGATAAAAAAGAATTGCCCTCCAGCCTCAGGTACGACACCGATACCAGAATAATTGCTTCCCAAATTCCCGACAATGCAAAAATTAAATATTTTATGATCAGTTGGTAAATCATTCAAACGAAAAACAGAATGAGGATAATTTCAGGATATTAACCAGGGAAATTATCCATTATTTATTTTTAGAACAATCTCAAAATTATTAAGAGTTTATTTTGTTTCCTCTTAAGAAATGTTAATAAAAAGTAACGTTTAAATTCTTTGTCTACCTTTATCCCCTAACTAATAATTTTTATTATGATCAAGATTTTAGCGCTAATCATGACAATTGTCGGAGCTATAGGTTTGGTAATGGGTGTATTGGGTATTTTTGGAAGTTCATTAATACCGTCTTTAAGTCCATGGGCTTTGGCAATTCTCGGACTTATTTTTTTCACCGCCGGGATTTCAATGCTGAAATACCGAAAAGATTCTGAAGTTATTGATGCTGAAAATTCAC
>Ga0307486_1002803_pt1 | contig 11860 bp, 11 predicted proteins | sample CBIW02metaG_FD_203663 | JGI IMG/M metagenome (GOLD analysis project Ga0307486, IMG submission 203663) | Sea-ice brine microbial communities from Beaufort Sea near Barrow, Alaska, United States - CBIW 0.2 | ecosystem: Environmental > Aquatic > Marine > Coastal | place: USA: Alaska | collected... | reverse complement strand
CCGCATCTTCGTTGAGGGCCGCCACGATGCGGAGCTTGTGGAAAAGGTGTGGGGCGCTGACCTGCGCATCGAAGGCGTTGTCGTGGAATACCTCGAAGGCATCGATCACCTCGAGGAGATTCTGGCGGAGTTCGGCCCCGGCCCGACACGCAGGGTGGGGGTGCTGGTTGATCACCTGGTCCCCCGGTCGAAGGAAAGCCGCATCGCGGAGGCGGTCGCCCGCGGTCCGCACGCCGAGTCCGTTCTCGTGGTCGGGCATCCGTACATCGATGTGTGGCAGGCCGTGAAGCCCGCACGGGTGGGCCTGGCCGAATGGCCCCAGGTGCCACGCAGCATCGAATGGAAGCACGGTATCTGCGCCGCTCTCGGCTGGCCGCACGAGGAACAGGCCGACATCGCGAGGGCCTGGCAGCGCATCCTCGGGCAGGTGCGCACCTACGCCGACCTCGAACCAGATCTTCTGGGTCGTGTCGAGCACCTGATTGATTTCGTCACCGCGGATTGACCGCGCGTGTGGGCATCCGGGCGAACCGTCATATCGAGAAGACCACGAGTTTTGTGGCAAAACGCGGCACGATTTAGCGTCACCGCCACATGTGGGCTAGAGTGGGTTCTGAAGTTGTAGTGCTTGCACGTCTTAAACGTATCGACCTCGGTTGATGCGCCACATTCCTTTCGGAAGCGGACGACGAATACCGCGACGAACGGCCCCGACAGTCGGGGTCGGTCTAACACTCCTGGAGGAGTTTTACAAATGGCAACAGGTACCGTAAAATGGTTCAACGCTGAAAAGGGCTTCGGCTTTATCGCACCCGACGACGGAAGCGCCGATGTTTTCGCGCACTACTCCGCGATCGCGTCGAACGGCTACAAGTCCCTCGATGAGAACCAGAAGGTCGAGTTCGAGGTAACCCAGGGCCCCAAGGGTCCCCAGGCCGAGAACATTCGCGCCCTCTAAATAGAGCTCAGTAACGCCCTCGCCTCTGGCGGGGGCGTTACTTCGTTAACGGCCGACCCAGCCGTAGGACTACTTGACCAGATCCTGCCAGCCGTCGCCGTCGACGTACTCAAAGATCAGGTTGGTTTCGGTGTGCGCCACGGCCGGATGCTCCGCGAGGTGTTCCAGCACGAAGTCACGCAGATCGGACGCATCCGCCGCCGCGACGTGCAGCAGGTAGTCGTCGGCACCGGCCGTGTGAAAGAGCCCGATGACACCGGGCCAGTGCGGTGCCGCGTCGCGGAAGTCATCGATCTGCCCCCGGGCGTGCTTGGCCAGCCGCACCGAAATGAGCGCCTGCAGTGATGCGCCGAGCGCGGCGAGGTCGATGTTCGCCCGGTAGCCGCGGATGTGACCGAGCTGCTGCAGCCGTCGGAGCCGCAGCGACACCGTGGATTCGGCGACGCCGATCTCGGCGGCCAGCGCCGCTCCGGAGGCTCGTGCGTTCACCGACAGCGCACGCAGAAGCGCGCGGTCGACCCGGTCTAGTTCTGGCTTCTTCGATTCCATCGGTGTGCTCCCTTGTTAGGGAGCAGTTTATGCGATTATCGAGCACGGTTGTGGCAGAGTCTGCAGGGCCACTTGCGGGTGCGGACAGAATCTGTTTTTGTCGAACCATGTTGCCATCGTCGTCACACATCGAAACCCGTGCGGTCCACTCCGGAATGAATGGCGTCGCCGCCAGCGGATCCCACGTGCCCGTCATTGATCTCTCCACCACGAATCCCCTGTTCGGGGTCGAATCCGGGGGCGATTCCTACGAGAACCTGGCCACGGGAGGCACTCTCGCGCCCGGGGACTCCGCGGTCTATCAGCGCCTGTGGCAGCCGGGCGTCGCCCGGTTCGAGGAGGCACTCTCCTCACTCGAGGGATCGGAGGGCACGGTCGCTTTTGCCACCGGGATGGCCGCCCTGACAGCCACCCTCATCGCCACCGTCACCGCCGGCAAGCCGCACATCGTGGCGTTGCGCCCGATCTACGGCGGAACCGACCATGTGCTCGCGACCGGTCTGCTGGGTACCGAGATCACCTGGACCGACCAGGACGGCGTGGCCGCCGCCATCCGCCCCGACACCGGATTGGTCATCCTGGAGTCTCCGGCCAACCCGACCCTGCAGCTCACCGACATCCGCGCGATTGTCGACGCGGCCGGGACGGTGCCGGTGCTCGTCGACAACACCTTCGCCACGCCGGTGCTGCAGCGACCGCTCGAATCCGGCGCGACGCTCGTGCTGCACAGTGCCACCAAGTACCTCGGCGGACACGGTGACGCCATGGGTGGGACCGTCTCCGGCCCGGAGGAATGGATGGTGCGCCTCCGGCAGGTGCGGGCCCTGACCGGGGGTCTCCTGCATCCGCTGAGCGCCTATCTCCTGCACCGCGGACTGCGCACTCTGCCCGTACGTGTTCGTGCGCAGCAGGAGACCGCCGGCCTGATCGCCGGCAGGCTCACCGGCCACGGGGCACTGAGCCGCGTGCTTTATCCCGGGCTCCCCGGACAGGATCCGCAGTCGCTGATCGGGCGCCAGTGCGACGGTGCCGGTTCGCTCATCGCCCTGGACTTCGGAGACTACGCCGCCGCCGCGCGGTTCACCGAGTCGCTCCGGCTCATCACGCACGCCGTATCCCTCGGCGGGGTCGACTCGCTCGTGCAGCACCCGGCCTCGCTCACGCATCGCCCGGTCGAGGCGAGCGCGCGCCCCTCCGCGGGCGTCGTGCGCATTTCGGTGGGCCTGGAGCACGTCGATGACCTCATGGCCGACATTCTCGGTGCCCTTGAGGCGGGCCATGAGGCGGACGCCGTGCCGTCGGCGGTTCTCCTCGGGGCCTGAAGGCGCGGGACGTCGCCGCCGGCCGCCGTGCTAGCTGCGGCCGAGGCGGCGGCGCAGCAGGTCGATTCGCATCTGCAGCTGGGTGACACTGGCCTGGGCGACCGCGGGTCCCCCGCAGAGCCGACGCAGCTCCGCGTGGATCATGCCGTGGGGTTCCTCGGCGAGCTTGGACCACATGCCCACGAGGCTCGCGAGCAGCGTCCGCTGCTCCTTCAGCGTGCGATACAGAGGCGGGGGGTCCTCCGGGGCAACCTCACCCGTCACCGGGTCCTTACGGCGGTCTGTGGAGCGTTTAGCCTGCCGGGACTGGTGGTGCCGCAGCAGTTCGGAGACCTGTTCCGGCTCGAGCAGGCCCGGGATCCCGATGAAGTCGAACTCCTCGTCGGTGCCCGGTTCGGCGAGTTCGCCGAATTCGTCCCCGTTGAACATGACCATGTCAAACGTTGCCTGGGAGTCCAGGGCCTGCCAGGTGAAGTCGTCTTCGCCGAGTTCGTCCGAGGCCTTCTCGTCTTTGTTGGCCGCGGCCACCATGGCGTCTTCGGGGTTGTACATGCCGTCGTCGCCGTCTTCACGGTTGCTGCGGTCAAGCGCGTGGTCGCGTTCAAGCTCCATGGCATTGGCCAGGCTCAGTAGCCCCGGCACGTTGGGCAGGAAGATCGATGCCGTCTCGCCACGGCGACGGGCGCGCACGAAACGGCCGATCGCCTGCGCGAAGTACAGCGGGGTGGCTGCGCTCGTGGCGTAGACGCCCACCGCGAGCCGCGGCACGTCAACGCCCTCGGACACCATGCGCACGGCGACCATCCACCGCCGGGTGTTCTTGGAAAATTCGTCGATCCGGTCGCTGGATTCCTTCTCGTCCGACAGCACGAGTGTCACCGGCTCCCCGCAGATCCCCTCGAGGATCACCGCGTAGGCCCGTGCGGTCGTCTGGTCGGTTGCGATCACGAGGCCGCCGGCATCCGGGATGCCCTGGCGCACGGCGGTCAGGCGCTGGTCCGCCGACCGAAGCACGGCGGGAATCCACTCGCCGGTCGGCTCGAGCGCGGTGCGCCACGCCTGGCTCGTGATGTCCTTGGTGTTGCCTTCGCCGAGCTTGGCTTCCATCTCGTCGCCGGCGCGCGTGCGCCACTTCATGTGGCCGGCGTACACCATGAACATCACCGGGCGCACAACGCCATCGGCCAGCGCGCGGCCGTAGCCGTAGGCGTAGTCGCTCTGCGACATGCGGATGCCGTGTTTGTCGGGCAGGTAGCTCACGAAGGGGATCGGCGAGGTGTCCGAGCGAAACGGGGTACCGGTGAGAGACAACCGCCGCGTCGCGGGGCCGAAAGCCTCACGAATGGCGTCGCCCCAGCTCAGGGCGTCGCCGCCGTGGTGGATCTCGTCCAGGATGACCAGGGTTCGGCTGGATTCGGTGAGTCGCTTGTGCAGCGCCGCCCGGGCGGCGACCTGCGCATAGGTGACCACAACGCCGTGATAGTGACTTCCGTAGATGCCGTCGGCGTTTTTGAACATGGGGTCGAGACGGATGCCGGCCCGCGCCGCGGCGTCCGCCCACTGATTCTTCAGGTGCTCGGTCGGGGCGACGACCGTGATGCGGTCGATGGTACGGCGGGAACGCAGCTCAGCGGCGAGGCGCAGCGCGAACGTGGTCTTACCGGCACCCGGTGTGGCGGCGGCGAGGAAGTCCCGGGGTTCGTGCCGGAAATAGGCCTCGAGGGCCTCGGCCTGCCAGGCCCGCAGCTTGCTCGCGGTGCCCCAGGCCGCCCTCTCCGGGAAGGACGGGGACAAGTGTTCGGCTGCACTCGTTCCCTGCGCGGGGCCGAAAGCAGATGGAGTATTCACTTCTCCCCAAGATACCAAGTTGTGCGGCGGTGTGTATGTCACGGGACAATGTCGGCATGACGACTCAGCAGCATCCATGGTCCCGTTACGTCGCCGTTGGTGATTCCTTCACCGAAGGAATTGGCGATCCCGAACCGTCTGCCCCAGGCGGAAACCGGGGATGGGCCGACCGTCTGGCCGACGTTCTCAGCACCGGCACCGAGGATTTCGCCTACGCGAACCTCGCCGTGCGGGGCAAACTCATTCGACAGATCAGCCACGAGCAGATCGAGCCGGCGCTCGCCCTGCGACCGGACCTGATCACCTTCTCGGCCGGAGGCAACGACGTGATCAGACCGGGCACCGACCCGGACGAGATAGCGTCGCGCTGCGAAGAAGCGGTGGGCCGGCTTCGGCGCGACGGCGCGACGGTCGTGCTGTTCACCGGGGCCGATGTGGGCTTCTCCCCCGTGTTTCGCGGCATTCGCGGCAAGGTCGCCATCTACAACGAGAATCTGCGCGCCGTCGCCGCGAAACACGACTGCATCGTGGCCGATATGTGGTCGCTTCGGGAGATTCAGGATTCGCGGATGTGGGCCCCCGACCGGCTGCACCTGAACGCGCTGGGCCATCACACCGTGGCTCGGATGGTGCTGACGGCGCTCAACGTGCAGAACAGCCTGCGGCCGCAGAATCCCGAACCCATGCACGGCACCACCTGGCGCCAGGCCCGTACGGAGGACCTCGCCTGGGCTCGGGAGTACCTGGTGCCATGGGTGCTGCGCCGGGTACGCCACCAGTCGTCCGGTGACAATATGCTCCCGAAACGCCCTGCTGCCGGGCCCTTCCTGCCGCGCGAATAGTCAGCGAACGGGGGACGGGTCGAACGGCCCGCTACCCGGCCGCGAGCACGCCCGGGTGGCTGAACCGCCAGCCGGGACCCGGGTCGGTCAGGGGCTCGTCGAGGACGAGGGGCACGCTGACCGAGCGGTCGCCGACGGTGAAGTCCACGTCACCGACATCGTCGCCCGTGTCGCCGAGGGTCACGTTTCGTGCCGTGATCGCGCCGGTGATGGGCGTGTCGGACCACACGAGAACGGACGCGTCCTCTCCCGCCACGGCCTCGGCCGTCTGCCCCCACGGCGTCGTGTACGAGCCGAAGGAATCGCCCTTGGCGGCGAGGTCAACGTTCTGGAAGCCGGGCTTGACGCTCGCGATCAGCGCGGCAATGGCGTCGTTGAGTTCCCCGTGTGTGTCGCCGCCGAGTACGACGCCCACGAGGGTGACGGTCTGGCCGTCCACGGTGAGGTCGGTCGAGAACAGCAGGCACGCCCCGGCGGCGTCGGTCGTTCCGGTCTTGATTCCGTCGACGCCGGCCGTGCCGAGCAGCTTGTTCGTATTCGTGACCGTACCGATCGTGGGGATCACCGCGCTCGGCATCGCCACGATCTCGGTCAGCGCCGCGTTGCCGGCAACGAGCTTCGCGAGTTCGACGAGATCCGCCGTGCTGCTCACGCTGCGGGACGAGATGCCGCTCGTGTCTGCCACGACGGTGTCGGCCAGACCCTTCTCCTGCAGCCAGGCGTTTGCGGCCGTGAGGTAAGCCTCCTCGCTGCCATAGGCCCACACGGCGAGGGATGCCGCGTAGTTGTTGGCGGACGGCAGCAGCATGGCTTCGAAGGCCTCCCGCTCGCTCAGCACAAGCCCGGAGACGACCGGCGCGACGGAGCCGTTCTCGGCGAGTGACTTGTAATACAGCTCGATGTCGGCGTCGGTGAAGGTGATGTCGGGCCCGTCCTCGCCCTGGCCGAGCGGCTTGGCGTCCAACACGACGAGAGCCGTGACCATCTTGGTGATGCTCGCAATCGGAACGGATGACTGCTCCCCATGGGACGCGAGAACGCCGGTGAACCCGACGGCCCCAATTGCTCCCTCACCGAAACTCGGCCAGGCCGGCTGCGCCGTCGGCTGGGTGAGGTCAGCGGGCGTCATGATTTCGGCGGCGGAGGCCGGCACGGGGGCGAGCCCCGTCGCCCCGAGGTATCCGGCGCCCAGTAGAACAACGAGGAGGGATCCAAAGGCGGCGAGGCGCCTCCGGCGAAGGGTCACGCGTCGGCTCGGGGACATCCATCAATCGTACCGGGCCGTTCCCGCGCCCACCCTGAGCGGTACGAGTGTGTTGGCGCGCTCGGGAGTCCGCGGAGGGTCAGAGTCGCAGGGGTCAGAGCCGCAGGGCGTACAGCGCGACGGCGCTCGCCGAAGCCACGTTGAGCGAATCGACGCCGTGCAGCATGGGGATGGTGACCACGGTGTCCGCCGCCGCTAGGGCGTGGGGGCTGAGGCCGTCCCCTTCCGCGCCGAGCACGAGGGCGACCCGGTCCGGCGCGGCTGCGGCGAAACGATCGAGGGAGACGGCGGCGTCGCTCAGCGCCAGGGCAGCGAGGTGAAAACCGGCCTCATGCAGCTGCGGAGTCGCCTCGCTCCACTCGGGCAGCCGGGTCCACGGCACCTGCAGCACGGTGCCCATGCTCACGCGCACGCTGCGCCGGTAGAGCGGGTCGGCACAGCGCGGCGTGATCAGCACGGCGTCGGCTCCGAGGCCGGCAACGGACCGGAAAATCGCACCGACGTTCGTGTGGTCGACGATGTCTTCGAGGATCACGATGCGGCGGGCGCCCGCGATGAGCTCCGCAACGGACGGGAGCGCGGGACGATGAATGGCCGCGAGTGCACCGCGGTGCAGGTTGTAGCCCGTGAGTTTTTCGAGCACTCGAGACTCCCCCACGTACACCGGAACATCCGGCCATTCCCGGAGCAGGCGCTCGGCGTCGGGCAGCCACTGCTCCTGGACGAGGAGGGAGCGCGGCCGGTGGCCGGCCGCGAGTGCACGGGAGATCACCTTCGGAGACTCCGCGATGTAGAGGCCGCCGGCAGGCTCGGAGACCCGGCGCAACGCGACATCGGTGAGGCGGGAGTAGTCGCTCAGGTCGGGCAGATCGAGGTCGGTGATGGGAATGATCTGCACGAGACGAGTACCTTTCGAGGGAGAAGAACGTTCATCCTGACAGGTCTGCATTCATTACTGAAAACAGACGAGTTTAGAATCGAGGTGTGGCCGATTGCGTGCCCGCGGTTTCCCCGGTCCGGGAGGAACCCTTCAGATCGAGACGGGAGCCTGAATGACAGCCGATCTGTTCCCGCCTGCCGGCACTCTCGTTGACCCCGGGGCACCCGACACAGCGCCGGCCGACCCGGCAGCGCAAGCCGCGGCACGGGCAGAACTCGACGCCCTCGCCGACCTTCTGCGCGGACGGCAGACCGTCGTCCTCACCGGCGCCGGGCTCAGCACCGACTCCGGCATTCCCGACTATCGGGGCGAAGGCGCCCCGCAGCGCACGCCCATGACGTTCCAGACGTTCGTGAGCAACGAACGCGCCCGCAAACGCTACTGGGCGGGCAGCCACCTCGGATGGCGGCATTTTCGAGCGGCCCAGCCGAACGCCGGTCACGCTTCCCTGGTTCGTCTGGAGGCCACCGGCGCCATCTCCGGCGTCGTCACGCAAAACGTTGACGGACTGCACACGCGCGCCGGTTCCCGTCACGTCGTGGAACTGCACGGATCGATGGATCGTGTCATCTGCCTCGTCTGTGGACAGGCCTTCGGCCGAGACAGCGTTGCGGAACGGCTGGAGGCGAGCAATCCGTCGCTCCGAACACCGGAGGCCGTGCGTATCGCCCCGGATGGCGACGCCGATGTGGAGGACATCGACAGCTTCAGCATTCCGGCCTGCACGGTCTGTGACGGGATGCTCAAACCCAATGTGGTGTTCTTCGGTGAGTTGGTGCCCACCGAGCGGTTCACGGCGGCCCAGTCGCTCGTGCAGGCCGCCGAGGCGCTCGTCATCGCGGGGTCCTCGCTCGCCGTGAACTCCGGCATCCGACTGCTGGAGCAGGCTCGTCGCCGCAAGCTGCCGATCGTCGTGATCAACCGCGGCGTCACGAAGGGCGACGGCCGCGCGGTGCTCAAGCTCGAGGCCGGCGCCTCCGAGACTCTCGCGGGGTTGGCGGACCGGCTGTGCTGAACGCTGCGGACCTGAGCGGTGCGGCGCCCGAGCCCGCGACACGCCTGTCCATCGTGCGACACGGCCAGACCGAATGGAACCTGCACCAGCGCATCCAGGGGGGCACCGACATCCCGCTGAATTCAACCGGGCGGGCGCAGGCCGCCGAGTCGGGCGTGCGCCTGCGAGAGCGGCACTGGGACGTTGTCGTGAGCAGCCCGCTGCAGCGAGCCGAGGAGACCGCGCGGATCATCGCCGGCGAACTCGGACTCACCCGCCCCGAACTCGATGAAGACATGACCGAACGTCACCACGGCGCGATGGAGGGTCTGACCTTCGCGGAGCGGCAGCAGCGTTTTCCGGACGGCGTCCCCGTCCCCGGTCTGGAAACCCGCCAGCACGTCCTGGGTCGGGTGCTGCCCGCGCTGGCACGCCTGGCCAGTGTGCACGAGGGCAAGTCCGTACTGATCGTGAGCCACGGCGGCATCATCGGCACGCTGCTGCGCCACTTCACGGACGGGGAGCGCCCGCGCCACGATGAAATCATCGCCAACGGTTCGGTGCACGATTTCGTCTGGCTGGACGGTCGAATTGAACTCACGCACTTCGATGCGACGCTCCGCGCCGTCAACGAGTCGTTCGACGTCATGCGCTGAGCCGACCGAAACGGCCGTTGACGCGCCGACGGTGTGCCGGTGCGGCGGGGCTCAGTCCCGCGCCCCCCGCTGACCCTGTTCGGTGATGGCCGCGAGCAGCTTGACCGCAGACGCCCGCCATGTGAAGCGGGATGCCGCGACAGTCGACCGATCGGATCGGACGGCCCACTCCCCCGGCTCGGCCAGGGCGTGCACGGCGGCAACGAGAGCCGCCGGGTTGCCGGGTTCGAAGTACCCGGCCGCGTCGGCACCGATTTCCCGAAAAATGGGGATGTCGCTCACGACGACCGGGATGCCGAGGCTCATCGCCTCCACGAGCGGAATGCCGAATCCCTCATCCAGCGACGCGGTCACGAGCGCGGTCGCCGAGCGGAGCACCGCGGTGTACTCCGCGTCGGTCGCCCCGTTGTGGAAAACGAGTCGAGCCTGCGGAGCGAGACTGGTGAGCCTGGCCCGCTCGGCGTCGGTCACCCGGCTCATCAGGTGCAGCTCGTGCTCGGGCAGCGCGGCGACGGCACGCACGAGCGTGTCAACGTTCTTGTACGGCATGAAGGAACCCATGTAGACGAGCCGACCGGTTTCCGGTGCGAGGCGGGCCGCGCGGCGCCCGCTCTCCGTCCCCGTGGCCGCGGCGTTCGGGACCACACGCACGGGCCGCCGGGTGAGCCGATGCTCCGCGATCAGGGAACTGGTCGTCTCGGAGACCGTGACGACCGCGTCGGCGCGATTCAGCAGCATCCGCTGCGGCCACCAGGAGAGGTGATACAGGCGCCACAACACTCGAATCGGCAGGGAGAACTCACGCGGGGGCGTGCGATTGCGGTAGTAGATGAGGTCGTGCACCGTGAGCAGCAGGCGGTACCGGCGCCCCCACGATCCCATCGTCTGCATCGGGCTGAACACCACGTCGGGCCGCAGTCGGTTCACCTGGCGCGCGACCCACGGTTCACGGATGCTGGTGGGCGCGCTCACCACCTGCCACGGCACATTCGGGAGCATGGCCAGCTGGCGGTGATCGCTGATGAGCATGGTGAGCGGATGCAGCGCGGCGAGTTCGGTGACCAGCCCCGCCGTATAGCGGCTGATGCCGTCGTGATGGTCCGTCCGGGTGTACCGGCAGTCGAAGACGATCTTCATGGCGTTCCGGCCAGACCGAGGAAGGCACGCACCTGGGCGGCGGCGGGTGCCGGCATTTCATAGTGGATCAGATGGCCCACGTCGTGGATCACCGCGAGCGACGCATCCGCGAACAGTGTTTGCAGCCGGTACTGGGCCGCGAGCGGGGTGATGTCATCCTTTTCCGCGGCGACGAGCACCGTGCGCTGGGGTATGCGGGCCGCGAACTCGCTGACGTCGTGTCCCACCGAGGCGCGGAAGGCGTCGAGGACGACGCGGCGGTCGGAGAACGCCGAAAAGTATCGGTCGTGCTGGTTGTGGATCCACCGGCGCAGTCCCCGCTCGCGGGTCTTCGTCATGGTGACGCTCATGATGCGCACGATGGCCCGGTTGCGCAGCAGCGCGAACCCGAGCCGTTCCGGAAGGGTGGCCGCGGCCCAGTAGTAGAAAACGGCGAGTCGGGTGAGCGCCCCACGCGGCCCGGACAACGCGGGCGCGGCGATGGGGTTCACGAGAACGACATCGTCGGCGGGCAGGCCTCCGGCCAGCGCCGCGGCGACGACAATCGACCCGAACGAGTGCCCCAGGATGACGACGCGACCGGTTGGGGCCAACGCTTCGATGAAGGCCGCCAACCAGAACGAGTAGCCGTCCAGGTCGTGACGTCGGCCGACGAGCGGCGCGGAGTCACCAAAGCCGGGCAGGTCGGGTGAGACGATCCGCACGCCCGGGAGATACGCCACGACGGGTTCGAGCCCGTGGTGATCGCCCCGAAACCCGTGCACCAGCACAATTGTCGTGGCCGATTCCGGGTCGCCGTACTCCCAGAATGCACTCCGGCTGCCGGCCACCATGAGGGTGCGCGCCGTCACCGGAATCGCTTCGAGCAGGGCGGCGTAGGGAGAAGGAACAATCATCGGGGAAAGTTTATCCGCCAGACTTGCCCTCGTCTGGACCGACATGGGCCGGGTCGCCCTAGACTCGGTCTAATCTGGCATTCACATCGACTATTTGCTGACCAGCGCCCTGTTGGGCCGGGAGGATCGCCGTGAGCTTTACCGCACCCATCCAGCTGCCCGGGTTGAGTCTGGACCCGCTCTGGTACCGCCGCTCGGTCTTCTACGAGGTCATGGTTCGCTCCTTCGTGGATAGCAATGCCGACGGTTCCGGCGACCTCGCGGGACTCGTCTCCAAGTTGGACTACCTGCAATGGCTCGGAATCGACGCCCTCTGGATTCCGCCGTTCTTTACGTCGCCGCTCCGGGACGGTGGCTACGACGTCTCGGATTTTCGAACCATCCTGCCCGAGTTCGGCACTCTGGAGGAGTTCAAGGACCTGGTGACCAAGGCGCACGAACGCAACATGCGCAT